>ERZ827101.185-NODE-185-length-104673-cov-14.327630_pt1 | contig 104673 bp, 95 predicted proteins | sample MGYA00519869_ERZ827101 | MGnify/ENA primary metagenome ERZ827101 (study PRJEB31778, sample SAMEA3449256) | human gut metagenome | biome: human gut; feature: human-associated habitat; material: faeces | place: United Kingdom | collected 2010/2012 ...
ATTTCCACCAGCTTCGTCACACCTTCACCAGCAATCTGCTGTCCTACGGCGCAGCACCGAAGGACGTGCAGGAGCTTCTTGGTCATTCGGATGTGACGACCACAATGAATATTTACGCACACGCAAGCAGAGAGGCTAAGCGCGATGCCGCGAAACTGTTGGACAAGGTGCAATAAGACTTTCCCTTGTTCTTTTCCAGCAAGGGAAAAAACAAGGGAAATTGAGAGCAGAGAAACATCCAGATGCCTTGAAAAGCAAGCAATTTTAGCACTTTTGAGAAAAATGATTTACAAACTGGAATTTATCGCAATATTTCATTCTTGGATTATACTCGCTTATAGATAATTGGTTCATCATATCCAAAAGTTTTCTTTCCATTAACTTCCATGCTTTCAGATACCTCCAGACAACTATCAGAAAACTTTTCCCAAAGCTTAAATGTCATTACCGGTGAAAACTGGCTTGTACTGCCTCCTTCCCAGATTCCATCTTTCTCATGATAGAGCGCCGGAGTGAATTTTTCAGATTTTTTCAATTCAGTGTAGTCAGCATTTTTCATAGAATCATATGAAAACGTACTTTTATCTTCTCCTTCTGGTATTTCATAAGAATACAACATAATTCCGTCTTCTTTCTCTGTAATAAGGAAAAGATGTGGGGAAGCATGGCGTTTACCATTTGTCTCATAGTAGCTTTCTTCAACAACAAATTTACCATTAAAATCTTTAGGAAGGTTTAAAATTTTCTCATTACAGATTGTATTAATGTGTTCTGCATAAGGATATGTTTTCCCTTCTCTCTGCATATTATCAAACTGCTCTTTGTTATTAAAGTGTCCCGTCATCATATTAATAAAATTATCGAGCTTCATCATGCTTTTTACCTCCAAATTTCGATTTGTTGAGCCGAGTATACCATATTTCTCAACGAAAGAACATTTTTATATACGAGAACCTGACCGTTTTACTGCGTACAGAACCCCGATCTGCAAAAAGCCCCATGCGCGACACCTTGACGGTGCAAACATGGGACTTGAAGTTTCTTTGGCTTATTCGGGTACTCATAACCGATCCTGGCAGGCGGCTGCCGTGTCATCTCTCGAAAGCTGTTTTACGAACGCCCGGCTTAGGGAGAACCGCTTTTTTATTTTACCGCGCTGAGCAATTTATCCTCTTTCCGCTTTTTGAGCATGATTGGCACGTCCATCAGCGCGAACACCGCCACGAGCAGCACGGGGAAGCCGATCCAGTGATAACCGAAACGGTCGCGGAACCACGCAAGCGGATTGCCGTCCGGCGCGTACATCAGAAACATGAAATTCGTATCGAGCAGCAGGTTGACGCAATAAATCGGCACCGCCATCGCCAGCAGCAGCAAGAAGCACTTGCCCATGTACCTGACGCTCGGTCGAATATCACCGCCCGAAAACAGCATGATGGGATAGGCCGCAAGCAGAATGTGCACGCTTGTCGAATGCCAGAACATGAAGTTCGCCGCCGGAAGCGACGTCCACGTCGGGAACAGCAGTGCCGCCGTCGCCGCGGGGATACAGATAAAATAGAGGAAATTGTCGAGCAGCCTGCTCGGCTTCCATGCGTGCAGCGCGATAAGGAAAATGTTGATCGAGCACAGGTGCAGCGGCAGATAGTCCCAGTTGAAATTCCCGCCGATCTGCAAACCGATCTGTTTGAACGCCTCGTCCGCGAGCAGGAGAGCGGCAAAGAGCCCCCGCAGCTGCGCCCGCTTCTTCTCGTCCGCCGCCTTGTAGAGCTTGCAGCTCAGCGCGGCAAAGCCGATATACAGCGCAAGCGTCACCAGATGCCGCGCGCCGAAGAGCGAAAAGCCAAAGCCCTCGCCGATCGTATCCACCGTATCCCAAAAGTGCTCCACTTGATCCAGCCTCCGCAAATTTGTTGTCCCTGCCAGCATATCATACGGCGGCGAAAATACACCTGAAAATTTCTTTAAGATTTCAGTATCCCATCCGCGCTCCCAGCATCTCGCCGCTGCTGCCGCCGCGGTACACGCCGTTTTCGATCACGCGCTCGCCGAGCACGAATACCTCGTCAAAGCCTGTCGCAGGCAGGTTGGGGCGCGCGTAGGTACCGTGCTCGCGGACGTTTTCGGGCGAGAAGAGTAAAAGGTCCGCGTCCATGCCCGCCGCGATGACGCCCTTTTTCTCAAAGCCGAAGCGGTCCGCCGCATGCCCCGTCACCTTGTGCACAGCCTGCTCGAGCGTGAGCACGCGCTCCTGCACGACGTATTTTTCAATGAGCCGCGCGAATGTGCCGTACACGCGCGGGTGGACACGCCCGCCGCTGGGGTACGTCGCATCCGAAATGACGCCCGAGAACGGCGTGCGCAGGATATCCCGCACGTCCTTCTCGTCTGAAATGTAGTCGATCATTCCCGTCCCGCACTGTTCCGCTGCCAGCAGGTCGAAGAGCGCGTCGAACGGGTCTTTTTGAAGCGTCCGCGCGATCTCGGCGATGCTCTTTCCCTCAAAGCGGCGGTATTCGTCCATCTGAAGCCCGATGGCTACTACATTGTCAAAGCCGACGAGCAGCGTGATGTTCTCAAAGTCGCTGCCCGCCTCCATCCGCGCGCGCATTTCCTTTCGCGCAGCATCGTCGAGCAGGCGCTTGGTCAGCGCCTCCGTGCCGCCCTCCTGGAATTCCGGCGGCAGCACGTGGATAAGCTGTGTCGAGCCCGCAGTGTAGGGGTACACGTCGCACATGACGTCAAGCCCATCCTGTCGCGCCCTTTCAATCAGCGAGAGCATCTCCGGCACGGTCTTTCGTGCGTTGCGCCCTCCGATGGCCTTGAGATGGCTGATCTCCAGCGGCGTTTGCAGCGCGCGGGCGACCTCGAGCATTTCGCGCAGCGCATCGACCACGCCGTCGCCCTCCTGACGCATATGGACGCAGATGGGCACGCCGCTCCGGTGCAGCGGCGCGAGCGCGCGGATGAGCCCGTCGGTCGAGTAAAAGATCTCCGGCGCGTAGCCAAGGCCGAGCGACACGCCGCACGCGCCGTCGGCCAGCGCCGCTTCCATGTGATAGTGCAGATCGCGCAGCTCGAGCGGTGACAAATCTCCCGTCGTGAAGCCCGCGGCAAGCGTGCGCAGCGTGCCCATGCCGATGAGTTCCGCGCACGAGAGCGGCAGTTCCCGCCCCTGCGCCGCCTTGAAATAGCTGTCAACGGACGCAAAGCGCAGTTCCGGCGGGATGTTCCCCGTGATGGGCGCGAGGTATTTCGCGCACTCGTCCGCGTGCGCGCCCGAGAGCGGCGCGAGCGACATGCCGCAGTTGCCGTTCACAAGCGTCGTGAGGCCCTGGCAGAGCTCCGCCTCGCCAAAGCCTTCGCGAAACAGCGCCGCGTCGGCGTGGCGGTGCATGTCGATAAAGCCCGGCGTCAGGACGCGGCCCGCGGCCTCGATGGTCTCGAACGCCTGCGCGTTTGACAAATCCCCGACCTCTTCGATCATGCCGTCTAAAATGCCGACGTCCGCCGTGAACGCCGCCTTTCCCGTGCCGTCGACGATCTTCGCGCCGCGGATCAACGTATCCAGCATGTATATCACCTCTTTTTTGCAGTCTACCACACCCCACGCCTGCTTGGCAAGGTCATTTCCCCTTGCAATCTCTCCCACCGCAGGGTATACTGGAAAAAATGCAAAAAGGAGCGCTTCCATGAATAAGAAAGACCGCATCCACGACTGGCGCAAGCTCAAGTGGCCCTTCACCGCCACGTTTTTATATTACTCCCTCCTCTCGCTCTACACCGGCACCGCCGAGCAGAGCGAGCAGGGCTTTCTCGTCATGTTCCTCACGGTTTTGATCGTGGACGCCGTGGCGTATTTTTCCTACTGCTATTTCCTCTGCAAAAAAGAGGAGAACATGCAGAAGCTCTGGTTCGTCTTCATTCTGGCCTATGTGCTCATCTCCACACAGCAGCTCTCCATCCTCTGGCAGATGATGACGGCGCATGTGATCGGCGCGTAAGCGTATTTTTCTTCTAAATATCGTCTATTTGAACGTCCTTTCCATCGGGAAAGGGCGTTTTCTTTCATTTTGTCTTCTGTGACATTTGCGTGCCACTGTCTGAAAATCTGATACGCGGCTCCTTTTGTCCATAGTTTTCGGCAGTTTCCTTTGTTAAGTTGGTGTTAACGAGGGGAGCGTCCCCTTCTCGCGCCGTGAACAAAAAAGTTTACACCCTGCCCATTGAAAGCGCGGCGCTTCTTTGCTATGCTTTTCCTGCAAGCCCGCATTTTTCCGTGTGGGACAAGAAATGCTAAGTACAAAGGAGCTGATGACAGTGCCGATCCGTCCGCTTGTCGATCGCACTTATCTTGAACAGGTGCTGCTCTCCCGTTTTTCCCACGGTGAGGTACAGCAGTGGGTCCAGAAATACTTCCAGCCCTACCGTGAGCTGATGAGCTATTACCGCTGCGCGATCATGGAGGTCGAGACGAAGTTCAACGTGCTCAACGAAGAACTCTCGCTTCAATACGACCGCAACCCCATCGAGACGATCAAGACCCGCCTCAAGTCCCCCGAGAGCATCATGGAAAAGCTCAGCCGCCGCGGCTATCCGCTCACGGTGGAGAGCATCGAAAAGAATCTGAACGACATCGCTGGTGTGCGCGTGATCTGCTCGCACCCTGCCGACATCTACAAGCTCTCCGAGGCATTTTTGCGCCAGGACGACATCACACTCTTAGAGCGCAAGGACTACATCGCAAACCCTAAGCCCAACGGCTACCGCAGCCTCCATCTCATCGTCGAAACGCCCATCTTCCTTCACGACCAGAAGCGGCTCATGAAAGTCGAGGTGCAGTTCCGCACAATCTCGATGGATTGGTGGGCCAGCCTTGAGCATAAGATCCGCTACAAGAAAAATCTCCCCGAAATGGAATACGTGGAGCGCGAGCTCTATGAGTGCGCCGAGATCAGCGCACAGCTCGATGCGCGCATGGAAAAGCTCCAGAAAATCGCAGCACAGGCAACGGAGGGAAAGGATCGCGCCCTTTCCTCCTGAATTTTTAGGATGCCCGCACCGCGGGCAGGGAAAGGAATCGTGACACTATGAACGCAGCAGAAAAAATCGCCCACGCAGCAGAGCGCAAGGCCTTTGAGACCATGCTCGACTCCCTCATCAGAAAAAGCCAGACGAAGGACGTCTGCACCGTCGCAAACGACTTTGTCAACATGGTCCAGAAGATCCACTCCAGCGTCTGGACGCCGGAGACCTTCGAGATGCTGCACCAGATCGCAAACGACCCCGACAGCAAATGGGCACACTACGCCGAGCGCCTGCTGCGCGAGTGCGACCCCTACCTTCTCAGGACCTTCCTGACGGCCGCTGCCTATGAGGGCGGCTTCCGCGGCTTCCAGCAGGCGCGGGCAAACTCCGAAAAGTATGACTGCAACATCCCGTGGATCGTCCTCATGGACCCGACGAGCGCCTGCAATATGCGCTGCGCGGGCTGCTGGGCGGCAGAGTACGGTCACAAGCAGAACCTCACCTTTGAGGAAATGGACCGCGTGCTGACCGAGGGCGCTGAGCTCGGCACCCACGCCTGCCTCTTCACCGGCGGCGAGCCGCTCATGCGCAAGGCGGACATCTTCCGCCTGTGCGAAAAGCACCGCGACATCGCTTTCCACGCCTTCACGAACGGCACGCTCATCGACCAGGCCTTCTGCGACGAGCTCAAGCGCGTGGGCAACTTCATCGTCTCGGTCAGCATCGAGGGCTTTGAGGACGCCAACGACGGCCGCCGCGGCGCGGGACATTTTGAAAAGGCGCTCGCCGCGATGGACCTCATGCACAAAAACCACATCCCGTTCGGCGTGTCCATCTGCTACACGAGCAAGAACTACAAGGTCGTCACGAGCGATGAGTTCCTCGACCTGCTCATCTCCAAGGGCTGCTTCTTCGCCTGGTACTTCCACTACATGCCCGTCGGCATGGGCGCGACGACCGACCTGCTGCTTAATCCCGAGCAGCGCGCCTATATGAAAGACCGCGTGCGCGAGATCCGCGGTCTCACCGGCGGCAAGGAGATCTTCGCCATCGACTTCCAGAATGACGGCGAGTTCACAGGCGGCTGCATCGCCGGCGGCAAGCTCTACTGCCACATCAACGCCGCGGGCGACGTCGAGCCCTGCGTGTTTATCCACTATTCCGGCGCGAATATCCGCGAAAAGAGCTTCCTCGAATGTCTCCAGCAGCCGCTTTTTAAGGAGTACCGCAAGGGCCAGCCGTTCAACAACAACCACCTGCGCCCCTGCCCGATGCTGGAAAATCCCGAATATCTGCCCCAGATGGTCGCGCGCAGCGGCGCGCATTCGACCGACCTGGAAGCGCCCGAGAGCGTGGAGCACCTGTGTGACAAGTGCGAGTCCTACGCCGCCTGCTGGTGCCCCGAGGCCGAAAAGCTCTGGGACGAGGAGCACCACAACTAAATTGCTTTCATGTTACCTTCCCATACACACAAAGGAACCGCGCCGGTCTGCGAAAGCAGACCGGCGCGGTTCCTTTGACAGAAAGGCCGCCGGCTGGATATCCAGCGACCTTTGCCACATCTTCGACTATTTTTACTTGAGTGCGGCGAGCAGTGCGTCGACGCGGTCAGTCTTCTCCCACGTTACGCCGAGGTCCTCGCGGCCCATGTGACCGTAAGCGGCAAGCTGGCGGTAGATGGGACGGCGCAGATCGAGGTCGCGGATGATGGCGGTCGGGCGCAGATCGAAGACCTTCTCCACAGCCTCTTCGAGCTTGCCGTCATCGACCTTGCCAGTGCCGAACGTCCCAACGAGCACGCTCACGGGATGGGCAACGCCGATAGCGTAGGCGAGCTGGACCTGGCACTTGTCGGCAAGGCCCGCGGCCACAATGTTCTTAGCGACATAGCGCGCGGCGTAAGCGGCACTGCGGTCGACCTTCGTCGGGTCCTTGCCGGAGAATGCGCCGCCGCCGTGCGGGGCGCTGCCGCCGTAGGTGTCCACGATGATCTTGCGGCCGGTCAGGCCGCTGTCGCCCTGCGGGCCGCCGATGACGAAGCGGCCGGTCGGGTTAACATAAATCTTGGTATTCTCGTCCATCAGCTCCGCGGGAACGGTCGGCTTGATGACAAGCTCGATCATGTCCTTGCGGATCTGCTCAAGCGTCGCCTCCGGCGCGTGCTGGGTGGAGAGGACGACCGTGTCGACGCGGACGGGCTTACCGTTTTCGTCGTACTCGACCGTCACCTGCGTCTTGCCGTCGGGACGGAGATAGTCGACAAGGCCCTGCTTGCGCACGTCGGTCAGCTTCTTTGCCATCTTGTGGGAAAGAGAAATCGCGAGCGGCATGAGCTCAGGGGTCTCGGTGCAGGCGTAGCCGAACATCATGCCCTGATCGCCCGCGCCGTTGTCGAGCTCGCTCGCGCCGCTTTCCTTATTTTCAAAGGAGTTGTCGACGCCCATCGCGATATCGCCGCTCTGCTCGTCGATGTTCGTGATAACGCCGCAGGTGTCACAGTCAAAGCCGTACTTCGCGCGGTCGTAGCCGATGTCGCGGATGACGTCGCGTGCGATCTTCGGGATGTCGACATAGCAGCTCGTGGTGATCTCGCCCATGATGTGGACAAGGCCGGTGGAGACGGTCGTCTCGCAGGCCACGCGGCCGTTGGGGTCTTTTTCAAGGATCGCGTCGAGCACCGCGTCGGAGATCTGGTCGCAGATCTTGTCGGGATGCCCCTCGGTGACGGATTCGGAGGTGAATAAACGTTTTGCCATGGTTACTTTTCTTCCTTTCTCGTTGTTGGGAAAAACAAAAAATACTCTGTCGAACCGACAGAGTATCGCGCTTTCTGCTCTTCCTCATCTTTCGATTCGTTCGTCGGATTTGGCACCTTGCCTCTTCGGGCAGGTTGTCGTGGTGTCATAGGGCCGATCCCTCAACCACTCTCGATGAAGTATTCACTTGTGGCTTTCGCCGAATCGTATTCTACCATGTTTGTGCGTTTTGTCAAGTGACATTTCCCAAAAAACGCCCAAATCGGCGCAAAATGCGGCGCTCTTGCAATTTTTGAAAAAAAGTGCTATATTGAGGAAACTTTGCACACAAAATCTATTCGACAGGAGCTCGTTTGCGATGGTCTTCAGCAGTGTCAGCTTTCTTGTTTTCTTTCTTCCCTGCCTGCTCGTTCTTTATTTTATGGTGCCGCGCCGGTACCGCGGGGCACGGAATTTCATCCTGCTCGCGTTCAGCCTTGCCTTCTACGCCTGCGGCGGGCCAAAGTTTCTGCTGCTCATGCTGCTCTCCATCGTCATCAATTACTGCTGCGGGCTCCTCGCGGGGCCAAAGCACCGCCCCGCCGTCCGAAAGGCAGGCGTGACACTCGCAGCCGTGCTGGGGCTCGGGCTTCTCGGCTGGTTCAAGTACGCGGGCTTTTTCGGTGAGATGCTCCACGCCCTGATGCCCTTTATCCCCGTGCCGCAGGTCACGCTGCCCATCGGCATCTCATTTTTTACCTTTCAGGGTCTCAGCTATGTGATCGACGTTTTCCGCGATGACGCCGCCGTGCAGAGGAACCCTCTCAAGCTCGCACTCTATATCTCGTTTTTCCCCCAGCTCGTCGTCGGTCCCATCGTGCGCTACACCACGGTCGCAGACGAGATCGACGAGCGGCACGAGTCCGTTTCCGAATTCTCCGCGGGCGCGGTGCGCTTTCTCTTCGGCCTTGCTAAGAAGATGCTGCTCGCCAACGCTGTCGCGCAGATCGCCGACGCCGCCTTTTCCGCCGTCTCCCCCTCGGTGGCCCTTGCGTGGCTCGGTGCCGTCGCCTACACGTTTCAGATTTATTTCGACTTTTCCGCCTATTCCGACATGGCCATCGGCCTTGGCCGGATGTTCGGCTTCCACTTTCTTGAAAACTTCAACTATCCCTATGTCTCCCGCAGCGTCACCGAGTTCTGGCGGCGCTGGCACATCTCGCTCTCCACGTGGTTCCGCGACTATGTCTACATTCCCCTCGGCGGCAACCGCTGCTCCCGCGCGCGCAATATTCTGAACCTCTTTCTCGTCTGGGCGCTCACGGGCCTCTGGCACGGGGCCAACTGGACATTCATCGCGTGGGGCCTGTGGTTCTTTGTGCTGCTCATCGGCGAAAAGTTTCTCTGGGGTAAGGCGCTCTCGCGCCTTCCGTCTCTTTTGCAGCATGTCTACGCCATGCTGCTCGTCATTTTGAGCTGGGTGCTCTTCCGCGCGGACGATATCGGCGCTGCGCTGTGCTACATGGCCGCGATGTTCCGCCGCGCCCCCGCCCTCTGCGACAGCCGCGCCGTGTACTACGCGCTTGAATTCTGGCCGGAGCTGCTGCTCTGCTGTATTGCTGCCCTGCCGGTCAAAAACCTGCTCGAAACGGCGCTTGAAAAGCGTAACAGCAAGCTCTCCCGCGGCATCCTCATCGTGGGGCCGAAGCTCGCCTCCCTCGCACTGCTCGCGCTTTCCTACTGCAGGCTCGTCACGGGCTCGTTCAATCCCTTTATCTATTTCCGCTTCTGAAAAAGGAGGTGTCTGCGCATGAAACGTATCTGTGAATGGGCGATGGCCTTGCTCTTTTCCGGCGTGCTGCTCGTCCTGATGGCTGCGACCATCCTGCTGCCGAAAAACCGCTACTCCTACTACGAAAACCGCAACCTCTCCGCCTTTCCCGAGATCACGGCGGAATCGGTCCTCAGCGGTCAGGTCTTCGACGACCTCGAGACCCTGTTCTGCGACTACGCCGCCTGGCGAACTCCCGCGCTCAAGGCCGTCACATGGGCCGATCTGAACGTTTTCCGCCGTCCCGTGGTCAACGAGACTGTCGTCACGGACGATGTCCTGCTGCCGCAGCTTTACGATCCCGCCATGAGCGATGACGACATCCGCGCGCAGGCAAAGCTCGTCGCGGAGGACAACGCCGCGCTGCAAAAGCAGGTCGAATCCTACGGCGGGCATTACTGCTATGTCGCCGTTCCGTGCCAGTATGTCTACTATGAGGACAGCTACCCCGCCTATCTCACGAACCGCTCGCGCTATACCGACCTTGAGCTCTCTGCACTGACGGAGGAGATGAACGCGCAGGGCGTGTGCTTCCTCGACATGGGCCCCGTCTTCGACTCGCTCGGCCATCCGCCCGAGTTCAGCTCACGGGTGGACAACCACTACGGTCTTCTTGGCGCGTATGAGACCTACCGTGCCGCCGTACAGAAGCTAAACGGCGACTATGGCCTCGCGCTCTCCTTCCCCGAAGAGGGCACGGATGTGACGTTTTCCGCGCTGCCTAACCCCTATATGGGCTCGCGCACGCGCAAGCTTCTGGGGCTGCGCGGCGATGATGAAAAGCTGCTCACCGCCGCCTTCCGCGAGGATATCCCCTTCACCCGCCTTGACAACTGGCAGGAGGTGGCCTCCGCGGTCTACACCCTTCCCGCCACCGAGGATGAAGCCCTGACCTACGGTCTCTACATGGGCGGCGACATCGCCGAGACGTGCATCCGCACGGACCGCTCCTCGCTCCCCACCGCCCTCATCTTCGGCGACAGCTTCACCAACGCCGTGGAGAGCCTCGCCTATTACAGCTTCGACGAGATGCGCTCTGTCGACCTGCGGCACTATAAGACGCAGAGCATCAGCGACTATATCGCCGCCTATCAGCCCGACGTCGTCATCTGCATCCGCGATTACGAGGCGCTCCTCTCGCGCAGCGACAACGGCGGCCTCTCCTGACTTCAAGCAAGGAGGTCTTTTATGACCGTCTCCCTTTCCGATCATTTTACGTATCAAAAGCTGCTGCGCTTTGTCGCGCCCAGCATTTTGATGATGATCATCACCTCTATTTACAGCATTGTCGACGGCTTTTTCGTCTCGAACTTCGTCGGCAAAAATTCGTTTGCCGCGCTGAACCTCATCTTTCCCGTCATCATGGCGCTCGCCGCCGTCGGCTTTATGATCGGCACGGGCGGCAGCGCGCTCATCGCCAAAACGCTCGGCGAGGGCAAGCCCAGGGAAGCGAACGAGATCTTCTCCATGCTCGTCATCGTGCTTGCCGCCGGCGGCGCGATTTTAAGCGGCGTGTGCATCGTTTTCCTGCGCCCCATCTCGTTCGCCGTCGGCGCGACGGATCTGACGATCGATGACTGCGTGCTCTATGGGCGCGTGCTGCTGGCTGCTCTCCCTTTTTTCATGCTGCAAAACAGCTTTCAGAGCTTTTTGGCCACGGCGGAAAAGCCGCACTTCGGCCTGCGTGTGACGGTGTTCGCGGGGCTGACGAACATGGTACTCGATTTTCTGCTCGTCTACGTGTTCCCGTTCGGGCTTCTCGGTGCGGCGCTCGCCACGGCGTTTTCGCAGATTGTCGGCGCGCTCATCCCGCTTGTCTACTTTCTCCGCCCGAACGATTCGCTGCTGCGCCTCACGCGTCCGCGCTTTGACTTCCGCGCCCTCGGCAAGGCCTGCTACAACGGCTCGAGCGAGATGGTCAGCAACCTTTCGACCTCTCTCGTCGGCGTACTCTATAACGTGCAGCTCATGGCGATTGCCAAGGAAAACGGCGTGAATGCCTACGGTGTTTTGATGTACGTGAGCTTCATCTTCATGGCATTTTTCTTCGGCTATTCCATCGCCGTCACGCCCGTCGTCGGCTATCACTACGGCGCGCAGAACCACGCCGAGCTCAAGAGCCTCCTCAAAAAGAGCCTGACCGTCACGCTCATCACGAGCCTTGCGATGACGGCCTCGTCCATCCTGCTGGCAAACCCCATCGCACATCTTTTCGTCGGCTACGACGCGGAGCTGTGCGACATGACGGTCAACGCGCTGCGCATCTACGCGCTCTCATTCCTCGTCTGCGGTTTCAATATCTTCGGTTCGGCGTTTTTCACGGGGCTCAACAATGGCACAGCCAGCGCGCTCATTTCGTTCCTGCGCACGCTCGTCATTCAGGTCGCCGCGGTGCTTCTTTTGCCAAAACTTCTCGGCATCAACGGCATCTGGCTCGCCATCACCGTGGCCGAAGCGCTCACACTGATCGTCACTGCCGCGCTCTTCCTCGCGGGGCGCAGAAAGTATCACTACGTCTGACGGTTTTTCATGCGTAATACCGGAAGCGGTGGACTTCCTCGCGCTCTTCTGTATAGAATATATTTAGAGACAGCGTGAGATAAATCGAGATCTGATGGAGCATTAGAAGTGGAAATCAGAAAAGTAAATGAAAATAAAAAGCAATTCCTCACACTTCTGCTGTTGGCAGACGAGCAGGAAGATATGGTCGACCGCTATCTCGAAAAAGGCGCAATGTACGTTCTTGACGACTGCGGTGTGAAGGCAGAATGTGTTGTCACAGATGAAGGTGACGGAATCCTTGAAATCAAGAATATTGCAGTTGATCCGAGGCATCACGGAATGGGATATGGCAAAGCACTGATTGATTTTCTTGCCAGTAAATATGCAGATGAATATTCTGTTTTGCAGGTTGGAACAGGGGACAGTCCATTGACAATACCCTTTTATGAAAAATGCGGATTTATCCGTTCTCACAAGGTTCAGAATTTTTTTACCGACAATTATGACCACCCCATTTATGAGGGCGGCGTACAGCTAATAGATATGATATATTTACAAAGGCATATATAAATTTCGGCTCGCCAACCTGAAAACACCCTACCCGCGCCTCCGTATGCCGCAGCCATACGGAGGCGCGGCTGTTTTTTACCGGCAGGCCCGCGTGCAAGACACATTTTTAGTCATATTTTATCCGTTTCCCTCTTGACATCTCATATTGTTGTGATATTATTTTGATATCAAGTTTGGAGGTGCTTTTTATGGAAGAAAAGATCATCACCGGTCACAAAAACGGCATGCTCGTGCTGCTGCTCGAGCTTGTTCTCTACATCGCCGCGGTCGTTTTCCTGATCGTCGGCATCCATGCGGGCTTTCTGCCCCTCATCGTCCTGTGCGTCATCGTGCTGTCGCTCGGCTGGATCCCTCTGTGCGGCCTGCGCGTCTTAAAGCCGCAGGAGGCGCTCGTGCTCACGCTCTTCGGCAAGTACATCGGCACGCTCAAGGGCGAGGGCTTCTACTGCGTCAATCCCTTCTGCACATCCTTCAACGCCGCCGCCAAGACGAAGCTCAACCAGTCCGGCGACGTGGACGACGGCCGCAAGAGCGCCAATCTTCTTGCCGCCATGCAGGCCTCGTCCACCACGGTCGAGGTAGGCGGCAACAAGAAGATCTCCCTCAAGATCATGACGCTCAACAACGCCCGCCAGAAGATCAACGACTGTCTCGGTAACCCCGTGGAGATCGGCATCGCCGTGATGTGGCGCGTGACCGACACAGCCAAGGCCGTATTCAACGTGGATAACTACAAAGAATATCTCTCCCTCCAGTGCGACGCGGCACTGCGCAATATCGTGCGCATCTACCCCTATGACGTTGCCCCCGGCATCGACACCACCGGTGACGGTCACGCTGATGAGGGAAGCCTGCGCGGGTCGAGTGAGGTCGTAGCCGCGCGCATCCGCGATGAGATCCAGGCCAAGGTCGCCGACGCGGGCCTTAAGATCATCGAAGCGCGCATCACCTATCTTGCCTACGCGCCGGAGATCGCGGCGGTCATGCTCCAGCGCCAGCAGGCCAGCGCCATCATCGACGCGCGCAAGATGATCGTCGACGGCGCGGTCGGCATGGTCGAAATGGCGCTTGAGCGTCTGGCGGAAAAGGGCACAGTCGAGCTCGACGAGGAGCGCAAGGCGGCCATGGTCTCGAACCTGCTCGTGGTGCTCTGCGGCAACCACGATGCCCAGCCCGTCGTCAACTCCGGAAGCCTCTATTAACCGCGCCACGCTACTTTTTGGGAGGCTGCCATGAACGACAACGCCAAAAAGCAGGTGCCCCTGCGCCTGTCCCCCAAGCTCTACGCCGCCATCGCCGCCTGGGCAGAGGACGATTTCCGCTCCGTCAACGGCCAAATCGAGTATCTTTTGACCGAGTGCGTGCGCCAGCGGAAAAAGAACGGCAAATACGTCGGCGAGGAGATCGACGTTCCGCCCGAGCTCGATCTCAAGTGAACAAGTGTTAAGAATGCGGAAAGAATTCGTTTCTTTCCGCATTTCTGCTCTTCATTCCATTCAGGAATGGTCATTTGTTCAAACTTTATTGATGACTTTTCCCCGTCGCTGTGTCATAATGTTCTTAAATGTTATTTGATCGAAACGAGGTATCCCGTATTGAAAAAACTCAACCAGGCGATCGACCGCTTCTGTATCCTGCACCCGAATTTTGGCATCCCCAACCTGATGCTCTATGTCGTCATCGGCAACGTGGTGCTGGGACTTTTGTCCAACTTCTCGAGCGGCAACTTTTTAAGTTTCTTTTCCTACACGCTCTCAGGCCTGCTCCACGGGCAGGTGTGGCGGCTCATCACCTTTGTCCTCATCCCTGAGAGCACGAGTCCGTTCTATCTTCTCATCACCTGCTATTTCTACTACTGGATCGGCTCGACGCTCGAGCGGCAGTGGGGCACAGCCAAGTTTACGACGTATTACCTGAGCGGCATGCTGCTCACCGTCCTCGGCGCGAGCATCGTCAGCCTCATCACGGGCTACAACATCCCCGTTTACGGTGCAAATTATGTCAACTTCGCCATGTTCATGGCCTTTGCCCTGCTCTATCCTGATACGCAGGTACTCTTTATGTTCATCATTCCTATTCGCATGAAGTGGCTCGCGTATATCGACGTATTCTACTTCTTCTTCGACATCGCCCGCTATATTGCCGCCGGCAGATGGTACTATTCCATCATGCCCATCGTGGCGCTTTTGAACTTCGTCATCTTCTTCTGGCCCGAGCTTACGCGCTTTTTCAAGCTTGAGCACCACCAGAGCAGGCAGGCCACACACTTCCACAACACCGTGCGCGCCCAGCAGCGTCAGGAGCAGTATCAGCAGCAGACGCAGGGCTTCCGCCACAAGTGCGCCGTGTGCGGCCGCACGGACGTGACAAATCCTGAGCTGCAGTTCCGCTATTGCAGCAAGTGCGCGGGGTATCACTGCTTCTGCTCTGACCATATTTTCAATCACGTCCACTTTACGGACGAGCAGCCATAAGCAAAGGGAGGCCATCATTATGGCATATACGAAAGAACAGGCGTGGGATTTGCTCACGCAGTACAACAAGGGTGAATTCCACTTAAAGCACGCCAATACGGTCGCCGACGTGATGCGCTGGTACGCGGAAAAGCTCGGCTACGGCGACGAGGCGGACTTCTGGGAGATCGTCGGCCTTCTCCACGACCTCGATTTTGAGATGTATCCCGACGAGCACTGCATCAAGTCGCAGGAGATCATGCGTCAAGCCGGTCTCGACGAGCGCCTGATCCGCGCCACTGCCAGCCACGGCTACGGCCTGCACTTTGACGGCCTTCCCGAGCCGCAGCACGAGATGGAAAAGGTCCTCTTTGCCACCGACGAGCTCACAGGCCTGATCGGCGCGGTCGCGCTCATGCGCCCGAGTAAGAGCGTCAGCGACCTTGAGGTCAAATCCGTCAAGAAAAAGTATAAGGACAAGAAGTTTGCCGCCGGCTGCTCGCGCGAGGTCATCGAGCGCGGCGCGGAAATGCTCGGCTGGGATCTTGACACGCTCATTGAGCAGACGATCCTCGCCATGCGTGCAAGCATTCATGTCGAATAATTTCCCTGCATAACATTTTACCGGTCATCTATTACCTGCGGAAAGGAAGGTGCTTTTATGAGCGATTTTACCCCTACGCCCACGCCGAGTTACAGCGGAAAGCTCCGCAACCATATGCTGATGGTGCCCGAGTGCATCAACGAGTGCAGCGGCATCCGCATCTTCGGCAGAACGATCAAGTCCTTTGTCTTTTCCACTGACGTTGCCACCATCGCAAGCGTCAATGCCGATGCGGTGATCGCCGTTTATCCCTTTACCCCGCAGCCACGTATCGTGCGCGCCGTCGTCAGCGTGGCGGATATGCCCGTGTTCTGCGGCGTCGGCGGCGGCTTCACGTCCGGCGCGCGCTCTGTCGCCCAGGCGATGGAGGCTGAGCACTGCGGCGCTTACGGCGTTGTGCTCAACGCGCCCGTTTCAGCGGATATTCTGCGCGACATCAAGTCGCACATCGACATTCCGGTCGTGGCGACCATCGTCTCCGCCACGCAGGACACTGAGGCTCGTATCGCCGCAGGCGTCGACATTCTGAACGTCTCTGCCGCGTCGGAAACACCGCAGCTCGTCGCCGCGCTCCGCGAGCGCCATCCCGAGATCCCCATCATCGCCACCGGCGGCCCGAAGGATGAGACTATTCGCAAGACCATCGCGGCAGGCGCGAACGCCATCACCTACACCCCGCCTGACAACGGTGTGCTGCTGGCTGAGATCATGCACGCGCACCGCGAGCGCTACCGGTAAATGACATAAAGAATGCTGGCTCATAAGAGCCAGCATTTTTCTTTTATCTTCACGCTTCCTTGTTCGACACAAACTGGTAGCTGCCTTTGCTGCCCTTCAGCGTGACGATCCCCTTTTCACCGCTCTCCTGCTCATAGGTGAGCGCGATAGTCCCGTCCTCGTTCTGCTCGAGCGAGGTGACCGTGCAGCGCTGGAAATTCGTATCGCCGTGGAGCAGATAATAGGCGTCGTACTCCTCGAGATAGATGAACTGGTCGAGATTCTTTTTGTTCGTCTCGTCCAGTGCCACGCCCAAATACTCCTGCAAAAAGGCGTCCATTTCCGTTCTCTGCGTTTTGATGGGATAATGCTCAAACGCCACCGGGCCAATCGCTGTCTGTTCTGCCTCAGTAACCTCTTCCTGTATTCCTGTCGGGCCATTATAGAAGAGCTCATAGAGGTCGATGTCCGCGGCGGTGTCGTAATAGCTGCTGAGCAGCATATTCGTCATGCACACGCCGCTGCCCACGTTGAAATACTCCTTGTTGAACCATTCGATGTCCACCGCAGGCGTCTCGTCATTCGGCGGCGGTACGTCGTCCGCGGGCTTTGTGCCGCAGGCATTCAGTGCGCAGCACAGGGTAAAAAGCAGCAGAAAGATTTTCACTCTCTTCATTTCTCTCATCCTCCGTAAAAGTGGTCCTATCGTGATCGCTTCTGCGGCACTGCCGCGCTTTTTACGCCATGGGACTCTCCTCCCTCTCTTTTACTTTCTCAGTACGGATACGGGAATGCGGAGAACACCGCGTGGCCGTCGACAAGGGTAAAGGGATATTCATAGGCTTCCGTCTTGCCGGTGTCTGTCCACGTCTGCGCGGTGTCGTCCCACGCAAGCAGCGCGACCGTCTGTGTCAGCACGCCGCTGTCTCCGTCGAGCGCAGCCGTGCACGTGTATCCGCCCAGGCTCTCGTTGCCGCCGCGGCCTGCGGACATGACATAGAGTCTGCCGTCAATATCACGGTAACGCTGCTCAGTGCTGCCCAGCCATTCGTCGGCAAGTTCCGGTGTGACATACCGCAGCAGCAGCGCACGGAGGCCCTCCAGCGTTTCCACGCCCTTGATGTCCGCCAGATCATAAAGATCGCCGTCGACCTCGGCTGTCACATTGTAGTCCATCGGCGGGTCGTCCATATAAAACCACGACCACAGTATCGCCGCCGCCTTGAAATCCGCTGTCACAGTCTGCTCCTGCGACACGCTCAGGATCGTCTTCGCATGCTCACTGAGCGCGTTGTAGAATTCGCTGTACGGCACCGAGAACACCTGCGGCCCCGCCGCATACGGCGCGATGACGTACTGGTCGAATGTGACCGTCAGGCCGTTTTCCGTAAAGTTCAGCGTCGCGAGCGTGGGGAAATCCTGCAAATAAGAGTCATAATCGTCAAAATATCCTTCGCTGAGGCCCTTTTGCGCGATTTGCTCGTAGATATTCCAATAAATGCTCTCCTGCAGCGAGTTTCCATGCAAATCGCCCTCCTCCGAGGCCAGCGCGTCCAGCGTCAGGAATTCGCCCGTCGTCAGATCAAAGCTCCACGCGCGGGTGGCGGAATTCGGATGCACACCGCCGTAGTAGGTGTAGTTCTCCGCCGCGATGCTCAGGAGCTTCCCCTCGGTCATGTAGGTCTGCGTCAGGCTCAGCTCGTTCGTCCAGTAGCTTCCGTTCAAAAAGACCGATGTGCCGTTTTCCGCATAGAGCTCCTTGGCCTCTGCGGCCATCTGCGCCGCCTCGGACTCAAGACCCGCGAGCACATTATTCATCTCCGTGTTGAAGGCGTTCTGCGCCGTGAACTGCGCGGGGTTGCCCGTGCCGCCGTTCGCCGTCACGTTCTCCGCCAGCGTGTAGAGCTCGCCGTCCTCCGTGCGCAGTTCGAGCACCGGCAGTTCGTAGCGCTCCGCCAGAAGCACCGTGCCGTCGTCGGCCTTGTACTCGTTTTCGTAAACTTGCGTTGCGACTTCAAAGTGCAGCGCGCTCGCCTGCGGCGGCGCGTTGTCCTCCGGCCCGCCGGGCGCTCCTGCGCCGCAGGCGGTCAAATTCAGCGCCAGCACGCAGCAAAGCAGCAGCGTCGTCCATTTTTTCATTCTGTTCTCCTTTCGAGGTCTCGGTTCCTTGCTCAAACGATCACAGGCCCCTCCGTCCACGCGCTGCTGCCTCTGGCCGCGCGCAGCTCGGGATAGGCGAGCACGTATTGATCCGCCGTGCGCGCCGTCAGAGCGAAGAGCTTCTGCGCCTCCTCGCTCAACGCGCGCACGTCGGCGCTCTTGGTCAGCACCGGTGCGCTTCCCGTTTTTTTGATCGTTTTGAGCAGCTTTCGTCCCCGCTCATTGCACGCCAGCACGCGCAGATAGGGGACCTCCGGCGGCACATCCGCCGCCGTCACGTCCAGATACGCCGCAAGCAGCATCCGCCGCAGCCGCGCATAGGCATAGCGCTTCGTCTTCACCGCGGAGAGCAGCTCGTCGACGGACGCTGCCGTCCGCGCTGCGTCATAAAACCGGCGATAAAGGCCTTCATTCCCGCTGTCATAGCGGGCGAAGTCCTCCTCGCACATCGCGCGCAGCCGGGAAAGCACCGCTCGCTCCGCATTCTGCATCGTCACCGGCGCGCGGTCCGCTGCGCATTCGCGCGCATAGATGGCGGCGCTCTCCGCCGTCAGATACGCGGAGGCGTCCTCTCCGTTCGTGAGCAGCTCGCGGATGTGGCTCGCCGAGGCGAAGCCCTTCGCCGCACCCCCGTTGTGCCCGACGACCTTTCGCAATATTGCCAGCGGCGCGATGGTACTGCCGCTTTGCAGCAGCGCCTTGCAGTATTCTACGCCGAGGATATCGTTCGGCTCCCGGAGCACCGCGGCGTCCTCGCCGATGAGCGCCCTCGCGGCGCTCTCCCTCGCCGCGGCAAAGGACAGGCCCTTGGCAAGCTCCTCTCGCAGCGCGTCGGGAAAATCCGCCCGCAGCAGTGCCTTTGCCGCGCGCTGCAATTTTGCCGCGTTACCGCATTCGCTGCCAAAGGCCAGCGTGTCGACCACGCCCGTCGCCGCCAAGACGCTCACACCGCCGCGGGCAAAGCCCTCCGCCGACGAAATGGCCCACGGCAGCGGCAGCTCAAGGACTAAATCTGCCCCGCCGCGCACGGCAGCCTCGGCGCGCGCATGCGCGCGTTCAATGGCAAAATCGCCCCGCTGGACAAAATCGCCGCTCATCGCGCACACGACCGCGCACTCTTCCTCGCCTGCCAGACGGCGCAATTCATCAATTTGCCACTTGTGGCCGCGGTGGAAGGGATTATATTCGCATATTATACCAAATACCCTCATGGAAGTCCTCTCAAAGCGGTTACAAAAGAGTTACGTTTTGTTAAATTTACTTGTCTTTGCGAAAAAAGTTGTTATAATATATTCTGTATCGAATTGTACATCCGATCAATTTGATTCTTATTTTATCGGAAATTCGGGCGCAATGCAAGCGCCCTCGGAAAAAGGAGTATACTTATGAATGTTCTGGTCATCAACGCAGGTTCTTCTTCCCTGAAGTATCAGCTGCTCAACCCCACCACGGGCGAGCTGCTGGCGAAGGGTCTGTGCGAGCGCATCGGCATCGACGGTCTGTTCACCTATAAGCCCCAGCTTCCCGGCAAGGAAGCCATCAAGGCCGCTTCCGTCTCCATGCCCACCCACAGCGAGGCCATCCAGGCCGTGCTGAACGCGCTCGTCGACGAGAAGAACGGCGTCATCGGCTCCATGAAGGAGATCGACGCTGTCGGCCACCGCGTCGTCCACGGCGGCGAAAAGTTTGCCAAGTCCGTCGTCATCACCGACGAGGTCATGCAGGCAATCGAGGAGTGCAATCCCCTCGCCCCGCTCCACAACCCCGCCAACATCATCGGCATCAAGGCCTGCCAGGAGCTCATGCCCGGCGTGCCCATGGTCGCCGTGTTCGACACTGCCTTCCACCAGACCATGCCCCCCGTGGCCTATACCTATGCCATTCCCTATGAGTACTATGAGAAGGACAAGGTCCGCCGCTACGGCTTCCACGGCACCTCTCACAAGTATGTTTCCCAGCGCGCGGCCGATATGCTCGGCAAGCCCATCGAGCAGCTCAAGCTGATCTCCTGCCACCTCGGCAACGGCTCCTCCGTCACCGCGATCGACGGCGGCAAGAGCATCGACACCTCCATGGGCTTCACCCCGCTCGCCGGTCTTCCCATGGGTACCCGCTCCGGCGACATTGACGCCGGTATCCTCGAGTACCTGATGAACAAGTACGGCATGGACATCACCGAGATGCTCACAATCCTCAACAAGAAGTCCGGCGTCATGGGCGTCAGCGGCGTCAGCTCCGACTTCCGCGATCTCGAAGAGGCCTTCGAGCAGGGCAATGAGCGCGCCGGCCTTGCCGTCGATATGTTCAACTACGGCGTGAAGAAGCTCATCGGTGCGTATGCCGCCGCGATGGGCGGCGTGGACGCCATCATCTTCACCGCAGGTGTCGGCGAGAACAGCGCTTCCCAGCGCATGGCCATCGCCTCCGGCCTCGAGTTCATGGGCGTCAAGATGGACGAGGACGCCAACAAGGTCCGCGGCGAAGAACGCGTCATCTCCGCGCCCGACTCCAAGGTCACCGTCCTCCTCATCCCCACGAACGAGGAGCTCATGATCGCCATGGATACCGAGGCGCTCGTCGGCTAAGTCATCGACAATCGATTATAAAAAATCCGCTTACGAAATTCGTAAGCGGATTTTTTTATTGCCGGTCTTCGAGCCACTGCATCGCGCCATAGGCGAGCAGTGCGCTCCCGCGCGGTAAAATGTTCTCGTTGAAGACGACGCTCTCGTTGTGCATGGGCTTTCCGTAGCGCGCGTCCTCCTGCGCCGTGCCTGCGCCGAGCAACAGATACGCGCACGGCAGCTCGTAGGTGTAGGACGCAAAGTCCTCCGAGCCCATCCCGCCCTCACGCAGGCGGTAGACGCTCTTCTCGCCGAACAGCATTTCGGTGCAGCGTGCCATCTGCTCGGTCAGCGCCTCGTCGTTTTTGAGCGGCGGCGCGCTCGCAAGCTCTTCGACGCTCGCGCTGCCGCGAAAGGCCCTGGCCGTCGCGTCCGCGATCTCGCCGATGCGGCGCAGGATCAGCGCGGTCACGTCGCGGTCGAACGTGCGGATCGTGCCCTCGATCACGGCCTCCTGCGGGATGATATTCGGCGCGTGCCCCGCGCTGAATTTGCCCATCGTCACGATGGCGGGCGTCTTCGCGGGCAGCTCGCGCGCCGTGATCTCCTGAAGCGCAAGGTAGATGTGCGCGGCAATGTTGATTGGGTCGACGCCCGTCTCCGGCATTGCCCCGTGACAGCCGACACCCTTGACCGTGATGCGAAACAGCGTGCAGCCCGCCATAAACGTTCCCTTGCCGCACAGCACCAGGCCCGACGGCGTCCCGGAGTTCACGTGCAGCGCCATCGCCGCCTGCGGCTCCGGCGCCTCCAGCACACCGGCCTTAAGCATCGCCTTCGCGCCCGTGAAGCCCTCCTCGTCGGGCTGGAAGACGAGCTTCACCGTGCCCTTGAGTTCGCTTTGATGCGCCTTGAGCAGCCTTGCAGCGCCCAGCAGCATCGCGGCATGCATATCGTGTCCACAGGCGTGCATGCTGCCGTTTTCCGAGCGGAACGGCAGGTCGGTCTTCTCCTTCACCTTGAGCGCATCCATATCCGCGCGCAGCAGGATACAGCGCCCCATGTCTTCGCCCGTGAGCTCCGCGACCACGCCGCCGCCCAGCTCGCGCGGCTCATAGCCGAGCAATCGCAGCTTTTCTTCGACAAATTGAACCGTCTGCGGCAGGTGCGCGCCGACCTCCGGCGTGCGGTGGATTGTTCTCCGGTTCTCGACGATCTCGTCTTTCATTTCGATGGCTTCCGCCAGTAACGTCTTTCCGTTCATGCAAACTTCCTTTCTCATTTCTGCGCGGCGGTTTTTTTCGCCGCGCGCTGCTGCGCTGTCCGCCGCACGAGCTCGCACAGCGGCAGGATGTACAAAAAGCACGCAAACGCCATGCCTGTCATCGGCGCGCCGACGGTCGAGAGCGGCGTCGCCCCCGCGATTGACCACGGGATCAGCGGCGCGACGACGACGGCGCTATTTTCAAGGTTGATGGCAAATTCTTCTTTATCCTTCTGCGACGGCGAGCAGAGCTGGTTCGTCAGGATGATCGTCAACGTCTGGTTGCAGGCGAGAAGGCTCGCCAAAACCGCCGTCAGCAGCATCGAGGCATAGGGCGACGTTTTGTCGCGCAGCGCCGTCACACGCCCGCACAGCCCGTCGAGCAGCCCCGTCTTGCGAAAAATGCCGGAATACGCCGACGAGATCATCACGATCAGCGCCACGCGCACCATTGAAATGATGCCGCCGCCGTTGAGCATCGCGCCGACCTCGGCGTCCGACGCCGTGTAGCCTAAGATTGCGGTCCTGAGGATCGTCACCGCGTCCAGATGCCGCAGGAAAATGCACAGCACGACCGCCGCCAGAATGCTGGCCGACATCGCCTTTTTCACGTTCACGCGTAGGACCGACAGGATCAAAATGAGCACCGCCGGCAGGCACATGACCCAGTGAAGCGTCATCTCGCGCCCGTAGAGCGACCACAGCTCGCCCGCCGCGCCGCTGCCGCTTTTCACCATGCCGAGCGCCGCATAGACGCCGCAGCTCAGAAGAAACGGCACGAGCGCGGTCTTGAGCATGCGCTTGATGTTGTCGTAAATGTTCGTCTCCGTCAGCTCGCTCACGAGCAGCGCGCTCGTCGAGACCGGCGAGCAGCGGTCGCCGAAGTATACGCCCGAAAGCATCGCGCCGCCGAGCAGCACGGGGTCCATGCCCATCGAAATGCCGACGCTCACGCAGATGGTGCCCATCGTCGCCGCCGTGCCGAACGCCGTGCCTGTCAGCATCGAGACGCCGCAATTCAGCAAAAACGTCATCAGCAGCAGAATTTCCGGCCGGATGAGGTCGACGGCGCAGCAGATGATGAACGGCAGCGTGCCGCACGCACGCCAGAACGCCGTCAGAATACCGATCAGCGGAAAGACGAGCAGCACGCTTGCCGACGTCTTCACGCCCGAGCAGATCATCTTCCCGAGCTCTTTCCACGAAAAGCCCTGCTTTTTGCCGTACAGCGCGAAGATCACAAGTCCCGCCAGGAGCGCGTAGAGGATATTCGCCCTCAATACGATGCACACGAGCAGCGCAAGGCAGAATAAAACGATCGCAGCCATCTAAGTCCTCCCTATCCTTTTTAACACAGTATCGCTATCTTAGCACGAAGCGATCAAAAAGAAAACCTGTTTTTATCCCACCGCATACGCCCACAGCGGCAGCGTCAGCATGGATAAAAGCGTTGTGAACACGACATTTCGCGCGGCGAACGGCGCGTCGCTGCCGTATTTGGCGGCAAAGATGGCCGCCGTCGCGCCCGCGGGCATGCCCGTCATCAGGACACTCACGCCAAGCGCCGTCGGTTCAAGGTGCAGCAGCAGCCCGACGCCCAGCGCTGCCGCGGGCAGCAGCACGAGCCGCAGCAAGCTGAACTTTACCGTGTCGCGGCTCACGATGCTCTTGAGCGGCGCATCCGTCAGGATCGTGCCGACAATAAACATCGTCAGTGCGGAGTTGCAGTTCCCGATATACTTCACGCTGTTCAGGATCACGGATGGCAACTGCACCTGCGTCACCATGCAGAGGAGCCCCAAATAGATGGCGACAAGGCAGGGGTGCGTCAGCACGTTTTTGATGACCTTTCTCTTCTCCACCGTCTCACCCGCGACAAAATACGTCGTGCCGACCGACCACATCACAATGCGCATCGGAATGAGAAAAATCGAGGTATAGAGCACGCCGACCTCGTTGTAGATGCCCTCGGCGATGGGATTGCCGAGAAAGCCGCTCATCGGCACGATGGTGCAGTATTGCAGCACCTTTTTCCGCTGCGCATCATAGCGGTCAAAAAGTAACCGGTTCAAAACGAGACACAAAAGCTGCATGATGACTGCGCTCACAAACAGCATCGCACAGGACTTGAGCACACCCGCATCCAGCTCAATGAGGCAGGATTTAAAGATGTTGCACGGGATGACCACATTGATACAGAGGTCGGCCAGGCACTTTTTGCCGTTTTCGTCGATGATGTCCTTCTTTTTGAGCAGCGCGCCGATCAGCATCATCGCAAAAAGCGTCAGCTGCAAGCTCCCCAGCTCTAAAATGCTCATGTTCCTCTCCCGCCATCCTTTCCGATATGCCCTGCAAGCCGGAGTGCAGCAGGCGGAAATTGCGAAATCTCCTGCCGGTGCTCTGGCTGTCAGGTTCCCCCACGCAAAGCGAACAAACGTGTGTGGATGGAGGCGCGGTGAAAAAGAAAACCCGTGCGCTTTGCCGTTCGTTCAGCCTTTCGTTGTCTTTAGTATAAGCGCGGATTTTCATCTTGTAAAACTGTTAAAATTGATATATTCTACAAGAAGCAGCTGTGAAAGGAGTGTTCCCATGAATTTCCATTCTCTTGACTATTTTCTCGTGCTCGCGCGGGAGAAAAACTTCACCCGCGCCGCCGAAGCGCTGCACATCACGCAGCAATCGCTTTCGTCCCACATTGCGGGACTTGAAAAGGAGCTTGGCTGCACGCTCCTTGTGCGCCGCACTCCGCTTGAGCTCACCTATGCGGGCCGCACGTTTCTGCGCTATGCCGAATCCATCGGGCAGACGCGACAGGCCATGGAACGCGAATTCTGCGATATCTCCGAAAATCAGAAGGGCGAGCTGCGCGTCGGCATCGCCTACACGCGCGGCCGCGCCATCATGCCGCGCCTGATCCCCGTCTTTCAGCGCAGATACCCGAATGTCGAGATCACGCTGCTCGAAGGCCCGAACGACGCGATCCAGAAGGCGCTGCTCAGCGGCGGCATTGACCTCGCCATCGCCGGCTTTCCCCGCCCGCTCCCCGGCGTGGTGCTTGAGGATTACTATCTGGAGCACATCGTGCTGTGCCTGTCCGATGGGCTGCTCGCGCAGTGCGGCATCGACCTCGACACGCACCGCGGCGAGATCGCCGCGGGAAACCTAAGTGCCCTGCGCGGCTGCCCCTTTGTCCTCGGCTCCGCGGAAGACATCGGCGGGCGCATCGGGCGCGGACTTTTGCGCTCCTCGGGCGTCTCGCCCGTCAGCAAAGCGACGTCGGAAAACGTCGAAACGCTGCTCGCGCTCTGCGAGCAGGGCGTCGGCGCATGCTTCTGCCCGGAAAATCTGCTGCACACGGCGCTCTCGCCCGCGCAGCTCGCGCACCTGCATATTCTCCCGCTCTGCCCCGAGGCGTCCTATCCCATCTGCTTTGGGTACTTGAGCCGCTCGTATCCGTGGAGCGTGCTCTCGGAATTCATCCGCATCGCCCGCGAGCAAACTGCATAAGCACCATAAAAACGCCGCCCGTACATTTATTGCACGGACGGCGCTCTTTTTTACTTCTTCACCGCAGGCTGCTGCTGGGTGATGCAGTGGATATTGCCGCCGCCGAAGGCGACCTCCTTCGTCTGCACGCCCACGACCTCGCGGTCGGGGAACATTTTCTGCACCTGTTCGATGGCGACTGCGTCGTTTTCGTCGCCGTACTGCGGCAAGATGACCGCGCCATTGACGATCAGGAAGTTCATATACGACGCGATGCTGACCTCGCCGTCCTCGCGGGGGATGGTGCCCTCCACAGCGTCGATGGTATCCGCGCCCTCGAGTAAGCACGGCTTTTTCGTCAGGCACAACTTGTGGACTTTGAGTTTTCTCCCCCTTGCGTCCGTCGCACCGCTTAGAAAGCGGTACGCTGCCTGCGCCTGCTCGTAGAACGGGTGGTTCTTATCCTCCGTCCAGATGCACGCGACCTCGCCGGGCGCGATGAAGCACGCGACATCGTCAATGTGCCCGTTCGTCTCATCAGGGTCGATGCCGTCCTTGATCCACAACACCTTCTCGCAGCCAAGGTAGTCGCAAAGCATCTGCTCGATCTCTTCTTTCGACTTGTCGGGGTTGCGGCCCTCAGAGAGCAGGCACATCTCGGTCGTCAGCACCGTGCCCTCGCCGTCGACGTGGATAGAACCGCCCTCGAGCACGAAGCCCTCTGTGCGGTAGCTGTCCACATCCGCGATCTCGCAGATCTTGCGCGCGATCTGGTCGTCCTTGTCCCAGGGGAAATACAGCCCGTCGACGAGCCCGCCCCAGGCGTTGAACTCCCAGTCCACCGCGCGAAGACCGCCCTTGTCGTTCACAAGGAACGTCGGCCCGCAGTCGCGCACCCACGCGTCGTCGCTCTCGAGCTCCACGACGCGGATATTTTCGGGGAGCTTGGCGCGCGCGTTCTGATACTGGCGCACGGATGCGCCGACCGTGACCTTTTCAAATTTTGCGATGGCCTTGGCAACATCCGCAAAGGCCTTCTGCGCGGGCTTGCCGCCGTCGCGCCAGTTGTCGTTTCGCTCGGGCCAGAGCATCCACACGCCCTGCTGGGGCTCAAATTCGGCGGGCATGCGATACCCGTCCTGCTTCGGCGTTGTGCCGATGATTCGTTTTGCCATAGCTTTGTCTCCTTATGATGAAACCATACTTAGCTGCGCGCGTTTTTCCCGCGCAGCGCGATCAGCACCTCGCCGATCGCCACGCTGAGGATCGACCCGATCGTAATGGGCAGAAAGCTCGCAAGCGTCTCTGCGTCAAACGAGAGCGGGACCGCAGTGAAAATGATCGAAATGACGATGAGCACCATCGGCACGTAGGCGATCCATTTGAGCGCCGTGTCAGACCCCGGCACGCGGAACGGGCGCGGCGTCTTCGCATCCTCGCGCCGCAGCTTCAAAAACGCCGGAAACACGGGAAGATAGCTCAAAAGCAGCATCACGAGATTCAGCGCGAAAAAGCTCCAGAAGAGTGACGAGTCCGGCGACGCCATCTCGATGAGCACGCCCAAAACACACACGCACGAGGCGACGACGCCCGACGTGACCGCCGCGCCGACGGGCATGTCGTTCTTTGCCCAGCGCTTGGCGAACACCCGCGGCATGTCGTTGTGGTCCGCCGCCAGCGCCGCCGTCGAATTGACGCCCATCGACCACGAGATCATATTGCCGAACAGCGTCACGAGGAACAAAAGCGCCACCACGCCCACGAGCACGCCGCCGCTGCCGCCTAAAATGAGCGACACCGCGTCGATAAGCCCCGAATCCACGCTGATCTCACGCACATCCACTGCCGCGCCGATGCCGAACGCCGAGAAGAGGTAGATGGCCGCGATGACGATGCCGCCGGTCACGATGGACTGCGGGATCTGCTTTTTCGGGTCACTCATGTTGTTTGCGTACGTGCACACGACCTCAAAGCCGAGGAAATTGAAGATGATGACGGAGATATACGAGAGGCTGTTTAAGTCGAACGACGGCAGAAATGTCCGCGCCGACATGTCGTTGACAAAGCCGTAACGGCTGATATACCACACGCCGAGCCCGCCGACCAGCAGCGCCAGCACGATCTTGATGACAGCGCTCACGTTCAGGATAATGATGCTGTCACACACGGGATAACACGCGATGAGCGTGACGATCCAGATGAACAGCAGCTCGACCACGAGCGAGCCGAACGTCCCGAGGCTCCGTCCCGTGATGAACGTGATGAGCTCGGGGCACATCACCGCGAGCGACGCCATCCACAGCGGAAAATTGATCCAGTAGTACCACGAGGCGCGCGCCGCCCACTTGCCGTCCGGATACGCCGCGTGGATCCAGTCATAGAGCCCGCCGTCTCCCGCGTAGGCTGTGCCGAGCTCGGCGGCGATGAGGCCGTAGGGCAGCAGAAACGCCAATATCATAAAGATCCACCAGAAATACTGGCTGTTGCCGATCGACGCGACCGGCGCCGCCGCCTCGGCGACAAACACCACGCAGATGACCGACAAAATGACGTCTGCAAGCCGGAATTGATTCTTCTCCATGGCTTATCTCAGCTCTTTTCCGCTTTCGAAACGCCGCAGTAGGCCTCGACGCAGCCGAGCTTGTCGCAGAGCACTTTGTCAAGCTCCTCTTTCGCCGCCGCGATCTGAAGACCGCTCGGCTCCTTGCGGCAGCGTGTAAAGTAGACAAGAAGGCCGCGCATGGCCGTCAGGCGGTTGCCTGCCTCCTCCCAGCAGAGGGAGGCGTCGCTGTCGGCGACCTCGTCGGTCACGTCCTCGCCGCGCGTAGCGGGCAGGCAGTGCATGAATTTGCAGCCGAGGTTCCCCAGCTGCATCAGCTCGCGGTTGACCTGATAGTCGTGGAAGACGCGCACGCGCTCTTCCTTCGGCATCTCGTTTTCGTAGAGACCGTACCACACATCGGTATAGATGAAGTCCGCGCCGCGTACGCTCTCGCGGTCATCGGTGACAAGGTAGCTGCCGCCGGAGAGCGCGCAGTTCTTCTTCATGATCTCCTTGTGCTGCTCATTCAGCTGGTGGCCCTGGGGGCCGTACTGGACAAAGTGCATGCCGAGCTTCGTCGTGATGAAGCCGAGCGATGCACACACCTGCGTCGCGTCGCCCACGAACACGACTTTGCAGTCCTCTAACTTCTTCCCCTGCGGAAGGTTCTCCACGATCGTGCAGAGGTCGCCGATCTCCTGCGTGGGGTGGTTGTAGTCCGACATGCCGTTGATGACGGGGATGGTGCAGCTTTTTGCGAGCTCTTCGATCGTCTTGTGCTCGATGACGCGCGCCATCACGACATCGACAAGCTTTGAGAGTACCTTGCCCGTGTCGCCGATGGTCTCATGCCCGCCGAGCTGGATCATACCGGGGCCTAAATACTGCGCGTGCCCGCCCATCTGGCTCATCGCGGTCTCAAACGAGACGCGCGTGCGCGTAGAGGACTGCTGGAAGATCATGCCGAGCGTCATGTTGCGCATCAGGGGCGGATAGTAGCCCGCCTTAATGGCCTTTTTGATGGCGAGCGACAAGTCGATGATGTCGAGCAGTTCCTGCTTCGTGAATTCATTGGTGTCGATAAAGTCTTTTTTCATACGATTCCTCCGACATTTCAAGTTGCTTTTTGCCGCGGAGGCAGACGCCGCGGCGAATGCTGCGCTTAGTGTCTGCACTTTTTTCCAGTTCATGCGGAAAAAAGCTGTGCAACATGACACAAATCACGCCGCATTCCGTCGCCGCTGTGTATTTTACATAGATTTTACAATTCTCCTCTGGCAGTTTTGACATTTGGCGCGTAAACTATTACTTGGTTATAAATAGGGTCTCAAAAAAGAAAAAAGGAAAGATAGAAAATATGGATATTTTCAATGTGCTCACGATGATCGGCGGGCTGTGCCTGTTCCTCTTCGGCATGAACCTGATGGGCCAGGCGCTCGAGCGCCGCGCGGGCGGCAAGCTCCGCTCTCTTCTCGACAAGATGACCGGCAGCGTATTCGCCGGATTTTTAACGGGCCTTGGCATCACAGCCATCATCCAGAGCTCGTCCGCCACCACGGTCATGGTGGTCGGCTTTGTCAACTCGGGCCTGATGACGCTGCGTCAGGCCATCAACGTCATCATGGGCGCCAACGTCGGCACGACCGTCACGGCCTGGCTTTTGAGCCTTGGCGGCATCGACTCCGGCAACTTCTGGATCAAGCTCTTAAAGCCCTCATCCTTCACTCCCGTCCTTGCGCTCATCGGCATCATCTACTACATGTTCTGCAAGGACAACAAGAAAAAGGACACCGGCATGATCCTGCTCGGTTTTGCCACGCTCATGTTCGGCATGGAGACGATGAGCGGCGCAGTCGCGGGCCTCAAGGATGTCCCCGCGTTCACGAATCTCTTTGTTGCCTTTCAGAATCCCCTCCTCGGCGTGCTCGCCGGCGCGCTGCTCACGGCCATCATCCAGTCGAGCTCTGCGTCTGTCGGTATTTTGCAGGCGCTCGCCGTCACGGGTTCTGTGAGCTATGCTGCGGCCATTCCCATCATCATGGGCCAGAACATCGGCACGACCGTCACGGCCATGCTGTCGTCCATCGGCACGAACAAAAACGCCCGCCGCGCCGCGGTCGTTCACCTTCTCTTCAATGTCATCGGCGTTGTCGTGCTGCTGACGGTCTTCTGTATTGTGCGCGCGGCTTTTGCGCCCGCGCTGCTCAATGAATCCGCCACCATGGCGGGCATCGCCGTCACACACTCGGTCTTCAACGTCCTCTGCACCGCCATGCTCCTGCCCGCGGGCGGCCTTCTTGAAAAGCTCGCCTGCCGCATCGTCCCCGACGATCCCCAGACGCAGGGTGAAAAGACGACCGAGCTCGACGAGCGTCTTCTCCCCACCCCGTCCCTCGCCCTTCGCCAGAGCCGCACCGTCGCCCGCGAAATGGCGGACTGCGCCGTGCGCGCGCTGAACAATGCTCTCACCGCCCTTGACCACAACACGCCCGAGCTCGCCCAGAGCATCCGCGACGATGAGGAGCTTTGCGACCACTATGAAGATATCCTCGGCACCTACCTCGTCAAGCTCAGCACGCAGAAAATGGGCCGCGACGAGAGTGAGGAGGCGACCGAGTTACTCAAGACCATCGGCGACTTTGAGCGCATTTCTGACCACGCGGTCAACATTCTCTCCTCCGCTGAGGAGATGGAGCAAAAGGGCCTCACGTTCTCCGGCAGCGCCCTCAACGAGCTCGCCATTCTCACCTCCGCCATCCGCGAGATCCTTTCGCTCTCGCTCAAGTCCTTCTCCTCGCAGGACGTCGCGCTCGCCCAACAGGTCGAGCCGCTCGAGCAGGTCATCGACACGCTCAAAGAGCAGATGCGCACGCGCCACATCCTGCGCATGCAGCAGGGCCATTGCAGCATTGAGGCTGGCTTTGTCCTCTCCGATCTTCTGACCGACCTTGAGCGCACATCCGACCACTGCTCCAACATCGCCGGCTGCGTCATCGACGCCCGTGCGCATAACCTCAACCTGCACGAAACACTGCGCCAGGCCAAGACTGCCGACGGCAGCTTCCAGCAGACGTACGAATCCTACGTGGAAAAGTACCAGCTTCCTGTTCCGTCGTCAAACGTGTAAAAAGCGGGGCGCTTGCGAGCGCCCCATTTTTGCTATTTTCTTGCTTGTAAAACGCCCGCTTCCCTGCTATACTACGGTCGTTAGGTCATTTCCGCGCAAACTGTCAATTTTGCACGGTAGGAAAGGATGATACCATGGACCCGATTTACGAGATCGAATTGCAGGACTGCCCCTACTGCCGCGGCACCGGTACGGTGGAGGATGAGCAGGGCTGGTGCGTTTATGTCACCTGTGTCGACTGCGGCGCGCAGACCGCGCACGCAAGTTACGAGTCCCCCGAGGAACGTCTGGCCGCCGCACAGCAGGTCGCGCACCTGTGGAACGTCGGCAAGGTTCTGAACCCCGGCGTCGGCGACTGATTCGACTGGAACTGCATAAAAAGGACGGAAGAAAAGCATCTTCCGTCCTTTTTGCGCTCAACCGCTGTTTGAGCGCGCGAAACTCCCCCTCCATTGCGCGTTTTCCCGCAATCGGCTATACTGAACTCATCAAGGACGTCCGCACTTTATAGAAACGGAGTTTTGCCTTTATGAACATCGACATCGGCAGCAAGATCAAAACGCTGCGCCTCTCCAAAAGCATGACGCAGGAGCAGCTTGCAAAAGCCCTCCACGTGAGCGCGCAGGCCGTGAGCAAGTGGGAAAACGGCAAGAGCTATCCCGATATCCACAGTCTGCTCCTGCTCAGTGCCCTCTTTGATGTTTCGCTCGACCAACTCATCAAAGGAGATTTGGAAACCATGAAACAGGAAGTCAACGCCGCCGACGTCAGGGCCATGAACCGCGACGCCATCATCTACACTGTTCTGCTCGCCGCCACGATCATTCTACCCGTGCCGCTGCTCAAGTGGTTCGACCTGTACGGCCTCATTCCGGAGCTTTTGCTCTGGGGCAGCGCGATGTACTTTGCCCGCCGCCTCGAGCGCATCAAAAAAGCAAATAACGTCCAGTCCTACAGGGAGATCTTGGCCTTCAGCGAAGGGAAGCGGCTCGACGAGATCGAGCAGAAGGTCGAAGCGGGCAAGCGGCCCTATCAGAAAGTTCTGCTCGCCCTGCTCACCGCCGGGATCACACTGCTTGTCGGCATGGTGCTCAGCTGGCTGCTGCTGTAAAACGAAATGACAAAACCCGCCCCGACGCAAAAGCGTCAGGGCGGGTTTTCCATTTTCAGAAGCAGGTTTCACATATTGAAGCGTCTGCGCGCTTCCTCGCGCAGCGACGGGACGCGGCGCACGATGCGCAGCGGGATGATGAGCCCGATGCAGATGACGAGCACGACGAGTGACCAGCTCGGCTGCCACGCCTCAAGAAAATACCGGTCAAGGCAGTATTCGACACCCATCGCCATCAGGCCCACCGCGCCGATGCACATGGCGAGGGAGGAAAGACGCGACCTTCTGCCGTCGCGCAGCAGAAAGCTCAGCAGGAATACGACGACGCACGCCCATCCGAGCATCGGCAGAACGAGCCCGCGGAACCAGCGCCCCCCGTGCAGCGCAACGGAGATGATCCACACGTAAATGCCGATGGCGGCGACGTCCGCCGTCAGTCGGAAGAAGATTGGGATGCCGCGCATGAGCATCGGCAGTGCGAACCAGATCCACAGCATCACTGCCGCGCCCGCGACGTACAGCGCCCAAGGGTGCTCCGTCGGCAAAATGAGATTCAGCAGTCCGCAGCAGAGCGACACGGACGCGAGCATCGCCGTCAGCAGCGCGGCGGCGGCTCTGCGCGATGCTCTCGGCACCTCGGCCGGCTTGGTCGGGAAATAGCGCGGCGCGGTCTCATCCGGCTTCCACGCCGGCGTGCCGCAGAGCGGACAGCGCTCCGCGCCCTCGTCCAGCTCCACGCCGCATTTGACACAATATGACATCAAATTCCTTCTTTCGATCTGCTATTCATCGGTTGCTCTCTACGCGCACGGGGATTCCCGCGCGCACGAGGAAGCGGAAAAAGTCGCGCTCGGTGTCCGTCTCCGCCTGCGTGCCGGCAAAGGTGATCTCCATCGTGTCGCCATAGCTGATGGACGCGCAGTGGCAGCGCGGCACCGTCGCCTGTCCCAGAATGACCTCCGCCCCGCGGATATGCTCAGCCATTTCGGGCGGCACGGTGAACGCGCCGGGGTTCGTATACGTGCAGGAATATGGCCGCACGCCGTGCAGGCGGTAGTTGAGCGCCATCACGGGATTTTTGAGTGCAACCGGCACGAGCCGCAGCGCAAAATTCTTTGTAAAGCGGACATTCCCCGTGAACGCCGCCTGCAATTCCTGCCGGTTGATGTGCAGCTTCATAAAATGCCGCACTTGCGAGACGATCTCGGGGAACGTGTAGTCGCCAAGCGCGGGGTCGATATACGGGCGGACGGTGGTAATGAAGTTTCGCAGCGTCTCACTCGGGAACCAGCCGCGCAGATTGATGGGGATGGCCAGCGCCACGGGGCGCAGGCGGTAGGGCTTTTCGCGCTTCTGCTTTTCCAAAATGACGTAAATGAGCACAGCGGAGAGGTATTCGGTGATCGACGCGCCGTACTTTTTCGACTCCTCGCGCAGCTTCGAGAGCGGCACGAAGCCCATCGTCACATGGAACGTGTAAAACGGCTCGCTTGTGCCGGTATTCTGATACGCCGTCGGCTGGCGGTGAAGGCCCAGCGCGTGGTGTCCTGCGTAGCGGGCGTAGGCGTCCTCCATCTCCTCCTCGCGCGGCGGCTCGTCCAAATCAAGCACACCGTTCCCCGCAGGGATATCAACGCCGGTCTGGCGCAGGTATTCGGCCAGCAGCGTGCGGAAGAAGACGATGGCTCCGCCGCCGTCGGAAAGTGCGTGGAAGACCTCGATCGAAATGCGGTTGCGGTAATAGTAAAAGCGCACGAGCCAGCCGTTGTCTTCCTTGAAGCGCACGGGCTGGCAGGGATCGGACACGTCCTCTTTCAAAAACGGCCCCGGCGCGCTGTTGTGCTCTAAATAATACCAGAACGCGCCCTTACGGATGCGCACGGCAAAGGTCGGGAAGCGCGGCATGCAGCGGTCGATGGCGCGCTGAAGCGCCGCGGGGTCGACGTCCTTTTCCATCAGAGCGGAAAAGCGGTAGATGGCTGAATACTCCTCCTTTTGCAGCGCGGAGTAGAGCGTGCCCGCGGAGTCGAGCTTATACCATTTGCTGTTGGGCTTGGCCATCCGATGTTCCCTCTTTCCTTCTGCGCGGTCTTGAGAGGTTCATTGTAGCACAAAGCGGGGCGCACTACAAGAAAGATGCGGCTTTTCCTTGGCATTTTTATGAAATCATGATATCATGCTCTCAAAGAATTTTGTTTTTCAGGAGGAGCTATGGAACCCAAACTCCGCATCATCCGCAAAAAGAAGAGCGAGGCCGAGAACGCGCATCTCGACCCGCTGATGCGTGCGCTCAAGGCGCTGCACAGCGCCGGTGCGCCAGAAAGCATGACCGCCGAAGAGCTTGAGCGTCAGCGCCGCAGTCAGGAGGTCCTCGGCAAGCTGACTGCGCCGATGACGGGCATGGATTACGAGGAATTTGCCCTCTCGGGCATGAGCGCGGCGTGGACGCGGCTCAAGGCCCCCCACGGCAGCCGCCATGCGATTTTATACTGCCACGGCGGCGGCTACACGAGCGGCAACCTCGGCTATTCGCGCGTACTGTCGTCCAAGCTCGCGCATGCGACGGGCTACGATGTGCTGAGCTTTGAATACCGCCTCGCGCCCGAGTTCCCCTATCCCGCCGCCGTCGAGGACGCGCTGCGCGCGTGGGACTATCTGATGCTCCAGGGCTACGGCGCGCGCGATATCGTCCTCGCGGGCGACAGCGCGGGCGGCAACCTCGCCCTCGTGCTCTGCAATCGCCTCAAAGCGGCAGGCCGCAAGCTCCCCGGCGCGCTCATCCTGATGTCCCCGTGGACCGACATGACGATGTCCGGCCAGTCCTATACAGAGCGTGCGGAGATCGACCCGATGCTCACGCCCGAGTACATCGAAGCCGTGCGCCTCGCCTACGCCGCAGGAAGAGACTACCGTTCGAGCGACCTGTCCCCACTTTTTGCCGACTTCACCGGCTTCCCGCCGACGCTCATCCAGGTCGGCGACCACGAGATCCTGTATTCGGATTCAGAACAACTCTATCAGGCGATGAAGCGCGCAAACGTTCCCTGCCGCCTGCAGGTCAGCGAGGGGATGTGGCATGTGTTTCAGATGTTTCCCATTAGAAAGGCTTCTGTTGCAATAGAAAATATCGCACGGTTCCTTTTGGAACAATGAGTTCCGGTTTTTTCCCACCTGGTGTGGGGGACGCGGATAAGGGAGGGGTATCTCTTTTTCAAAAAGAGATACCCCTCCCTTGCACCCTCCCAGAGAAAATTCACATTGCAGGCGAGCAGCTCGAAGAGCTGCGGCGCTTGCCGAATCGGATGCCTGCGCGCGGCGTTGCCGCGTTAGCATTGCTATACGACGCCTCTGCTCCTGCTACCCGCTGCCGCTCTGCCTATCTTGTAGAAGTACGCAGTAATTTCCGTTTACCGCCAGTCCCATCAATGCGGCGAGCGCAGCAATGCCGCATTCGGTACGCAGTCTGCCGCTGAGAAAACGTCACTCGCGTCTCACGATAGTAAGGCGCGGTTGATATCTGTAACGACTTGCAGAAGATTCATGGCGAAGCCATGTACACCGCACTTACATTGCGCAGCGCGTGCAGTCATTCAAGCTGCAAACCCGCAATGTGCGGGGTCAAGGGGCAGAGCCCCTTGCGTTCTCTTGGGGGTCCAAGGGGGCCATTCTCTCACGTGAGAGAATGGCCCCCTTATCCGTGCAGCGCCATCGGCGCTGCCTCTCCCTCCCGCGCCGTGCGCGGGAAACTCCCTCCCCCGTTGGGCAAATCAAAAAAGTGCAACTTTTTTGAAAAACCCACTTGACAAGTGGGCCCCGCGTGCTATAATGCAACCAACAAGTGAAGAGCTTCAAACCTATGACGGAGAGAAGTAGCCGATGCAGATAAGCACAAAGAGAGTCCCGGGTGGTGTGATCGGGGCGGCGGACGGTCGGTGAATGGACTTCAGAGGGCGGACCGAACGGCGGAAGTCAAGTAGGGACCGACGGGTATCCCACCCGTTATCCATCGGGGCGCGTATGATGGTGCGCGTAAGCGAGCGGGCGTTTTACAAAACGTCAATTTGGGTGGTATCGCAGAAGTTTGATGACTTTTGTCCCATGTGTATGGGATGAAGGTCTTTTTTCTTTATATTCCTCCTGTTCCGGCAAACCAGGACCTCATCTGCCACCCGAAATCAAATAAATTTGGAGGAAAACAAAAATGAAAAACAACATGGTGAAAAAGCTTCTGACCCTGGCCCTCGCCGGTGCGATGACCCTGTCTCTGGCCGCGTGCGGCAGCAAGAGCGACGACAGCAGCAACGACGCCCAGCAGGGCGGCGACGAAAGCGGCAAGACCTACAAGGTCGCCATCATCAAGCAGCTCGACCACGCCTCTCTTGACGAGATCGCGAACGCTGTGGCCACCGAGCTCGACAAGATTGCAGCCGACAATAATGTGACCATCGAGTACGACATCACCTCCGGCCAGAACGACCAGACCATCTTAAAGCAGCTGTCCGATCAGGCGATCGCCGATCAGGTCGACGCCATCATCCCCATCGCGACGACCGCCGCGCAGATCTCTGCCCTCTCCGCTGAGGACACCAAGACCCCCGTTGTTTACGCTTCCGTCTCCGATCCCGAGGCTGCAAGCCTGACGGGCATCGACTATGTGACCGGCACGAGCGACGCGCTGAACACCAGCTTCATCATGGACATGATGTTCGCCCAGAACCCGGACGTTGCCAAGGTTGGCCTGCTCTACTCCCTCTCTGAGCCCAACTCCACCAAGCCCATCGCCGATGCCAAGGCCTATCTCGACGCCAAGGGCATCGAGTACGTTGAGCAGACCGCGAACACGAACGACGAAGTCGTCGCTGCCGCTTCCGCGCTGATCGCCGACGGTGTGGACGCCGTTTTCACCCCGACCGACAACGTCATCATGGCCGCCGAGCTCGCCATCTATGAGGACCTCGCCAAGGCCGGCATCCCCCACTACACCGGCGCTGACTCCTTCGTCCGCAACGGCGCTTACGCCGCCTGCGGCGTGAACTACACCGACCTCGGCGCCAAGACCGCCGACCTCGCCTACTCCGCCATCACCGACGGCATGGACGCCATGGAGGACTACTACCTGATGGACGGCGGCATCATCACCGTCAACACCGACACCGCCGCCGCGATGAGCCTTGACTACTCCTGCTTCGACAGCATGGGCACCGTCGTCGAGGTCACGACCACCAAGGACTAAGAAACATCACTTCCCCGCAAATGAACTGCCTTTCCCCTGACCTTCCGTCGGGGGAAATTGGCCTGAAAGGAGAATTTCCCCATGCTCATCATCACGCAGACCGCCCTTGAGCTGGGCTTCCTCTACGCCCTGGTCGCGATGGCGCTGTTTTTAAGCTACCGCATCCTCGACATCGCCGATCTGACGACCGACGGCTGCTTCGTCCTCGGCGCGGCCGTGTCCGTCACCGCGACGGCCGCGGGACACCCTGTCCTCGCCATCTTCGCCGCGATGCTCGCGGGCGCGTGCGCGGGCTTTGTCACCGCGTTTTTGCAGACGAAGCTCGGCGTGCCGTCGATCCTCGCCGGTATCGTCACGAACACCGGCCTTTACACCGTGAACCTGATGGCCATGGGCTGGAAATCCAACCAGAGCTTGCTTGGCGGCAAGACGATCTTCACGATGCTGCGCGAGACCGGCATCGGCGGCGAGTGGTACGAGCTGCTGCTCGCAGCGTTCGTCACGATCCTGGCCGGTCTTCTGCTGGTGCTGTTTCTCGGCACGCGCATGGGTCTTTCCATCCGCGCCACGGGCGATAACCCCGACATGGTGCGCGCCTCGTCCCTGAATCCGTCGTTCACGATCACGGTCGGCCTGTGCCTTGCCAACATGCTCACGGCGCTCTCCGGCGCGATCGTCGGCCAGTATCAGAAGACTGTGGACATCAACTCCGGCACGGGCATCGTCGTCATCGGCCTCGCCTGCCTCATCATCGGCGAGACGCTGCTCGGGCGCAGAAGCGTCAAAAAGGGCGTCATCGCCGCGATTCTCGGCTCGATCGTCTATCGCTTCATCTACGCCATCGTATTCTACACGAAGATCGTGCCCGTCGAGTGCCTGAAGCTCCTGACGGCCATCATCGTGGCGCTGGCCATCGCCGCGCCGAGCATCCAGAAGTGGGCGACATTCCAGAAGCGCAAAATGGCCGCCAGAAATAAGGAGGGCGTGTAAGATGCTGGACATTCAAAATCTCTCCAAGACCTTCAACCCCGGCACGGTGAATGAGAAAAAGGCGCTTTCTTCCCTTTCCCTGCATTTGGATGAGGGCGACTTCGTCACCATCGTCGGCTCGAACGGCGCAGGCAAGTCGACGCTCTTCAACGCCATCGCGGGCAGCTTTTATGCCGACGAGGGCAGCATTTCGCTCGCGGGCAAGGACATCACCTTCATGCCCGAGCACGAGCGCTCCCGCTGCATCGGGCGGCTCTTTCAGGACCCGCTGCGCGGCACTGCGCCGAGCATGACGATCGAAGAAAACCTTGCGCTCGCGTATCTGCGCGCGGCGCACGGCAATCCGTTCAGCCGCATCAGCAAGAAGGACAAGGAGTTCTTCGCCGAGCAGCTCAAGCAGCTCGACATGGGCCTTGAGGACCGCATGAAAAACCCCGTGGGCCTGCTCTCCGGCGGCCAGCGTCAGGCGCTCACGCTGCTGATGGCGACGATGGTGCCGCCGCAGCTCTTACTTCTTGACGAGCACACCGCGGCGCTCGACCCCGCAACGGCGGAAAAGGTGCTCGACCTCACCCGCCGCGTCGTGGCGGAAAGTCACATCACCTGCCTGATGGTCACGCACAACATGCATCAGGCACTTGAGCTCGGCAACCGCACACTGATGATGGCGGACGGGCACATCGTGCTCGACGTCGCGGGCAGTGAACGCGCGGGGATGGGGGTCGACGACCTCATCGCGCGGTTCAAAGCAGGTGCCGGACATGAGCTTGATAACGATAGAATTCTTTTATCGGAATAAAATTGCAGCACAAAGTGCTGCTCCTTATTCCCTGTACCGCGCAGGGAGTGCGAATAAAGGGGGCCATTCTCTCACGTGAGAGAATGGCCCCCTTTCAATCCCCCAAGAGAACGCGAGGGGCCTTCCCCCTCGACCCCGACATTGGCAGTTTTGATCTCGAAGAGCTGCACGCGCTGCGCAGTGTGGGTGCGGTGTACATGGCTTCGCCATGAATCCCTGCGATTCGTTACTGACCAGCAACCGCGCCTTACTATCGTGAGGCGCGAGTGACGCTACCTCGGCGGCAGACTGCCTGCGAAATGCGGCATTGCTGCGCTCGCCGCATTGTGGAGTGCCGCAGTAGGTGGAAATTAGTTTGTACTTCTACAAGATTAGCAGAGCGGCAGCGGATAATAGAAGCAGAGGCAAATCGTATAGCAACACCCAACGCGGCTCCGCCGCGCGCAGGCACCCGATTCGGCAAGCGCCGCAGCTCTTCGAGCTGCTCGCCTGCAATGTGAATTTTCTCTGGGAGGGTGCAAGGGAGGGGTATCTCTTTTTTGAAAAGAGATACCCCTCCTTTATTCGCATTCCCTGCGCAGCGCAGGGGACAATGTGCGTAACATTTTAACGAACGATCAAATTTGTCCGCTTGAGGCGATACCAATTCCATGCTATACTTATCGTTAAGAAAACGACAAATTCAAAGGAGAACTGCATGGAGAGCATTTTTGAAAAACGTCTTACCGTCACGCCCGACTACTGTGACGCGTCGGGCGCGCTGTCGCCGTTGGCGGCGTTTACGATTTTTCAGGGCATCGCAGCGCAGCACGCGGAGGTGCTGGGCGTCGGCAGCAGCGCGATGGCGAAAAAGGGTAAATTCTGGCTCACGGTCCACACGCGCGTCGATCTCTTTGAGCGCGCGTACCTGATGGACGAACTCACGGTGCGCACGTGGGCGGAGGCGTGCAGCGAGCGCGACGTACGCACGTACCGCAGTTACACACTCTCGCGCGGTGAGGCGGTCATTGCCCGCGGCAAGACCGAGTGGGCCATCTTAGGACCGGATCAGAAGATCATCCGCTTTGGCGACTCGGGCTTCCCGAAGGACTACCCCTTCCCCGCCGAGACGGCCATCCCCGAAAAATTGCAGCGCTTCCATGAAAAGTTTGAGGACGCCGACCTTTTCTCGCACTACGCCGTGCGGCCGACGGACATCGACCTCGGCCACCACATGAACAACGTGGCCTATGTACGCCTGCTGCTCGACTGCTTTTCGGCAAAGGAGCTCGCGAGCGGTAATATTCAATCGGTCGAGCTGCACTACTCAACGCCGTGCTTCGAGGGTGAGGCGCTGACGGTCTACAAGAAGTCACTCGATGACGGCACGTGCCGCATCGGCATCGTCAAGCCGGACGGCAAAACTGCCTCGCAGGCGTGCGTGACGTTCCGCAAATAATCGCAAAAAAGCGGTTCCCGTTTGGGAACCGCTTTTTGTTGTTCTTTGCGCTGATTAGTTGTTGCTGGCGTTCGTGGCGCGGAGGGTGACGTCGTGATAGCCGCCCTCGACGATGCTGGTGGCGGAGACGAGCGTGAGCTTCGCGTTCTTCTGCAGGTCAGGGATCGTCGTCACGCCGCAGTTGCACATGGTCGACTTGACCTTGTAAAGGCTTCTTGCGACGTTATCCTGCAGGGAGCCCGCGTAGGTGACGTAGGAATCCACGCCCTCTTCAAACGCAAGGCCCGTCTTGCCGCCGAGGTCGTAACGCTGCCAGTTGCGCGCGCGGTTCGAGCCTTCGCCCCAGTATTCCTTGACATACACGCCGTTGACAAGCAGCTTGTTCGTCGGCGATTCGTCGAAGCGAGCGAAGTAGCGGCCCAGCATCAGGAAGTCCGCGCCCATGGCGAGCGCGAGCGTCATGTGATAGTCGTGCACGATGCCGCCGTCGGAGCAGATGGGGACATACACGCCGGTCTCGCGGAAGTATTCGTCGCGCGCGGCGCTCACCTCAATGAGCGCGGTGGCCTGGCCGCGGCCGATACCCTTCGTTTCGCGCGTGATGCAGATGGAACCGCCGCCGATGCCGACTTTGACAAAGTCCGCGCCGCTCTCGGCGAGGAAGCGGAAGCCGTCGCGGTCGACGACATTGCCCGCGCCGATTTTGATGGTATTGCCGTAGTTCGCGCGCACGTAGTCGATGACCTTCTTCTGCCAGACGGAGTATCCCTCGGACGAGTCGATGCACAGCACATCCGCGCCAGCCTCCACAAGCGCGGGGATGCGCTCGGCGTAGTCGCGGGAGTTAATGCCCGCGCCGACGAGGTATCGCTTCTTGTCATCCTGAAGCGCAAGAGGGTGCTCCTTGTGCTCGGCGTAGTCCTTGCGGAAGACGAAGTAGAGCAGGTGGTCGTTTTCATCCACGATGGGCAGCGCGTTGAGCTTGTGCTCCCAGATGATGTCGTTAGCCTCCTTGAGCGTGGTCGACGCAGGAGCGGTGACAAGCTTTTCGCGCGGAGTCATGAACTCGCGCACCTTCAAATCAGTGCTCATGCGGCTCACGCGGTAGTCGCGGCTCGTCACGATGCCGAGGAGCTTGCCGTTGGGCGTTGCGTCCTCGGTGATGGCAACGGTCGAGAAGCCATTTTTCTCCTTGAGGGCCAAAACATCGGCCAGCGTGTGCTCGCTTGTCAGGTTCGAGGCCGACGGCACAAAGCCCGCCTTATTGCTTTTCACGCGGCGCACCATCTCGGCCTCGCTCTCGATGGACTGGGAGCCGAAGATGAACGAAAGGCCGCCCTCTTTGGCCAGCGCGATGGCCAGCGTGTCGTTCGACACCGACTGCATGATGGCCGAGACCATCGGGATATTCAGGCTGATGGGGCACTCCTCCTGCCCCTTGCGGTAGCGCACGAGGGGCGTTTTGAGCGAGACGTTGTCAGGAATGCAGTCCTCGGACGTGTAACCGGGGACGAGCAGATATTCGCTGAACGTGTGAGACGGTTCGGGATAATAATAAGCCATTGGGTCTGCTCCTCTCTTCTTAAATTACTTGAAATAGCGCACGGCAGAGGTGAACAGCTCCATCTCATACTGTCCGGGGACATTGCGGTAAAGCTCCTTGCCGATGCGCTCGGTGTGCCCCATCTTGCCGAATACACGGCCATCGGGCGAGGTGATACCCTCGATGGCGCAGATTGAGCCGTTGGGGTTGAATGCTGCATCCATTGTAGCATACCCGTCAAGGTCTACATACTGCGTGGCGATCTGGCCGTTTTCGGCGAGCTTTTTGACAAGCTCTTCGGATGCGAGGAAGCGGCCCTCGCCGTGCGAAATGGGCACGGTGTAAATGTCGCCGACCTTCGTCCCCGCAAGCCAGGGGGACTTGTTGGAGCACACGCGCGTGCGGACCAGACGGGACTGGTGGCGGCCGATGACGTTATAGGTCAGCGTCGGGAAATCAGCGTCGGTGTCCATGATCTTGCCATAGGGAACGAGGCCGAGCTTGATGAGCGCCTGGAAGCCGTTGCACACGCCGAGCATCAGACCGTCGCGCTTTTCGAGAAGGTTCGTGACCTGCTCCTTGACCGCGGCGTTGCGGAAGAACGCCGTGATGAGCTTGGCACTGCCGTCGGGCTCGTCGCCGCCGGAGAAGCCGCCGGGGATGACGATGATCTGGCTCTCCTTGACGGCCTTGGCAAAGCGCTCGACGCTGTCAGCAACGTCGGCGCTCGTTAAGTTGCGGATGATGAACTGCTCGGCGTCCGCGCCTGCTTCGAGCAGGGCGCGCTGGGTGTCGTACTCGCAGTTTGTGCCGGGGAAGACAGGGATCAGCGCCTTCGGACGCGCGGTCTTGACGGCGGGCGCAACGCGCTTTTCCGTTTCATAGGTAAAGCTCTCGACCGTGCCGGCATCCTGCGTCTTCGTCGGGTAGACCGATTCGAGCACGGAATCGTTCAGGGCCAGCAGTTCGGAAATGCTCGCCTCGTCGCTGCCGATGCTGATCATCTTCTCCGCCGTCGTGACGCCGATGCAGACGGCGTCGGGAATTTCCTCGGTGAGCTCGGCGACGATCGCGCCGGGCATGGGCCGGTACCAGTCGAGAGCGGTCAAGGCCGCGGCAAAGCCGACCTCGTTGCCAAGCGACATCTTCATCACCGCTTCGGCAAGGCCGTTTTCAACCGCCCAGGCGCTTGCGACCTTGCCCGCGCGGGCAAGCGCGGTAAAGCGTTCCCACGCCGCTTTCTGCTCTTCGGGCGTCGCGCCGGCGAAGAGGTAGACGCCGTGACCGGCGGACTTGAAGTCCGTCGTCACAAGCTCGCTCGCGCGCACCGGCGCGATGGCGAAGGAGATAAGCGTCGGCGGCACGTCATGGTCAAGGAAAGTACCAGACATGGAGTCCTTGCCGCCGATGGCGGCGGCGCCGAGCTCAAGCTGCGCGTCCAGCGCACCGAGCAGCGCGGAGAAGGGCTTGCCCCAGCGCGCAGGCTCGTTGCGGAGCTTTTCAAAAAATTCCTGTAAGGTGAGATATGCCTTGTGATAATCGGCGCCCGCGGCGACGATCTTAGCAACCGAGGTGTAGACCGCGCTGTGCGCGCCCGTGTAAGGATCGGCGCTCAGTGCGTCGGGGTCGCAGCCCCAGGCCATCACGCTGCCCTGCTCGGTCTTGCTGCCTGGCAGCACGGGCAGCAGCGCCGCCATCGCCTGCGAGGGGGTGCGCTGCGTCTTGCCGCCAAAGGGCATGAGTAGCGAGAACGAGCCGACCGTTGAGTCAAAGCGCTCGGTAAGGCCGCGGCGGGACGCGCTCTTGAGGCTGCCCGTCATGTCGCGCAGCGTGTGCGGCGCGGAAGCAGTCTTCTCCTCTCCCGCCTCGACGCGGACGCTCGCGTGCTTGACTGCGCCGTTCGTGTCGAGGAAGGCGCGCGAAAGGTCGGCGACCGTCTGACCGCGCCAGTGCATGACCATGCGGGGGCTCTCAGTCACAACGGCCACGCGGTAGGCCTCCAGGTTTTCGGCCTGCGCGGCGGCGATGAACTTCGCCTCGTCCTCCGCCGCGACGACGACCGCCATGCGCTCCTGCGATTCGGAGATCGCAAGCTCGGTGCCATCCAGACCCTCGTACTTCTTGCGCACGGCGTCAAGCTCGATGGCAAGGCCGTCGGCCAGCTCGCCGATGGCGACAGACACACCGCCCGCGCCGAAGTCGTTGCAGCGCTTGATGAGGCGGGTGACCTCGCCGTTTCGGAACAAGCGCTGGATCTTGCGCTCTTCGGGCGCGTTGCCCTTCTGGACCTCGCTCGCCATGGTGGTGAGGGACTTCATATCGTGGCTCTTCGACGAACCGGTCGCGCCGCCGATGCCGTCGCGGCCCGTGCGGCCGCCGAGCAAGATAACGACGTCGCCCGGGGCGGGACGCTCGCGCACAACGTTCTTGGCGGGCGCCGCGGCGACGACCGCGCCGCACTCAAGGCGTTTGGCAATGTAGCCCTCGTGGTAGAGCTCGGCGACATGGCCCGTGGCAAGGCCGATCTGGTTGCCGTAGGACGAATATCCCGCCGCCGCGGTCTGCGCCAGCTTGCGCTGGGGGAGCTTTCCGGGAAGCGTCTCCGCGAGCGTCTTTCGCGGGTCGCCGCCGCCGGTGACGCGCATCGCCTGATGGACATAAGCGCGGCCGGAGAGCGGGTCGCGGATGCAGCCGCCGATGCAGGTAGCAGCACCGCCGAAGGGCTCGATCTCGGTGGGGTGGTTGTGCGTCTCGTTTTTGAACATCAGCAGCCAGTCCTGCTCCTCGCCGTTCACCTTGGCGGGAACGTGGATAGAGCAGGCGTTGATCTCCTCGCTCTCGTCGAGCTCGGGGAGAATGCCTCGTTTCTTGAGCGTCTTGGTGCCGATGGTCGCGATGTCCATGAGCGTCTGGGGGCGCTTGGCGGCCTTCTCGAGGCCGTAGACCTCCTCGCGCGCGGCGAGGTAGCGGTCATACGCATCCTTGACGGCGGGATTCTCGATGCTGACCTCGTCCAAATGCGTAGAGAACGTCGTGTGGCGGCAGTGATCGGACCAGTAGGTGTCGACGACGCGCACCTCGGTCACGGTGGGGTCGCGGTGCTCTTCGTCGCGGAAATAGGCCTGCAAGGTCTTGAGGTCGTCTAAGTCCATCGCAAGGCCCATGGACGAAAGAAGCGCCGAGAGTGCCGATTCATCCATCCCGGTAAAGCCGTCGACCGATGCGACGGGCTTGGGCTCGGAGAGGTTCTCTTCGAGCGTCTCGGGCTTTGCAAGCGAGGCCTCGCGGCTCTCGACGGGGTTGATAACGTGGTGCTTGACAGCCTCGATGTCCTTTTCAGAGAGCGTGCCGTAGAGCGCGTAGACCTTCGCCGTGCAGATGCGCGGGCGCTCGCCCTGACTGAGAAGCTGGATACACTGCGCCGCGCTGTCCGCGCGCTGGTCAAACTGGCCGGGCAGCGGCTCGACAGCAAAGACGGCGGCAGCGCCGCTCGCGTCGATCTCCCCGCTCGTCAGGTCGAGCTGCGGCTCGGAGAAAACGGTATTTGTGGCATAGGCAAAGAGGGCCTCGTCGATGCCCTCAACGTCGTAGCGGTTCCAGATGCGCACGCTTTCGAGACCCTTGAGGTCCAGAAACGAGCGGCAGTCGGAAAGAAGGCTCGCGCACTCGGGCGCAAGGCCGGGCTTTTTTTCAACACAGACGCGATAGACCATTTACTCTCTCTCCTTTTGCGCGGCGAGGGCTCGGCGGCCAATGTCGCTGCGGCAGTATTTGTTGGCAAAATCGACTTCGGACGATAACCGGTAGGCCTCCTTCACGGCTTCTTCCAGCGTGGGGGCGACGGCGGTAACGCCGAGCACGCGGCCGCCTGCGGTCAGGAGCCTGTCTCCGTCTTTTTTCGCGCCCGCGACGTAGGTGTGCGCAGCGGCCTCTTCGCTCATCGTGATGGGGAAGCCGCTCTCGTACTTCTTGGGGTACCCGTTTGAGGCGAGGACGACGCAGCAGGCGGAATCGGTCGAAAATTCGACGGGGACGTCCTTGAGCGTGCCGCTCGTCGTGGCCTGCATGACCGTGAGCAGATCGGATTTGAGAAGCGGCAGCACGACCTGCGTTTCGGGGTCGCCGAAGCGGCAGTTGTACTCCACGACCTTGGGGCCATCCTTTGTGAGCATCAGGCCGAAGTACAGGCAGCCCTTGAAGGGGCGGCCCTCGGCCTTCATCGCGCGGATCGTGGGCAGGAAGATCGTCTGCATGCACTCGTCCGCGATCTTTTCCGTGTAGCAGGGATTTGGGGCGATCGTGCCCATGCCGCCGGTGTTCGGGCCCTTGTCGCCGTCCAGCGCGCACTTGTGGTCCATGGAAGACACCATGGGAACAACGGTTTCGCCGTCGGTAAAGCTCAGAACGGAGACCTCGGGCCCCTCCATGAACTCCTCGATGACGACACGCGCGCCGCTCTGACCGAAGGCCTTGTCCTCGATCATGGAGCGGACGGCGGCTTTTGCTTCCTCCACCGTCTGCGCAACGACGACACCCTTGCCGAGCGCCAGACCGTCGGCCTTGACGACGATGGGCGCGCCCTGCGCCTCAATATAGGCGCAGGCGGCGTCCGCGTCGGTGAAGAGTTCGTACTTCGCCGTGGGGATGCCGTACTTTTTCATGAGATCCTTGGAAAATGCCTTGCTCGCCTCGATAATGGCAGCCTTTTTGTCGGGGCCGAAGCACGGAACGCCCGCCTCGGTCAGCGCGTCCACCGCGCCGAGGGCCAGCGGATCGTCCGGCGCGACGACGGCGTAGTCGATCCGGTGCACTTTCGCAAATTCGACCTGCGCGGGGATGTCCTTTGCGCCAATCTCCGGCACGCAGACCGCGTCGGCGGCGATGCCGCCGTTACCGGGCAGGCAGTAGATCTCCTCGATCGCGGGATTTTCCTTTAACTTCTTGATAATGGCGTGTTCGCGGCCTCCGCCGCCGATGACCATGAGTTTCATTCGTTTCGTTCCTCCTTTTAGTGATGGAACAATCTCTGTCCGGTAAAGGCCATGGTGATGCCGTATTTATTCGCGGTCTCGATGACGTTGTCGTCGCGGATCGAGCCGCCGGGTTCTGCGATGTAGGCGACGCCGCTCTTTCTCGCGCGCTCAACATTGTCGCCGAACGGGAAGAACGCGTCGGAGCCGACGGTCACGCCGCTCTGGCGGGCGACCCAGTCCTTGCGCTCCTGCACCGTCAGCGGCTCGGGGCGCTCCTTGAAGACGCGCTGCCATGCACCGTCGGCCAAAACGTCGTCACACTCATCGGAAATATAAACATCGATGGCGTTGTCGCGGTCAGGGCGGCGGATACCGTCCACAAACGGCAGCGCAAGCACCTTCGGGTGGCGGCGGAGATACCAGTTGTCCGCCTTGCTGCCGGCAAGGCGCGTACAGTGGATGCGGCTCTGCTGGCCGGCGCCGACGCCGATGGTCTGGCCGTCCTTGGCGTAGCAGACGGAGTTCGACTGCGTGTATTTGAGCGTAATGAGCGAAACGATCATGTCGCGCTTCGCGTCATCGGGAAGATTCTTATTTTCGGTGACGATGTTCGCAAGCAGCGACTCGTCGATCTTGCAGTTGTTGCGGCCCTGCTCGAACGTGACGCCGAAGACGTCCTTCTGCTCCTGCGGGGCGGGAACGTAGGCGGGGTCCATCTGCACGATGTTGTACTTGCCGCCTTTTTTCGTCTTCAGGATGGCAAGCGCCTCCTCGCTGAACGAGGGGGCGATGATGCCGTCGGAGACCTCGCCTTTCAGGTATTCCGCCGTCGCGGCGTCGCACTCGTCGGAGAGCGCCGCCCAGTCGCCGTAGGAGCAGAGGCGGTCCGCGCCGCGGGCGCGGATATAGGCGCAGGCAATGGGCGAAAGGGCCGCGTCGGGCTCAACGAAGTAGACCTGCTTGTCCACTTCATCGAGTGGGAGCCCCAGCGCCGCGCCCGCGGGAGAGACGTGCTTGAAGCTCGCCGCGGCGGGCAGGCCCGTGGTCTCCTTAAGCTCGCGCACGAGCTGGAAGGAGTTGAAGGCATCGAGCAGATTGATGTAGCCCGGCTTGCCGTTCAGCACGGTGAACGGCAGGTCGCCGCCGTCTTTCATAAAGACGCGCGCAGGCTTCTGGTTGGGGTTGCAGCCGTATTTGAGTTCGAGCTCGTTCATATCGTTCTCCTCAATCGCCTAAATTCTTATTGAACAGCTTCACTTCGCCGTTCACGTTCGTGTAAAGAGACACCTTGTTGTCCTCGTTGAGCGCGGCCCAGACCTCTTCGGGGCTGGGGACGCTCACCTCCATCGGCTCGCCCGCAAACGTCGGCAGCGGCGTGCCGTCGCCCTGATAGGTGCTGATGAAGTAGGCCTTGTCCGCGTCGCAGCCCTCGTAGCAGAAGAACTCGCGCAGGCACCGGCCGTTGTTATGCTTGAGGATGGACAGTTCGAATGAGCCGTCCTCATGCACGATGGCGGAGATGCGCGGTGTCCAGTTCGGCCCGTCGGGCTCGTACTCGCGCGTCATCAGGCCGCGGCGGAAGTCGCCGTGCTCGCAGACCGTGTCGGTCTGGTCGCCGTTCGTCACAACGAGGTCACTGCCCATCGTGCGGACGGGGTGATAGATGATGAGGCTCGGGTCGGCGAGCTTGGCGGGGTCATAAGCCTCGGTGCGGATGCCGTCGTCGGTCTTGACGAAGATGCGGTTGCGGCTGTTCTCGCTGCGGCCCATGATGAAATAATAGACGCGGTCCTTGCCGACCAAAATGCCACGGCCGGGGTAGGACGTATTTTTCAGAAAGTGCAAAAAGTCGACCATTTCAGTTCTCCTCTTCTGTGATGGCGCGGCAGACAAGCTCCGTCGCGCGCGGCAGGAGCTTCCATTCGGCCTGCTCCATCACGCGTCGCTGTAAGGTCTCGGGCGTGTCGCCCTCTTCGATCTCGACGGCCTTTTGCAGAATGATCTCGCCGCCGTCGGGAATTTCGTTGACAAAGTGCACCGTCGCCCCCGTGACCTTCACGCCGCGCGCAAGCGCGGCCTCGTGCACCTTTAAGCCGTACATGCCCTTGCCGCAGAACGATGGGATCAGCGACGGATGGATATTCAAAATGCGGCGCGGCCACTTTTTCGTAAAGCTCTCACTCAGGATGCTCAAAAAGCCCGCGAGGACGATGACGTCGATCTTGTACTGCTCGAGCAGCAGCTCGATGGCCGCCTCAAAGTCGTGCTGGATGAGGCTCGACGGCACGGTGTGTGCGGGGACGTTCGCCTTTTCCGCGCGTTCGAGCGCGTAGGCGCACGCCTGAGAGGAAATGACGAGCGCGATCTCGCCGTGTGGAATTTTGCCGTCTCTCTGCGCGTCGAGCAAGGCTTGTAAATTCGTGCCGCCGCCCGAGACGAACACCGCGATGCGCGCGCTTTTCAGCATAGTGCGACCTTCTCTTCCCCGCTCACGACCTCGCCGATCACGTAGGCGTCCTGGCCGTTTTCCTTGAGGGCAGCAAGCGCTTTGTCGGCGTCATCTTTGGCGACGATCATCGTCATGCCGACGCCCATGTTGTAGGTGTTGAACATGTCGTGCTCGGGGATGCTGCCCATGCGCTGGAGCATGCCGAAGATCGGCGGCGTGCGGAGAGCGGATTTGTCGATCTTCGCGCACAGGCCGTCGGGGATGCAGCGGGGAATATTTTCGTAGAAGCCGCCGCCCGTGATGTGGCTGACGCCGTGGACGTCGGCCACGTCCATCGCCGCGAGGACGGGCTTGACATAGATCTTCGTCGGGCGCAGCAGCTCTTCGCCCAGCGTGCAGCCGAGCTCGTCGACATACGCGCCGAGGTCCGCGTGCTCGACGTTGAAGACCTTGCGCACGAGGGAATAGCCGTTGGAGTGGATACCGCTTGAGGTAAGCGCGATCACAACGTCGCCCGGACGCATGCGGTCGTGGTCGATGATCTTCGCGCGGTCGACAATGCCGACGGCGAAGCCCGCAAGGTCATAGTCGTCGGCAGACATGGTGCCGGGGTGCTCGGCGGTCTCGCCGCCGATGAGCGCGCAGCCGGACTGCACGCAGCCCTCCGCCACGCCGGAGACGAGCGTCGCGACCTTCTCCGGTTCATTCTTGCCGATGGCGATGTAGTCGAGGAAGAAGATGGGCTTTGCGCCGCAGCAGATGATGTCGTTGACGCACATGGCGACGCAGTCGATGCCGACGGAGTCGTGCTTGTTCATCAGCTGCGCGATGCGCTGCTTCGTGCCCACGCCATCCGTGCCCGAGACGAGCACGGGCTCGCTCATACCGGTAAGATCGGGTGCGAACAGGCCGCCAAAGCCGCCGATATCGGACACAACGCCTGGGATCATGGTGCGCTGGACGTGCTTTTTCATCAGCTTGACGCCCTCGTAGCCGGCCTCGATATTCACGCCGGCGTCACGGTAGCTCTCGGAAAAACTACGCATTCTTCTTTTTCTCCCCTTCACTGATTTTGCACTCAAAGCGGTCCTTGCCGCCGTCTTTCGGGATGCTCGTGGGATAGCCGCCGCCGAAGCAGGCCGTGCAGAAGCCGTTTTCGGTGTTGTCGGCGAGCTTGACGACGTCCTCGATGCTTAAGTAGCCGAGCGAGTTGACGCCGATGATCTTCGCGATCTCATCGACCGTGTGGTGCGTGGCGATGAGGTTATTTTTGTCGTCGATGTCCGTGCCGTAGTAGCACTCGGAGACGAACGGCGGCGCGCTGACGCGCATGTGGATCTCTTTCGCGCCCGCCTTCCACAATAGGTCGATCGTGCGGCGGCAGGTCGTGCCGCGGACGATGGAGTCGTCGATCAGCACGACGCGCTTGCCCTCAACCACGGATCGGATGGGGTTGAGCTTGATGTTGACCTCATTTTCGCGCATCGTCTGCGTGGGCGAGATGAACGTGCGGCCGATGTACTTATTTTTGATAAAGCCGATGCCGTAGGGGATGCCGCTCTGGCGCGCGTAACCGAGGGCTGCATCAAGGCCGGAATCCGGCACGCCGATGACGACATCCGCCTGCACGGGATGCTCGAGCGCGAGGAACGCGCCTGCGCGCTGGCGTGCGACGTGGACGCTGCTGCCGTCGATGACGGAGTCAGGGCGGGCGAAATAGATGAACTCGAAGACGCAGAGCTTCTTCGGCGCTTTGCCGCAGTGGCTCGTGTCGGAGCGAACGCCGGCCGTGTCGACGACAACGATCTCGCCGGGGCGGATGTCGCGCTCAAACTCGGCGCCGATGGCGTCGAGCGCGCAGGATTCAGACGCGAAGACAACAGAGCCGTCCTTCAGATGCCCCATGCAGAGGGGACGGAAGCCGTGGGGGTCGCGCGCGGCAATGAGCTTCGTCGGCGAGGAGAGGACGAGGGAATACGCGCCCTCGATGCGGTCCATCGCGGCGGAAACAGCCTCTTCGATGGAGCCGCGGTTGAGTCTCTCCTGCACGATGATATAGGCGATGACCTCGCTGTCGGTCGTGGTCTGGAAGATAGAACCGCGGCTTTCAAGCTCCTGCCTCAGCTCGCGGGAATTCGTCAGATTGCCGTTGTGCGCGAGCGCCATGCGGCCCTTGAAGTGGTTCACCAGAATGGGCTGGACGTTGCGCTTGTTGTCGCTGCCGGTCGTGCCGTAGCGCACATGGCCGACGGCGATGGTGCCCTTGCCGAGCGACTTGAGCTGCTCGGGCGGGAAGACCTCGCTCACAAGGCCAGTGTCGCGCAGCGAGCGGAACAGGCCGTCGTCGTTGACGACGATGCCCGCGCTCTCCTGTCCGCGGTGCTGGAGGGAGTAGAGCGCGTAGTAGGCGTAGGACGCGACGTCCGCCTCCTGAGGCGTAAAGATGCCGAACACGCCGCATTCTTCGTGAATGTGGCGCGCCGGGATGATGTTGTGATTCTCTGTCATATTTGATCTTACTGTGCGTCGTGGGCCATCAGGCGCTTCATGACTTCGGCGTAGGCGTCTTCCACGCCGCCGAGGTCGCGGCGGAAGCGATCCTTGTCGAGCTTTTCGTTCGTCTTGCTGTCCCACAGGCGGCAGGTGTCGGGGCTAATCTCGTCGGCGAGGACGATCTGGCCGTCGACGGTCTTGCCGAACTCGAGCTTGAAGTCGACGAGCGTGACGCCGCACTCGCTCCAAAATGCCTTGAGCGTGTCGTTGACGGCGAAGGCATACTTCTTGATGAGCTCGATCTCCTCCCAGGTCGCGAGCTTGAGGGCAACGGCGTGATAGGCGTTCATCAGGGGGTCATGCAGATCGTCGTTCTTGTAGGAGAACTCGATCGTGGGCTCGGAGAAGACGATGCCCTCCTCCACGCCGTAGCGGGAGGCGAAGTGACCGGCGGAAATGTTGCGGATGATGACCTCCAACGGGACGATGGAGACCTTCTTGACGAGCGTGTCGCGCTCGCTGAGCTCCTTGACAAAGTGGGTCGGGATGCCGGCCTTCTCCATCTTGGCCATCAGACGGTTGGTCATCTGGTTGTTGATGACGCCCTTGCCGACGATGGTACCCTTCTTTGCGCCGTCAAAGGCGGTGGCGTCGTCCTTGTAGGAAACGATGACGAGGTTGGGATCTTCGGTGGCGTAAACCTTCTTGGCCTTGCCTTCGTAGAGCTGTTCTTTCTTTTCCATGATGACTGTTCTCCTTTTATTTTATATTTTTGTTGATTGATATGGATGGATGGTTTCTCAGTTTTTGTAGCGCTCGCGAAGCTCTTCGTCCGCCTTCAAGACAGCGGCGGTGCCCTCGTCACGTGCGGCCTGGAGCTTGTGGGCAAGGCCCTCGTCGCTCACAGCCATGATCTGGACGGCAAGGATGGCGGCGTTTTTCGCCCCGTCGATAGCGACGGTGGCAACGGGGATGCCGCTCGGCATCTGGACGGTCGAGAGCAGCGCGTCCATGCCGTCGAGCTTCGCGCCGCTGCACGGCACGCCGATGACGGGAAGCGTCGTATTCGCGGCCATCGCGCCGGCCAAGTGCGCGGCCATGCCCGCGAGCGCGATGATACAAGAAAATCCGCTCTCCCGTGCCGACGCTGCAAATTCTCTTGCCTCGTTCGGGCACCGGTGGGCGGATAACACGCGGACCTCGGTCTCGATCCCATATTCCTTGAGCGTCTGGATCGCCTTCTCGGCGACGGGCAGGTCGCTCGTGCTGCCCATAATAACGGCTACCTTTCGCATAGTTCTGCCTCCTTAAAAGCAAAAATGGGCGCTCCACTGCCTCGATGTGCAGTTGAAGTGCCCAGACGGTCGGCTGCTGAATTTCAGCAAGAAACGCTCTCTGCTCCCCTGTGGTGACCCACGTTTCCGTCAGTTGCAAAGAGCTCAACTTGACAAGCAATATGGTATCACAGAGGGCTCTTTTCGTCCATGCGGCAAAAGAGAGAAAGGCTTCGCCCTATTTATCAGTTTTTTGATGATATTTTACATATCCATAAGCCACGATAATGTCTATCAGTAAAAATCCGCCGTTTTGGCAGCGCAAATAAAAATCGGAAGGCCGCGCACTCCCCGTACGCGGCCTTCCATCGCATCGTGTTTTCAAAAAGGCAGGCATCCGCCGATGGCAAGACTCAGCAGGATGACCGCAAGCGCAACGAGCACAGGTGCTTTCCGCCTGAGCTTCCTCATCGCGCGCTTTTCGTCCACAGAGGAATCCTCACTTTGCCAGTTCCTTACCCAGCGCGCGGCAGGCGTCCAGCGCGGCGTCATCAGGCGCTTCGCAGCAGGTCACGCTCTCGCACACAAGGCGGATGCCGGAATCATCGCAGTCCTTTTCCCAGCTACGCATCCACTCGCCGTCGCCCCAGCCGTAGGAGCCGAACAGCGCGGCGCTCTTGCCGCCAAGGCTGCGCTTGACCTCGTCAAACATGGGCTGGAACTCCATCTCCTCGAGCACTTCGCTGCCCATGGCGGGGCAGCCGAAGGCGATCGCGTCATAAGCGCTCAGCTCGCTGGCCTTGACCTGGTCAGGGGTCAACATCGTGACCTGCGCGCCCGCGCTCTCCATGCCCTCAGCGACGGCCTTGGCCATGGCCTCGGTGTTGCCCGTGCCGCTCCAATAAACAACAGCAGTCTTTTTCATATCAGTATGTTCCTTTCATAAATCAGTATCTATCACACTGCCACGGCAAGCTGCTCGATGCCCGAGCCGGCCTCCCAGAGTGCGCAGTAGATCTCTGTGCATTTTTTGAAGCGGGCGAACAGCTCGCGCGCCTTCTTCTCGTCGCCGTAGACCTTCCACAGCCCCGCGCATTTGAAGTTGCAGGCGCGGTGGTCGATGAAGCCCTTGACGTCCTCCGGCGGATACGAGAGGAAAAGCCCGACCTCATGGGGGAATTCGCCGCCCTCGCGGAATCGGCGGATGAGGTTTGCGATGCAGCGTCCGCAGTGGCCGCTATTGTAGCCCGCGTGGTGCAGGATCTCGGCCGCCTGTTCGTTCTCCAAATCTCTCCGCAGCTCAGAGGGGCGGTAGAGATACAAAAGGACCTGTCCTTTCAGAAAACGGATCGGCAGCAGGCACAGGCCCTTTGGCACAAGCAGACGGTTCAGGCGGCGGATGTCCGCAAAGAGCGCTTCCTTATCTTCGCAAGGACAAGGGAAGAGGCTGCCCGTTTTGATACCTGCCAACGTCGGCGCACCCTGCCGCACCAGGATCTCTTCAGACATGCCCGTTTCCCTCCCCTTTGGTTTCGGTGGTGGCTCCCCAGAAGTTAGATTTCTCTAACTCCCAAGGAGTAGCGTCCTCGCTCTTGACGTGTCTTAGGATACCCGAAAAGAAGAGCCCCATCCGCTCCAAATTGATCGGATGAGGCTCCAAAATATTTTATTCTGCCTTTTCCGCCGTCGGCGCGCAGCTGTCGCTGTCCGCGCCCGCGCGGTACGCGCTCGGCGACACACCGATCACACTGCGGAAGGCCTTGGCAAACTTGCTGGCGTTGTCATAGCCGAACTGCCCCGCGATATCGAGCACCGTGCGGTCGCTCGTGCGCAGGAGCTGCGCGGCACTGTGCATCTTCTGCGCGCGCAAAAACGCCGCAGGCGTCATGCCGTACACGCCGCGAAAGCTCGCGGCGAGCTGCGAGGACGACGCACCGAGTTCCTGTGCAAGCGCGGAGATCGTAACGTCGTCCTCCGTGCTTGCAAGCAGCGCGTCGCGCGCCGCGCGCGCAAGGCGCACCTGCGCGGCGGTATAGCCGTGCTTTTCGTGCGCCACGTCGAGCGCGCTCAAAAAGAGCAGAAGTTCCAGCACCTTAACCTTAAAGTAGCCGCGGCGGATGCCGGCGGGCACGGCGTAGAGCTCAGAGAAGATGTGCTCCACGCGCGCCGACGAACGCGAGACGAAGCACTTCGAGTCGGCGAAGAACTTCTCCGCCAGCGCGCTGGGGCGGACGTCGACATCCTGCAAAATGCAGGACAAACAGTCAGGTGCGAGGGCGGGGTCGAGCGTGACGGTGATGCCGTGGTAGTGCCCCGTGGGGAACTCCACCTCCCCCTCGATAGCGGCGCGGCGCACGACAGAGAGGTCTCCGGGGGCCAAAAAGTAATGCTCGCCGCCGCAGCAGTATTCCGCACGCCCCTCGCGGCAGTGCTGGATCTCGATGAGTCCCGCCGCATTCGGCTCTGCCAGACGGTACGACGGCGCGTGCACATCGTGATAGGCAAGCTCAATGCCGGGGAAAACGGGATAGGCCGTGATGCGCACCTCGCCATCCGTCTCCCTGAGACGGTAGACGGTGCGTTCCTCGTTCTGCTGCAAAATTTCTGCGTGGGCGCTGCATTTCTTTACCTGAGACTTTGGTTCGATCAAGGAAGCTTCCCTGTCCTTTCTTCTACATATAAAAGTAGAAAACGCCGCAAAGCGCAGATCCCGCGCTTTGCGGCTTGTGGCTGCTGATCAAACGCAGTCCTCCGCGAGATCTGCGTTTTCCTCCGTCGGCTTCCCCTCCAGCAGCTCGGGGTGCTTGAGATAGCGGCGCACGCTCGCCCAGAACAGCGCGTACTCGTGTCCCGTGCAGATGCGCTCATCCATCACGACGGAGAGCGGGATCATTTTTTTATTATACTCCCCGCTCATATAATTGGCAATAGGCTTGCCCATGCTGACGAACACACCCGTCGTGCCGAACTCGTAGCAGTGGTGGAAGATGGAATTCGTGTTGATGGAGGCAAGGTTCGTGATAAAAAGACTTGTGTGGAACGGGCTCAGATCAATGATCTTACGCGGCAGCAGGCCGCAGCGCTCCATCAGCTTGACAAGGCCGAACAAAAGCCCCGGCAGGAAGGGGATGGCGAACAGAAAATTCGCGAATTTATCCGTATTGTTGTTATGCGCGGCCACCTGATTCTGCGCGACCGCCTCCTCGATCTTGCGGTTGATGGAGAAGATATCGTCCCCGTCCTCAAAGAACACCTTGATCGACGTCTCATCCGCGCGGCCGTCGGCGCGCGTTTTCAGGATGACGAAGCTGACGCAGAAGTGATTGCGCTGGTAGATCTTGCTGTTCATGATGAAGCGGTTGATCTTCGGATTTTCCTGATACGCCTTGAAGTATGCCGCCAGAATGAGCGTCATATACGGGATGCGGACGCCTTCGCGGCGCTTTTCCTGAATGTAGCGGCGCAGGACCTCCATATCGGCGTATTCGGTGATGAAATTCTGTGCGTCGTAGCGCCGCGGCATGACATAGGGCAGTGCCGAAACGATGGTGGACGCCTCTTTCACTCGGGTTCCGTCGGGACGCATGGCAAGTTCCTCTTTTCTTTGAGTTAACCCCATCTTACCCGCTTTGCCCGCGTATTGCAATCATTTTCTTAGCAAATTCTTTATTAAGAATTGGTTAAGTCCCATTCTCTCCCCAGTCGAGCGAGACATCGACAATGCGCAAAAGTCCGGAAAGCGTCGAGGGAACATAGGCTCTGGCGAACAGATCGTCCTGTGTGCAGAGTGAGCGGGCGCTTGTGCCGTCCGCACTCGTCTGTGTCACGACAAGCATCGACGCGCCGTCCGGCGCGGTCAGGGTCTCGGGGAGCGCGTCCGCGCCGTATTCCTCGCGCGAAAGAATGCTCTTGTCCCCCCTCAGCCAGGCAAACACGAGTCTCTCCGCCGCCGTGCGCTCCACAAATGAAACGCTCACCTTGATCGAGTGGCTCTGCGTTTTGCCGCTCACACTCCAATCGCCCGACCGCTCGGCCGAGATCGTCCGCGTCTGCTTCAGGCCAAAGCCCGGCCCGCAGTAGGCCGACTTCATCCCGTTGTACAGCACACACTCGGCGTAGTAGTCGCCCGCAGGCGTGCGGTAGACATAACATTCGTACAGCTCCACCCTCTTCTGCGCGTCGAGCACGATCTCGCCGCCCGTCTCGTAGCTGCTGCCGTTGTCGTCGACCTTGATGTGCATTCCGCTGCCAACGACCTCGTCGGACACCGCCGCACCGACGGAATAGTTGAATTCAGAGCCCTCTTCGTAATCCGGATCGTCGGGTTCAAACGCTGTGATGGTCACAAACACCGGCACGCCGGGCACGCCGAAGTCGTAATCACCGCCGGTCTCTGTCGCATAGCGCCTGCCGTCGAAGGGCTCGAGGGCAAAGAAATACCCGACCCACTCGTCCTCCATGGTCTCCCGCGCCGCGGCCTCGATCCGCTCAGGCTTGTAGAGCGCAAAACTCACACCGAACACCACCGCGAGTGCCAGTGCAAAGGCGATCAGTCGTTTCATGCTGTTCCCTCCCCCCAGTTGACCTTGATGCTGATTGAGCAGAGCTTACCGTCCTGATAGCGGAAAGTGTCCAGATTTGAGTAAGAATACGGCGCACTGTCATTGCTGCGGCTGCAAATGTCGTATTCCGCCGTCTCGCCGTTCCAGTCTTGTCCATAGCTCGTGCCGATGAGATACGCCGCGCCGGGCGCGGCGGTGATGGACTCGGGCAGCGCGTCTGGCGCGAACTCTTCGAGCTTCAAGAGATCGTCGTTTTCGTCCATGTGCGCGACGGTGAACTTTGTCGGCGTCGCGCGGGCAGCAACGGTGATGGCGACTCTGACCTTCACGCGCTCGGACTTGCCGCCGATCGTCTCGGTCTTATCGCTCGTGAGCGTGTGGGTCAGGCTGGCGCCGTCCGCGCCGGACATGCCCATGCTGTTGCCGCGCGTCAGGTAAATGCGGCCATCCGACGTCTGGTAGATGGGATAAAGATTGAAAATCACTTGTCTGTCGCCGCAGGCGTAGACCTCGCCCGAGAGGTCGATGTCCGTCGTACGGACGCCGTTGTCGTTGTCGATGGCCGTCTTCCCCTGCGGTGCGCCGAGCGTACCGAAGTTCGTGATGCATGGCGACTTGGCGTCCTCTTCGCCGTCGCGCGAGTCAGGCTCCATCGTGCAGTAAATGCCGCTGCCGCGGTCTTTGAGCGCCCACCAGTCTTCGTCCGTATCCATATAGAGCCGTCCGGCCTTCCAGACAAATTTGCCCGCGGCTGAGACCGCAAGATCACCGCCGATGTCGATGTCCTCTTCCGAGACGAAAACCCCGATGAGCGCGCCCTCTTCCTCCTCGTCCGCGGCGGACTGCACCGCGCCGCCGTCGAGAAAGGCAATGAGAAAGACCGCCGCGAGGATCGCAGCAAAAATCAGTATCGTTTTCGTTTTACTCTTCATGCTCTGCCTCCAATTCTCCGTCGCATTGCAGAATGTCGCCCACATTGCTCTCGAGCGCGCAGCAGATGCGGTTGAGCGTCGCAAAGCGCACGCCCTTGGCCTTGCCGCTGCGCAGAATGGAAAGATTTGCCTCCGTGATGCCGACGGTGGCACAAAGTTCCTTGCTTGTCATGCCGCGCGCTTTCAGCACCTCGTCCAAATGTACCGTGATCGCCATGGCAGCACCCTCAGATAAAGAGGTCGTTGTCCGCCGCAAGGGCGACGTTCGAGGCGATGAGCCGCGCACCGAGAAGCGCGGCGAGCACGAAGCACAGCTCCAGAACAGGAAGAGGAATCGAAATGCTCGTGCTGAGGATCAGCGGTGCGCAGACCGCCTGCAAAAGGTTGACCGCAAGCGCAAGCAGCACGCTGAGCTTGAGCACCTTCACGCACCATGCGGCGAGCTTTGGCGCGTAGGCGGCACTCTCCTGTGTGAACGCGCCGCTTTCCATCGTGTCGAGCAATCCGACGGCGAAGTACGCCGTCGCCGCCGCGAGCAGCGAGGGCAGGCTTTCCGCGGCAAAGCGCAGGGCGAGGACAACATAGCTGAACACAAGGCTCTTCGAACCCGTTACGTCCGTTGCCACAGGCAGGACCGTATCGGTTGTAAAGGCGCTGTTGCCCGCCTTGAGCGCGTCGACGGCGGAAAACAGGCCCGCAAATTCGGCAAAGCAGACCTCAAAGATGAAGTACGCCGCCGCGAGGATAAGCAGCGCGCGGAATAGCTTCAAGAGCTCCTGCGTATCGCCGCCGGAAAACCGGCGCAGCAGCCGCAGCACGACCCAGCCCGCGAGCAGCGCGAAGATGAGCCACTGCCAGGCAAGGCGCGGGAACAGTGCCTCCGCCGATGTGCTCCAATAGGCGGTCCAGCCGTGTGGAAAGAGCGCGCAGGCCACGGCAAACGCGATGAGCACGAGCAGCGCGTCCTCCGGCTTCAGCTCCCGCCGCGCTTTGACGCGCACGAGCGCGTAAATCGGCAGCAGGATCACCGCGGCGTACAGCGTGAACGCCAGCGCGAAGCCAAAGCGTCCCGAGGCGGCCAGCGCGCTCAAGCCCGGTCCGATCGCGCTGCCGGGGAATCCGGCGAGAGAAAAGGCGTCGCCCTCGAAAAGCCACAGGGCGAGCGCAAGCAGCGCGCAGATGAGCGCCTCCGCCAAAAGTAAGGTCTTGATCCGGTCACGTTTCATATCGCACCTCCAGAATTATTGTTTTGCGATAATTTCTATCGTCAGCATAGCAGAACAATTATCGTTTGTCAATAATTTCTTCATTTGCTTTTTGTTTTTCAAAGCGCGGCACAGTTGTTTTTAAATAAATGATAAGTTTGCTTTTTTCTATTGATTATCCCCGCACGATAGACTATACTGTAGCTGTCATATCATGCAATTTCTGTTGCTATTGCTCAAAAAAGACAATCAGGAGGACACCAACAATGAAGTACAATCGCACCTACAACTTCTCTGCCGGTCCCGCTATGATGCCGGAGCCCGTGCTGGAGGAAATCCGTGACGAGATGATGAACTACCGCGGCAGCGGCATGTGCGTCATGGAAATGAGCCACCGCTCCAAGGTTTTCCAGCAGATCGTCGACGAGGCCGAGGCTGACCTGCGCGACCTGATGGGCATTCCCGACAACTACAAGGTCCTGTTCATTCAGGGCGGCGCTACGCTGCAGTTCGCGGCTGTGCCTTGGAATCTGATGAAGAACGGCAAGGCCGTCTACGTCGAGACCGGCGCATGGTCCAAGAAGGCCATTGCCGAGGCTAAGAAGTACGGCGAGGTCATCGTCGCCGCTTCCTCCAAGGACAAGAACTACAGCTACATCCCCGACTGCTCCGATCTTGACATTCCCGAGGATGCCGACTATGTCTACATCTGCGAGAATGAGACCATCCACGGTGTGACCTGGCAGCAGCTCCCCAACACCAAGGGTCACATCCTTGTCTCCGACCAGAGCTCCATGTTCCTCTCCCAGCCCTGCAACGTCAGCGATTACGGCATGATCTATGCGGGCGTGCAGAAGAACGTCGGCCCTGCCGGTATGGTCATCGCCATCATCCGCGAGGACCTCATCCGCGAGGATCTCGATCCCAAGATGCCCATCTACATGCGCTACGACACCCACGCCAAGAACGACTCCATGTACAACACCCCCAACTGCTGGGCGATCTACTGCTGCGGCAAGGTCTTCAAGTACCTCAAGAGCATCGGCGGTCTCGAGGAGATGCACAAGCGCAACGTCGAGAAGGCCAAGGTCATCTATGACTTCCTGGATTCCTCCAAGATGTTCCATGGCACGGTTGAGCCCGAGTTCCGTTCCCTCATGAACATCCCCTTCGTCACCGATTCCGCCGGGCTCGACGCCGAAGTCGTCGCTGCTACCAAGGCTGCCGGTTACGATAACCTCAAGGGCCACAAGAGCGTCGGCGGTCTGCGCGCCAGCGTTTACAACGCCATGCCCATTGAGGGCGCTCAGGCTCTCGTCGAATTCCTGAAGAAGTTTGAGGCCGAGCACACCAAGTAATTGCTTTTTAAAAGGGGGATCACATCCCCCTTTTAGATACTCCCTCACCGGTGCCGCCGCTTAAAGAGCGGCTGGGTCAACGATTAAAATATTTACAAGGAGAAAGTTAAAATGCGTATTCTTGTTACCGACGGTATGGATAAGGGCGCGATTGAGAAGGTTCGCGCGATGGGTCACGAGCTCGTTGAGCAGTTCTACGAGCCCGACGAGCTGGGCAAGGCCCTGCGCGACTTTGATGTCGCCATCATTCGCTCCAAGACCAAGCTGCGCGCCAAGCAGATCGACGAGGCCAAGGGCAGCCGCTTCAAGTGCGTCATCCGCGCCGGTGTCGGCCTCGACAACATCGACGTGCAGTACGCCAAGGACAACGGCATCGAGGTGAAGAACACCCCGAAGTCCCCCTCCGAGTCCGTTGCTGAGCTTGCTATGGCTCACATGTTCTCCTGCGCCCGTTACATCTCCATCGCCGGCCACTCCATGCGCGAGGGCAAGTGGGAGAAGAAGGCCTACGGCAAGGGCATCGAGCTGACCGGCAAGACGCTCGGTATCGTCGGCTTCGGCCGCATCGGCCAGAAGCTCGGCAAGATGGCCAAGGCCATCGGCATGAACGTCATCGCGTTCGATATCTTCCACATCCCCGGCATCGAGGAAGAGCTCGGCATCCCCTATGTTGAGATGGACGAGCTGCTCGCCAAGTCCGACTTCATCTCCGTCCACGCTCCCGCTGTCGACGGCGGCGCTCTCATCAACGCTGAGCGCATCGCCAAGATGAAGGACGGCGTCGTCATCATCAACACCTCCCGCGGCACCAACGTCGACGAGGCTGCGCTTCTTGACGCGCTCAACAGCGGCAAGGTCCGCGCCGCCGGTCTGGACGTCTATGCCGACGAGCCCGCGACCAACGTCGCGCTCTACTCCCACCCGATGGTCTCCTGCACGCCGCACATCGGCTCCGCGACCGTCGAGGCTCAGGGCCGCATCGGCGAAGAGCTGGTCGAGATCATCTCCAAGATGTAATTTATCGCTCACGCGAATGACAAAAAGGAAGAGCCGTCGAAAGACGGCTCTTCCTTTTTCTCCTCGTGCTCGGCACGGCATATCTCCACATTCTTTTTCATAGGATACACCAACAAAACTGTGCTGAGGTGTACGATATGGAGCGCAACCAGAACTATGTGGAGCTGTGGGGCGTCGCCGCAGGCGAGCCCGTCTTTTCGCACGAGAACCATACCCGCCGGTTCGACAAATTTCCCCTGCGGGTCGAGCGCCTGTCAGGCCAGAACGACGTGCCCGTCATCGTGGCGAGCGAGGCACTGCTGCGCGTCTGCCCTGTGGAGGAGGGACAGAGCCTTCGCATCGTCGGGCAGCTGCGCTCGTTTAACAACAAGAGCGGGCAGGGCAACCGGCTCGTCATCACCGTGTTCGCCCAGAGCATCGAGCCGGGCGACGGCTCGTACTTTAACCGCATCCTGCTCTCGGGCGCGCTGTGCAAAAAGCCCGTGCTGCGGCGCACGCCGCTCGGCCGCAGCATTTGCGATGTCATTCTGGCAGTCAACCGCCACTACGGGCGCGCGGACTACTTACCCTGCATCGCCTGGGGACAGACCGCCGTGCAGATCGCGGGCATGGACGTCGGCGAGCGATTGGCGCTTGAGGGCCGCGTGCAGAGCCGGACCTACACCAAGCTGCTCGAAAGCGGCAGTGAGGAACGCACGGCGTTCGAAGTGTCGATCATGCAGCTTTTGGACGAAGAAGAAACGGAGGAGACCGCCTTATTATAGGCGGTCTCCTCCGTCTTTTGCTTATAGCCCGCTCTCCTATTCAAATAATTTATCAGTGCATCCCTTTACAATTTTAAGGCGCAGTGTTAGAGTTTTTCGTGCTATATATTCTATTAGATTTTTTGAAATTTAAAAAACGAAACACGGAGAGAGAAATGGCAAGAATTTTTTTACTCAAGGGTGACATCGCCAACCCCGGCTATGTAGACATTCCCGAGGAGGCGACCACCATCCGAGAGGCGATCTACGGGATCGGCGGCGGCATTCCGAATGGGAAAAAGTTTAAGGCGGTGCAGATCGGCGGCCCGAGCGGCGGCCTTCTCGTCGAGGAGCATCTCGATCTGCCCCTGCACTTTCAAAAGCTCAAGCCCTACGGCGTGCGCCGCGGCGACAGCGTCATCACGGTGCTCGACGAGGACCGCTGCATGGTCGATGTCGCGTGTCGCTTTATGCAGTACACGCAGACAGAGTTCTGCGGCAAGTGCGTTCCCTGCCGCGAGGGCACAAAGCGCATGAACGAGCTGCTCTGGGCCATGCGGGACTACCGCCTCAGCGAGTCGGACTTTCATATGCTCACCGACCTTGGCGAGATGATCTCGGTCACGGCGTTCTGCAATCTGGGCCGCAATTCCTACCACACGCTGGAGACGGCCATCAAATACTTTCCCGAGGAATTCAAGGATCACCTGCGCGGGGACTGCGCGCTCTGCGAGCTTGACCGCGAGCCGATCGAGCCGGGTGGACTTCCCTATAACCGCATCCGCCTCGAGATCGACCCGAGCATCTGCCGCGGATGCAGCAAGTGCTCGCGTTCCTGCCACGCCGAGGCCATCACGGGCGTCATCAAGTCGCCGTTCGTGATCGACCCGGAAAAATGCGTCAAATGCTATACCTGCATCGAGGCCTGCCCCTTTGATGCGATCCAGGAGGTGGAGATCGATGGCTAAGGGTATCATGTATGTCGACAACATCCGCGTGGAGTTCGACGACGAGCCCACGATCATGGATGTCTGCCGCAAGGCGGGCGTGGAAATGCCGAACTTCTGCTTCCACTCCGACCTTTCCGTTTACGGCGCGTGCCGCATGTGTATGGTCGAAGATCTGGACACCGGCAAGATCGACGCCGCCTGCACGACCAAGCCGAAAAACGGCATGCGCATCCGCACCAACACGTCGCGCCTTCTCAAATACCGCCGCATGACGCTGGAGCTGATGCTTGCCTCGCACTGCCGCGACTGCACCGCCTGCGAAAAAAACCGCTCCTGCCGTCTGCAGGAGATGGCCGTGCGCTTCGGCATCCATCACGTTCACTTCAAGGATACGCGCGAGCATGTACCGATGGACTTTTCAAGCCCTGCGGTCACATTCGACCTCAACAAATGCATCCTCTGCGGCGACTGCGTGCGCGTGTGCAAGGAGGTTCAGGGCATGAGCATCCTGCACTTTGCCGGCCGCGGCCCCGGGCTGCACATTGAGGCGGGCGACGACCAGCCCATCTCGACCACGCACTGCGTCAGCTGCGGCCAGTGCGCCGCCGTGTGCACGACCGGCGCCATCACCGTCAAAAACGACATCGGCGCGGCGTGGCGTGCCCTGCACGACCCGCAAAAGCGTGTCGTCATCCAGATCGCGCCCGCCGTGCGCGTCGCCATCGGTGAGGCCTATGGTCTGCCCGCGGGCGAAAATGTGCTCGACAAGCTCGTCACGGCGCTCAAGATCATGGGTGCGGACGAAATTTACGATACGATCTTCGGCGCGGACCTCACGGTGCGCGAGGAATCGAAGGAATTCCTCCGCCGCCTGGAAACGGGCGAAAACCTGCCGCTGATGACATCCTGCTGCCCGTCCTGGGTGCGCTATGTGGAACAGGAGCGCCCGCAGTTCATCAAGAACCTGTCCTCCGCGCTCTCGCCCATGCAAATGTTCGCAACGGTCTTAAAGGACAAGTACCGCGAAAAAGACGCCGCCGACGGCCGCACGACCTTCCATATCGCCATCATGCCCTGCACGGCCAAGAAAATGGAGGCCGGACGCGAGGAATTCCGCCGCGACGGCGTACCGAACGTCGACCTCGTGCTGACCACGCAGGAGGTCATCAAGATGATCAAGGAATCCGGCATCCGCTTCCAGATGCTCGAAAAGGAGTCGCCCGACCTGCCGTTCGGCATGGGCAGCGGCGCGGCCGAGATCTTCGGCACCTCCGGCGGCGTGGCGGAGGCGGTGCTCCGCTGCTGCCTGCCCGACAAGAGCAAAAACGTCCTGCGCATGCTCGAGCACAGCGGTCTTCGCGGCACGGAGGCCGTCCGCTTTGTGACCATCCCCGTTAACGGGCGCGACGTGCGCGTCGCCCTGGCCCACGGCCTTGCCAACGCGGCTAAGCTGCTCGATCAAATCGAAAACGGCGAGGTCGAGGTCGACCTGGTCGAGGTCATGTCCTGCCGCACCGGCTGCGTCGGCGGCGCGGGCCAGCCCTACGCGCTGATGAGCACCAAGCTCAAGCGCGCCCACGGCCTGTACGAGATCGACCGCAGCGCGATGTTCAAGCGCAGCGAGCGCAACCCCGTCCTCGACGCGATGTATGCCGCGGGTCTCAATGAGCGCGCGCACGAGCTGCTGCACCACGAGTACAAGGACTGATCCCCTTCATAAAAAGCCGGCCGTGTGTCCACGGCCGACTTTTTCGCCCGACTCATTATTTTTTATAATGCGTCTATTGACAAATTAAGATATTTCCACTAATATATTTTTGAAAATGTATTACAAATTTGAATCGGAGGACAGCCATGGAAGTCCGCAACCTGGTCACATTCTTAAAAGTCACGGAGCTCAAGAGCTTCTCCCGTGCGGCGGAAGCTCTGGATTATTCCCAGTCCGCCGTCACGGTGCAGATCCAGCAGCTCGAGCGCGAGCTGGGCGTGCAGCTCTTTGACCGCATCGGCAAGACGGTCTCCATCACGCAGTACGGCAAGGACTTTGTCTCCTACGCGCGCGACGTGGTGAGCGCCATCGCGCGTGCCAGCGCCTTTGCCTCGTCGGATTCCGAGCTGAGCGGCACCGTGCGCGTCGGCACGCTCAATTCGCTGCTCACCGCCTCGTTCTCTAACATCGTACCTCTCTACCACGAGCGTTTTCCGCACGTGCAGATCAGCCTGCACGCGGGCAATATCGCCTCCATCACCGAAATGCTCGTCAAGAATGAGCTCGACATCATCTACACGCTCGATGAGCAGATCTTCGACACGCAGTTTGTCAAAGTCTTTGAAGCGCAGGAGGACGTCGTCATCGTGACGAACACGGAAAACCCGCTCTCTGCCCGCGATGATGTGCACCTTGCCGACCTTGTGTCGCACCCGTTCATCCTGATGAACCACGGCAACCCCTACCGCGACCAGTTCGACCGCGAGCTTGCCCGTCAGGATCTAAGTGTCGAGCCGTTTTTGGAGCTCGAGAGCGACACGCTCGCGCTCAAGCTCATCCGCGAGAATCCAGAGTATCTCTCCGTGCTGCCGCGCTACACGGCGAAGATGAGCATCCACAAGGGCAACCTTGCCATCATCCCTGTGGCCGACTGTCAGATGAGCCAGTGGCGGCAGGTGCTTTATCACCGCAACAAGGTCATCACCCCGCAGATCCAAGGCATGCTCGACGTGATCTTAGAGGTCGCGAAAAAGCCGTTTTAAGCAGAATCTCACAAAAAAGCACAGGCGCGCGAAAGCGCGCCTGTGCTTTTTCACTTTACTGTGTCAGTACGGCGTAAAATTTGCAAAAAAAGGATGCAAAACGCGGATCGGCGCGGTATAATAATGGGCAAATTCCGGCGTCCGCGCGCATCGCGCGCCCGCTTTGATTGGAGGGATCACGATATGAGAATTGTCGTCAAGGTCGGCACATCCACGCTGGCACACCCCACGGGGCGGCTGAACATCCAGCGTATGGAAAAGCTGTGCAAGGTTTTAAGCGACCTTAAAAATATGGGACACGAGATCATCCTCGTCTCCTCTGGCGCCATCGCCATGGGCTTTGGCAAGCTCAACCTGAGCGAACGGCCGAAGGACGTGCCGACGAAGCAGGCCTCCGCCGCTGTCGGCCAGTGCGAGTTGATGTACATTTACGACAAGCTCTTCACCGAGTATAACCACACCGTGGCACAGCTGCTCATCACCGCACCGGATATCGAAGAGGGCGGCGTGCGCAAGCAGAACTTCCACAACACGCTCGCGCGGCTTTTAGAGCTCGGCGCGCTGCCGGTCATCAACGAGAACGACACCATCTCCACCGAGGAGTTCGGCATCGGCGACAACGATACGCTCTCTGCCATCGTGGCCATGACGATCCAGGCGGACCTCCTCATTCTGCTTTCGGACATCGACGGGCTCTTCGACGGAGACCCGCGCAAGAACCCCGACGCGAAGCTCATCGACACGGTGGAAAAGATCGACGAGCACATCATTTCGCTCGGCGGGGGCAGCGGTTCGAACCTCGGCACCGGCGGCATGGCGACCAAGCTCCGCGCCGCGCAGATGGCGACGGCAGCAGGCTGCGAAATGGTCATCGCCAACGGCCAGTCGCCCGAGGTACTCTACGATGTGGCCGCGGGCAAGCGCGTGGGCACAAGATTTTTGACAAAGAGGGATGAAGCATGACAACGATCGAACTTCTGGAACGCACAAAAGCTGCCTGGGGCAGCATCCGCAGCGCAAGCGCCGAGGAGAAGGACCGGCTGCTGCTCGCGATGGCGGAGAGCCTTGAGGCCAACAGCGAAGATATCCTGCGCGAAAATGCCAAGGACATGGAGGCGGCGAAGGGCGCGATCTCCGATGTGATGCTCGACCGTCTCGCCCTGACGGAGAGCCGCATCCACGCGATGGCAGAGGGCATCCGCGAGGCCGCGGCGCTGCCCGACCACGTGGGCCGCGCGCTCGCGCAGTTCAAGCGCCCCAATGGTATGGCCATCACCAAGCGGCAGGTGCCGCTCGGTCTGGTCGCCATCATCTACGAGAGCCGCCCGAACGTCACGTCGGACGCCGCGGCGCTGTGCATCAAGAGCGGCAACGTCTGCATGCTGCGCAGCGGCAAGGAGGCCTATCGCTCCTCTCACGCCATCGTCACGGCGCTCAAGGCGGGCGTTGAGTCCGTCGGCGGCGATCCCGACATTGTCAACATCGTTGAGGATACAACACATGCGAGCGCGCAGGTATTGATGACGGCGGACGGCCTTGTCGACCTGCTGATCCCCCGCGGCGGCAAGGGGCTCATCCGCGCGTGCGTGGAAAATGCAAGCGTTCCCTGCATCGAGACCGGCACGGGCATCTGCCATGTGTACGTCGACAGGGACGCTGACCTCAACATGGCGGTAAAGATCATCGAAAACGCCAAGGCGAGCCGCCCGTCCGTCTGCAACGCGGAGGAGGTCTGCCTTGTCCACTGCGACATTGCAAATGAATTTCTCCCCAAGCTCAAGGCCGCGCTTGTCGACAAGCGTAGGGAAGCGGGCCTTGTCCCCGTCGAGCTGCGGCTCGACGAAGCCGCGGCGGAGATCATTCCCGGCACGGCGGCAACGGAGCTCGACTTCGACACGGAATTTCTCGATTACATTCTCGCCGTCGCGGTCGTAGATGATCTGGATGCGGCCATCGCGCATGTCCAGCATCACTCGACGCACCACAGCGATTGCATCGTGACCGAGAACCAAGCCGCGGCCGACCGCTTTGTCGACGAGGTCGACAGCGCGGCGGTGTACGTCAACGTCTCCACCCGCTTCACCGACGGCGGGGAGTTCGGCCTCGGCTGCGAGATGGGCATTTCGACGCAGAAGCTCCACGCGCGCGGCCCGATGGGGCTCGACGAGCTGAGCACCTATAAATATGTCATCACCGGCAGCGGCCAGATTCGATAACAGGAAAGGCGAACACTCCGATGTACCACAACGACAAAAAGTACGCACTGACAAACTGCGTGCTTCTCGACGGCTCTGAGCACATGGAGCCACAGACGGGCAAGGCCGTCTGCATCGACGGTGAGAAAATCAATGAGATCGTCGACGCACAGCATATCCCCGCGGGCTATGAGGCAGTCGACCTCGGCGGAAAATATGTGCTGCCGGGTCTCATCAACATGCACGTGCATCTGCCCGCCTCGGGCCGGCCCAAGAAGAAGGCGAGCGACCCCAAAAAGCTCGTCAAGCTCATCACCTCCTGCGCGCTGACGAACAGGATCGGTGTCAGCATGTGCGAGGGCTACGCCAAAACCGAGCTGCTCTCCGGCGTCACGACCATCCGCACAGTCGGCGGCGTCGCCGATTACGACACGAAAATTCGCGACCTCGCCGCGGCGGGCAAAATTCTTGCCCCGCGCGTGCTGGCGTCGAACATGGCGGTCTCCGTCCCCGGCGGGCACATGGCGGGTTCGCTCGCCTACGAGGCGCACTCCGCCGAAGAGGCCGCGGCGCTCGTCGAAAAGATTGCCGCCGAAAAGCCCGACCTCATCAAGCTGATGATCACCGGCGGCGTGCTGGACGCCGAAGTCGTGGGCGAGCCGGGCGTGCTGCGCATGCAGCCCGAGCTTGTCAAGGCCGCGTGCGACAAGGCACATTCGCTCGGCATGATCGTCGCGGCGCATGTTGAGAGCCCTGAGGGCGTGATGGTCGCGCTGCAAAACGGCGTCGACTCCATCGAGCACGGCGCACAGCCAAGCGATGAAATGATCGCACTCTTCAAGCAGCGCAAGGCGTTCCAAATTTCGACCATTTCCCCCGCCCTGCCCTACGCGCTCTTCGACCGCAGCATTTCGCACGCGACGTATGAGCAGCAGGAAAACGGCAAGATCGTCTTCGACGGCATCGTCGCGCTCGCAAAGGCAAACCTCGCCGCGGGCGTGCCGGTCGGTCTCGGTACAGACGTCGGCTGCCCGTACATCACACATTACGACATGTGGCGCGAGCTGCACTATTTCGTCAAATACTGCGGCGTGACGCCCGCGTTCGCGCTGTACAGCGCGACGAAACTCAATGCCCGGCTCGCGGGCATCGGTGATCTGACCGGCAGCATTGAGGCGGACAAGCAGGCCGACCTGATCGTCTGCTCCGGCAACCCTCTTCAGAATTTGAGCGCGCTGCGTGAGCTCGACATGGTCGTCAAGGGCGGCTATCGCATCGACAAGCCACAGATCAAGAAGATGGATGAGGTCGAGCGCGAGCTCGACAAGTTCCTGTAAGTGCTATGAAATACTTGGTACTATCCGACTCGCACGGCAATGTCGACAACATGGTGCGCGCGGTAGAGCTCGTAAAGCCGCACGGCATCATCCACCTTGGCGATGGCTGGCGTGATGTCGAGGAGTTGCATCAGCTCTACCCTCGCCTGCCGCTCGAGCAGGTCCCCGGCAACTGCGACTTCGGGCGCTTTGAAGCGCTTGAGCGCGTGCTGATTCTGGACGATCACCGCGTGCTCATCGCGCACGGGCACACGTTAGGGGTGAAGACCGGACTTCTCCGCGCGCAGTACCGCGCGCTCGAGATGAACGCCGACATTCTGCTCTTCGGCCACACGCACGTGCCGCTCGTGGACGCGGCGTCGCGGCCGATGATGATGAATCCCGGCTCGATCGGCGATCCCCGCCGCCCGACCTACGGCGTGCTTGAGTTCAGGGACGGGCAAATTTATCCGTCGGTCTTCCGGCTGGACGCATAACAAAAAAAGAGATGTACCTTGCGGTACATCTCTTTTCCTTTTCTCACTCGTTCCAATCGCGCACCTGCTCGCGCAGCCAATTACACCAAGCGTCCACGCCCTCGCCGGTTTTGGCGGAGAGGGGGAATATCTTGAGCTTCGGGTTGCGCATGTGCGCGTATTCGACGACCTTTTCCATGTCAAAGTCGAAATACGGCAGCACGTCGATCTTGTTGATGATGAGTGCGTCACACACGGTGAAGATGAGCGGGTACTTGAGTGGCTTGTCGTGCCCCTCCGGCACGGAGAGGATCATCGCGTTTTTGACCGCGCCCGTGTCGAACTCCGCGGGGCAGACGAGGTTGCCGACGTTTTCGAGCACGACGAGGTCCAAGTCCTTCGTGCCGATCTCCTTGAGACCCTGCTCCGTCATGCTTGCATCGAGGTGGCACATGCCGCCCGTGTGGAGCTGGATGGACTTCACGCCCGCGTCCGCGATAGTCTTCGCGTCCACGTCGGAGTCGATGTCTGCCTCCATCACGCCGATGCGCAGCTCATCCTTGAGCGCTTCAAGCGTGCGCAGCAGCGTCGTCGTCTTGCCGCTGCCCGGCGAGGACATCAGGTTCAGCAGAAACGTTCTGTCCTGCTTGAGCTGCGTGCGAAGGCGTGCGGCCTCGCGGTCGTTGTCGGCGAAGACGCTCTCTTTCACCTCGATGATCTTATAGGGTTCTGTCATATCGCCTCGATCTCCTTTAAGTTGATCTCGCTGCCCTGCTTGAGCCATGTTTTTTCACTGCCGCAGTGCGGGCAGGTGCGGCCAAACTGCACGGTGGGATAGTCGCGCCCGCAGCTCTCGCAGTACGTAACGGCGGGGATGGTCTCGATCTTGAGCGCGGCCTCCGGTAAAAGCTCGGTCTTCTTGACTGCCCAGTTCCAGCAGCTTTCGAGTTCGTGCGGGATCGCACCGGACACCTCGCCGAGCTCGAGCGTCACGGACGCAACGTTCGTCAGGCCGTTTTCCTCTCCGATCTTTTCCACGCTCTTGATGACGTGGAAGACAATGCCCAGCTCGTGCATTACTTGCTCTTTCTCGCCGCACGCTTGATCTTGAACTCACGCTTGATCATGTACGGCAGGATGGCCTTCATCTTGTCCTCACAGGCGTACATCTTGCTGCACTCCGGTCTCTCGCGGTGCAGGTGGATGGCGTCGAACGCGCACTTCGTCGTGCAGACGCCGCAGCCGATGCACTTGTTCGGGTCGACGATGCTCGCGCCGCAGCTAAGGCAGCGCGCGGTCTCCTTTTTGATCTGCTCTTCGGTGAACGCGACGCGCTCGTCGCTAAACGTCCTGCGCAGCGCCTCGTTATAGCCGATGCGCTGGCGCGGCGTTGTGTCGTAATTGACGGGGATCAGCGCGCTTTCCTTGTTGAGCTCAATGAACTGGCGGCGGTTGCGGCCGATCGTCAGCGTTGCGCGCTGGACAAAGCGATGCAGCGAGATCGCGCCCTCCTTGCCCGCGGCGATGGCGTCGATGGCAAATTTCTGACCCGTATAAGCGTCGCCGCCGACGAAGATATCCTTTTCCGCCGTCTGATACGTGACGGGGTCTGCCTTGACCGTGCCGTTGGGGTTGAACTCAACAGCGGTGCCGGTGAGCAGCTCGCGCCAGTCGACCTTCTGGCCGATGCAGTAGAGAACCGTCGTGCACTCGGCCTGCTCGCTCACACTGTCGTCAAACTCAGGTGCAAAGCGGCCCTCGTCGTTCTTGACGCGCGTGCACTTGCGGAATTTGACGCCCGCGCACTTGCCGTCCTCCACCACGATCTCGGTCTGGCCCCAGCCGGCGTGGACGGTGATGCCGTCGCGCTCGCACTCGCTGTGGTCTTCCTCGCCCATCGGCATATCGTCGTAAGCCTCTAAGCAGTAGAGGTCAACGCTCTCCGCGCCGCAGCGCACCGCCGTGCGCGCAACGTCCGCGCCGATGTTGCCGCCGCCGATGACGACGACCTTACCGGAAAGCGTCTTCTTTTCATGCAGGTTGACCTGCCGCATAAAGTCGATACCCGCCATGACGCCGTCTGCGTCACCGCCGGGGATATTCAGCTTACCGCCGGACTGGAGACCGACGGCCACATAGAAACCCTGATAGCCCTGTTCGCGCAGCTGTGCGATGGTCACGTCTTTTCCGACCTCCACGCCGCAGCGGAACTCGACACCAAGTTCACGCAGGATGTCGATCTCGGCCTCCACCACGTCTTTTTCGAGGCGAAAACTCGGAATGCCGTTCATCAGCATGCCGCCGGGACGCGCTTCCCTTTCAAACACCGTCGGGCGGTAGCCCTTTTCAGCGAGGTAGTATGCGCACGACAGGCCCGCGGGGCCGCCGCCGATGACGGCGATCTTCTCGGAAAATTCGCCGTCGACCTTTGGGATGACCTTTTCGGGCACAAAGCGCGTTTCCGCGTTTAAGTCCTGCTGGGCGATGAAGCGCTTGACCTCGTCGATGGCGACGGCCTGATCGACCGTACCGCGCGTGCAGGCATCCTCGCAGCGGCGGTTGCAGATGCGGCCGCAGACCGCGGGGAACGGATTTTCGCGCTTGATGAGCTGCAGCGCCTCGCGGTACTTGCCCTGCGCGGCGAGCTTCAAATAGCCCTGCACCGCGATGTGCGCTGGGCAGGCCGTCTTGCACGGCGAGGTACCGGTATCATAGCAGTTGATGCGGTTCCTGTCGCGGTAGTCGACGCTCCACTTTTCAGGCCCCCACTTGACATCGTCGGGTAATTCCTGACGGGGATATTCGATGTAGCCGTCCTTCGTGCAGAGCTTCTGTCCCAGCTTGACCGCGCCCGCGGGGCAGTTTTCGACGCAGCGGCCGCAGGCGACGCAGCTCTCGCTCTCGACGCTCGCAACATACGCGCTGCGCGAGAGATTCGGCGTGTTGAACAGCTGCGATGTGCGCAGCGCATTGCAGACATTGACGTTGCAGTTGCAGATGCCGAAAATTTTCTGCTCACCGTCGATATTCGTGATCTGGTGGACAAAGCCGTTGTCCTCGGCCTTTTTGAAAATTTCGAGTGCTTCTTCCTTCGTGATGTATTCGCCGCGCTGTGTTTCGACGATGTAGTCGGCCATGTCGCCCACACCGATGCACCAGCTTTCAGCGTCATCGCCGCAGCCCTCGCCGAGCTTGGCGCGGCTAGCGCGGCAGGAGCACATGCTCTTGGCGTACTTGCCCTCGTATTTGCTGAGCCAGTAGGAGATGTGCTCTAAGTCAACGGACTCGTTCTCCGTCTCGATGGCCTTTTCCACGGGGATAACGTGCATGCCGATGCCCGCGCCTCCCGGCGGCACCATGGGCGTGATCTTTTCAAGCGGCAGCATCGTCATGCGCTCGAAGAACGCCGCGACCTCGGGATGCTCGTCGATCTGGCTTTTGCGCATGTTCAAAAACTCCGCGCTGCCGGGGACGAACAGCGGCAGCACCCAGCGCTTTTCATGCTTGGGGTTCTTGCCGTCCAGGTTCTCCCAGTTGTACTCGATGATGCCTGTCCACGCCATCTCCGTCAGGAGCTTTTCGAGCGGCTCGCGCTCCATTTTGGTGAGCTTCATCAACTGCTCGGTCGTCTTGGGCTTGCGCACGCCCATTTTGAGCGCGACGTCGACCATCTCGTCGGTCATCACGCCGGCAAGGCCCCAGTACTCGGGGTCGTCCGCCGTGGCCTTGAGGCCGATGCGGTTCGTGATCATACTGCCGAGCTTGAGGACGTTTTCGCGCGGGGCGTCCGTGCGGGGAATTTTGAAATCCAGTTTACTCTCGTCGAGAGGGAAATTCGTGGGCTTGCTGCCGTTGATATCGCTCATGTTCCTGCTCTCCTTTTTCGCGGCGTACCGCGTGCTTGCCGCCGTGCAGCAAAAATATCGCGCGGCGATCATCACCTATCTTATCCAAGCTCTATTTTACAGGAAAATGTTGGATTTTTCCATTGACTGATTCCATAAACCGCAGTCATATCGCTCAATTCCCCGCATTTTTGCGCAGATCGGCAGAATTGCCCAAATTTACAGGTCAAGGAACCGCCGCGCAAACGCGGGCACATTGGTGTTTTTGAGGCACACGACGTTCAGCTCGTGCACGCCCGTGAGCGGCGGGCAGAAAAAATGCCCGAACTGCGCATCATTCTTGACGACGGCCTCGTAGAGGAAGCTCACGCCGCAGCCCTCGCTCACCAGATGCCGGATGAGCTTGAAGCTGCTGATGCAGACATTCGCGCGAAACGCCTCGACCGTGTAGCCGCACTGCATGAGCTCTCGCTCTAAAATCTTTCGCGTACCGGAGCCAGGCTCGCGCAGGATGAGCCGCTCGGAAAAGAGCTCATCCATCGGCACCTCACAGCCCGAAAACGGGTGATCTTTCGCGCAGATGCCGATGTAGGGCTCGTTGCGCAGCAGAAAGCTCTCGTACCGGCTCTTGTCGAAAATGCCCTCGAGCACGACGAAGTCAAGCTCACCGCCCTCGAGCTGGGCGAGCAGGTGTGCCGTATTGTCGACGGTAAAAAAGAGCTCGTTGTCCGGTTCTTTCAAAAAGCGGATGATCTGCGGCAGCAGGATATAGTCGCCGATGGATTTCGTTGCGCCGATGCGAAGGCTCGTCTTCTCCTGCCGTTTGAGCGCACGGCGCAGCTCCTCGTCCTGATAGCGCTGGCTGATGGCGTAGATCTCAAGCGTTTCGCCCTGCGCCGTTTTTCTGAGCTTTCGGCTGTCGTAGGTAAAAAGGCGCACGCCGTACAGCGCTTCGAGCGCCTGGATCTGTTTCGTCACGGCGGGCTGCGTCAAATGCAGCTGCTCCGCCGCCTTGCGGTAGTTCATCGTGGCGCACACGGTCAAAAAGGTCTCAAGCCGCTGGTCCATGTTCTCTCTCCTTTGTCGATAACAAACAGGAATCGACATATTCTTATTTATAATTTTATTATATCATAAGTCGGTGATATAATACACCCGCAACACGCATTGGAGGAGAGAAAAAGCACATGAAATTTATCGAAACCGTAAAAAAAATGCTGCCCGGCTGCGCCATCGCGCTCGTCATCGCCGTGGTGGCCAAGTTTTTAGAGCAGCTGGAAGAATCCGCAGGGCTGCACCTGATCGGCGCGTCCGTCATCGCGATGTTCATCGGCATGATCGTGAACCGCTTTTACGCGCCGAATGACAAGACGAAGCCCGGCATCAAGTTCACCTCGAAGAAAATTCTGAAATTCGCCATCATCCTGCTCGGCGCCAGCCTGAACATCACGACCGTGCTGACGGTCGGCAAGTTCTCGCTCACCGTCATGCTCTTCACACTGGCGACGTGCTTCGGCCTCGGCTATGTGATCGGCAAGGCGCTGGGGCTTGACTGGAAGACGAGCAGCCTCATCAACGCGGGCACGGGTATCTGCGGCGGCAGCGCCATCGCCGCCATCGCGCCGGTCATCGAGGCAACGGACATGGACATCGCCTACGGCATGTCAGCAACGTTCCTCTTTGACACGATCATGGTCGTCGTGTTCCCGCTGCTCGGCCGCGCGATGGGCCTTTCCGACGCGGCGTTCGGCCTGTGGGCCGGCACGGCGGTCAACGACACCTCGAGCGTCGTCGCCACGGGCTACGCCTTCAGCGAGGCCGCAGGCGACTTTGCCACGATGGTCAAGCTGACGCGCACACTCGCCATCATCCCGACGGTGCTGGTCTTCGCCGCCATCAGCGTGCACTTAAAGAAAAAGGCCGCCGCGCAGAGCGGCGACCATGGTGTCAAGGTCAATATGAAGTCGGTGTTCCCGTGGTTCATCCTCGGTTTCCTTGCAATGTCCATTCTGTGCAGCGTCGGCGTCATTCCCGCGGGTCTCGCTACGACGCTCAAGAGTATCAGCAAGTTCCTGATGGTCGCGGCGCTCGCCGCCATCGGCCTCAATACGAACTTCGCGGCGCTGTGCAAATCCGGCGCAAAGCCGATGCTCCACGGCTTTATCATCTCGCTGCTGGTCGTTCTTGTGGCCATCGCGGTCGAGTACATGCTCGGCATCGCGCCGAGCGGCACGCTCATTTAATCGTCCGCCGAAAGGATGAGATCGCAGCGGTTCCGCACATCGAGCGCGTCGAAATAGCGCTGCTCGAAAGGGATCCAGCGGTCGAAAAACTGCTTTGCATGCGCGGGCGCATTCCGTTTGAGGATGCGCTCGCGCTGTTTTTCTGCCGAAATTGGCAGAAAAACGGATAGATCGTAGTACGGCGCAAGGTCGGGGTGCATGGAGTACGCGCCCTCGACGATGTTGAGCGTTCCCGCCTCGATCCTCTGCGGCGGGGCGATGGTAAACGTCGCGCAGTCGAAGCGGCGGTAGTCGACGGGTCTTCCCTCGCGCAGAGGGATCAGCACCTCTTCCAAAAAGCGCTCGCGGTCGACGTTGCCGCCGGGCTGCGCGAAGCGCGCCTCCGTGCGCTGCTCGGGCCGGAGGAAAAAGTCGTCCATGTGGAAGACAGGGCAGCCGTAAACATTTTGCAGCAGCTCGCCGAGCGTCGTCTTGCCGCTGGCGCTGCCGCCCTCGATGGCGACGAGCACGCGGCTTCTTTCCGCCGTCAGGCAGTCGATGCGCGCAAACAGCGGCAGCGCGCGGGCGAAGTCGCGCCGCAGGACGCGGTACGCGGGCGCGTAATTCTGCCGAAATATCTCGGAGTGGTGCAGCGGCGGAAAGCCGTCCTTGCGCCACCTCTCAACAGCTTCCGCCGTCTCCTGCGCAGAAAACGGCAGCTCGCCCGCGTCGGCCATTGTCTGCAAGGCGGTGAGCATCGCTTCGAGCTTTTCGCGCCCGCACTCCTCGTGCCGCGCAGAGAGGGCGAAGAGCCGCGCAAACGTCTCCGCGCTCAAGCCGTCCTGCAAAATGCCGAGGTGCACACGGCAGTAGTCGCCGCTGAGCAGCTCGACGAGCTCGGAGATGCGGTCACCGCTTCGCGCCGCTTCGGCGCGGATGTAGTCTGCGGCGGCGGACGGGTCGGCGATCAGATGCTCGCAGCCAAAGGCGCTCTGATAGAGCGCCTTGAAGACGTCCTGAAGCGCCAGCTCTGGATAGCGCGCGCAGTGGGCGCGCAGAAAGTCGCGAATATCGGTAAAATTCGTCATAGCGGCAGGGTTCCTTTACCAAAAAGTTTCGTTTATCATAGCGCTTTTTCGCCCCTTTCGCAAGGGGCAAGGGATTGACAGCCCTGCGCTTTTTTGATAAAATTCCCGCGTCGGCACAAGCCGGCAGCGTTGGCACAAGCTGACTTTTCTTCCGCGCGTTCCCTGAAAGCAAACGAGGTATCACCAAGGTATCAATCTCCCTGCAAGGGGAATATTGATGCCTTTTCTTTGTCTTTTCAAGGGTTTTCGCGCAGAAAACAAGACGCAAGAGAGGATGAGAACACCGTGACGATCCTTGTCATCGACGGCCAGGGCGGAAAGCTCGGCAAAACTTTGGTCGAGAACATCAAAAAGTCCTTCCCGCACCTCGAGATCATGGCGGTCGGTACGAACAGCGCCGCTTCCGACGCGATGCGCCGCGCGGGCGCTGACCGCGTGGCCACGGGCGAAAACCCCGTCATCGTGGCCTGCCGCAGCGCGCAGATCATCGCCGGCCCCATCGGCATCGCGATCGCCGATGCGCTGATGGGCGAGATCTCCCCCGCCATGGCAAACGCCGTCGCGTCAAGCAATGCCTACCGTGTGCTCATCCCGATGAATCTATGCAGCACGTATGTCGCGGGCGTGGACAAAAAGTCCTCCGCCATTCTGGACGACGCCATGGCGCACATCCGTTTGCTGCTCGAAGGAATGGAGAACAAACCATGAACAACGCTGCCACTGCAACTGCCCGTACCGCTTCCCCTGTGAGAAAGCTCACCTATTCCGCGCTCTACCTCGCCTTGGCGATGGTCCTGCCGTTTTTGACCGGCCAGATCCCCGAGATCGGCTCCATGCTCTGTCCCATGCACATTCCCGCGCTGCTGTGCGGCTTCATGTGCGGCTGGCCGTGGGGACTCGCGGTCGGCTTTATCTCCCCGCTGCTGCGCTCGATGATCTTCGGCATGCCGCCCGTTTGGGTCGCCATCGCCATGGCGTTTGAAATGGCGACCTACGGTGCCATCGCCGGTCTTCTGTACCGCAAGCTGCCGAAAACAGGCTGGCGCATCTATGCCTCGCTCATCTCCGCGATGGTCGCGGGCCGCCTTGTGTGGGGCCTTGTGAAGTTCCTGCTCGCGGGCCTTCAGGGCACGGAGTTCAGCCTCGCCCTCTTCCTCTCCGGCGCGGTGACGACGGCCATCCCCGGCATCATCTTGCAGCTCATCCTCATTCCCATCCTTGTGGTGGTAATGGAGCGCACAACTATGGCGCTCGACGTGTGAGCACTTGATAAAAACAGAAAAGGACTTGGACGAAAGCGTCCAAGTCCTTTTCTTTATTCCTCCGCTTTACTCAGCAGCTTCGGCGCACTCGTGTCCATCAAAAACGCTCCGAGCGGCGCGGTGATGACGATGCCGAGCACCGCGACTGACAGCACGATGCTGCCGCAGGGCAGCCCCGCCGCAAGCGGCACCGAGCCGATAGCCGCCTGCACCGTCGCCTTGGGAAGATAGGCAAACACGCAGTAAAGCCTCTCTTTCGCCGTGAGCGGCGTTCTGACAAGGCAAAGGCACACACCCACGGCGCGGAAAATGAGCGCCGAGAAGATCATGCCGACCGCCGCAAGGCCCACGCCCGCCATATAGCGGATATCGACCGCCGCTCCGACGAGGACGAACAAAATGACCTCCGCCGCCAGCCAGAGCTTGCCGAATTTTTCAGAGAGCCGCTTGGCAACGAACGGCGTGCACTTCATCTTAAGTAAGCACGCCATGCTGACGACCGCGAGCAGGCCCGACACCGGCACGATGCCCTCGAGCCAGCCCTCCGCCGCGACAAGCAGCAGCGAGACCCCCAGCACGATGATGACCTTCATGCTGTTGCGGATGCAGTGCGCTCGGGCATAGGCAGTCTCGAAAAAGCGGCTGAGCAACCACCCGACAAGCGCACCCAGCGCAACGCCGAGCACGATCGACGCAGGGATGCTCAAAAAGTCCGCGGCGTTGGCGCTGCCGCCCTGCGCCGTGTGCAGAAACGTTGTAAACAGCACAATGACGAAGATATCGTCGCACGATGCGCCAGCCAGGATCATCTGCGGGATGCTCTTGTCCGTTCCGCGGCCGCTTTCCATCAGCTGCACCATGCGCGGCACGACGACCGCGGGCGACACCGCCGCGAGCACCGAGCCCATGACCGCCGCCTCCACGCGCGTGATGCCAAGGAAGCACGGCGCGAGCATCACATAACCGATGATCTCGCACGTCGCAGGCAAACACGACATCAAGATCGCCGGACGGCCGACCTTTTTGAGGTCGCCCAAATCGAGCGACAGCCCCGCCTTGAGCAGGATAATAACGAGCGCGAGCTTGCGCAGGTCGGCTGAGATCGATAAAATCGAGCCGTCCAGCACGTTGAGCACGCACGGCCCCAGCAGGATGCCCGTCGCCAGCATGCCGATGATGCGCGGCAGCTTCAGCTTCTGACACAGCGCGGCCATCGCAAGGCCAACCAAAAAGATGAGCGCGAGTGAAGTTAACATAATTTTCCTCCTCCGGACACAAAAAAAGCTGATGCCCCCTGTGACCGTTCAAAATCACAGAAGTCATCAGCTCAAAAAGCGGTTTCGGCAGTGCCGTGGGAGAACCTCATTCCCGATTGCGCAGTATAGCAAAGCGCGGGCAAAAATGCAAGCCCTTTTTCAAAAATCAGCGCTCGAACGTCACCTGATAGGCCCCCAACACCTGCGTGCAGGGGATGGCGGCGGCATTTTCGACCGTGAAAGCCGCCTTTTCATAGTGCGTCGTCTCCTCTTCGTGGATGGCGGGCAGCGTTTTGCCAAGGCTGACACCGTGCGCGCCGCCTGCAAAGCGCCAGGCGAATTCACAGTCGCAGAATTCCTTGTTTGCTGTGATCTTCTCCGCGGGCACGAGCGTAAACGTACCGTCTTTCAAGTAATAGCAGCCTACGTTGTCCTTTTCCGCAGGGCAGTCGCCCTCGATGCCGACGCCGGTGAACGAGATCGTCAGCTCCGGCAGCGTGAAGGTCGTCTTTTTGCCGTCCTTCGTAAAGGGAACATCGTCCCAGCGGCCGATGTTGACCCAGCCGCGATTGTCGGCTTTTTCCGCGGCAGTGTTGAACTCGAGAGCCCCCGTTTTGCCGTCGCGCACCTCCGCGTTGATGCGCAGCACCGGCCGCAGCGAGGCAAAGCCCTCCGGCAGCAGGGCGCGCAGACGGTCCTGCTCCGCGCCGTAGGCCATGACAAACTGTTCAACGGTCATTGCGCTTCCTCTGTTTCCTTTTGTGCGCGCTCCGCGTCTTGCCTCAGCAGCCGCAGATAGGCGTCGAGATAGAGCTTGTGCGTCACGCTTAAAAGTGCCGAGCGCAGCAGTTCCTTTTCATCCGACTCGTCCTGTCCGACGCTTGCAAGATGGTCGCTCGCGCCGAAGACATAGCGGATGAGATTTTCAAATTCCTCGCAGAAGTAGTGATAAGCGGTCGGCAGATCGTAGGTCTCGTGCTGAATGCCGATCAGCGCGCGGATGTCGTCCATCGCGACGACGCTCTTGATGCACGAGACAAAGATGAGGTACGCAATGCTCTCCGCGCCGTAGGCCTTTTTCTCTGGCCCGGGGATGATCTTCTGTTTAACATAATTGCTGACCATCGAGGCCGTGATGGGACTGAGCCCGCATCCCGTGATGGATTGATTGACATAACGCGTCACCTGTTCGAGATACAGCCCCACGTCGGGGATCTCCCCGAGCCGCGGGATATGAAAGCTTCGGACAGACTCCGCCAGACGGCTGCGCATATTTTCGTCCATAGCTGCTCCTCCGTTCAAACTGCGTTTTCATCATCTTAAACTTTGGTGAAAAAAATGTCAATAAGTTTTCTAAAAACCGATTGACAGTTATTGAAAATCGTTGTATTGTAGTCAAAGATAACTTCACCTGACAACAGGTTTTTGAATAACCGATTATTTTTTGGAGGCTTCCCCATGATGAAACTGATCGCCGACTCCTCTTCCAACCTCACGATGCTGGAGGGCGTAACCTATCAGAGCGTACCCATGACCATCCGCGCCGGCGAGCGCGACTTCGTGGACGATGAAACGCTCGACACACACGAGCTGCTCGACTATCTCGCGGCCTACAACGGCAAATCCGGCACGGCCTGCCCCAGCCTCGACGGCTGGCTCAAGGCGTTCGAGGGCGCGGATGAGATTTTCGTCATTACCATCACAAGCAGCCTGTCCGGCACCTGTGCCTCGGCCATGGCCGCGCGCGACGTGTATCTCCAGTCGCATCCCGAGGTCAAAATTCACATCTTTGACACGCTGAGCACGGGACCGGAGATGCAGTTGCTCGCAGAGGAGCTCGCAGAGCTGCACGCCAAGGGCCTCCCCTTCGATGTGATCTGCGAAAAGGCGCAGGAATATCTTGCCACCACGCACCTCTTCTTCAGTCTTAAGTCCCTGCACAATCTGGCGCAAAACGGCCGCGTCAGCAAAATCGCCGCGGGCGCCATCGGCATTCTCGGCATTCAGATCCTCGCCACCGCAAGTCTTGAGGGCACGATCCAGCCCGTTGAAAAATGCCGCGGCGAAAAAAAGACGTGCGCGGCGATGGTACAGAAGCTTCTGGAAGCTGACTACCACGGCGGCAAGGTGCGCATCCACCACGCCGAAAATCCAGAGGCGGCTGGGGCGCTCGCCGCTTCGCTGCGCGGGCACTTTCCTGAAGCAGACATTGAGATCCGTCCCTGCCGTGGTCTTTGCAGCTACTATGCCGAGCGCGGCGGCGTGATCGTCGGTTTTGAGACGATGTAAAACCGAACAGACAGCAAAAAGCAGACGGCCTGCGCGAGCCGTCTGCTTTTCTTTATCTCTGCCATTAGGCAGTTGGAGTGGTATCGGAGGTACCGTCGCCCGCTGGGGCGTAGCCGTCAGTGGGGCTTCCCTGCCCGCTGGGCGGTGTGGGGCGCTCCCCGCTGGGCATTTCGGGCACTTCCCCGTCGGGAAGCTCTGGCTTCTCGCCGTTTGGCATCTGACCGTCAAAGCCCTCGGGCGGTTCACCGTCTATCTTCTGTCCGCCGCTGGGGAAGCCGCCGCCCATGCCCATGCCGGTGGAAACCGTCCCGCTCTGCGCGGTCCCTTCGGTGGAGCTGTCGCCCGCCTTGAGGGGATACGCACTGTCCGCCACCACATCGGCAGACGAGAAGAGGATGAAGTTCGCACCGCATCTGGCTGTGCCGCTGTACACAGCATTGCCGTCGGCGTCTTCAATCGTGAAATCCGCGTCCGCGGCGATCAGGCTGCTCTGCGTACTGCCCGGCATGCCGCCAAAGCCCGTTGAACCGTAAATGACGCAGGGCTGCGCGGCCTCCAGGTTCATGCCCATGCCGCTGCTGCCGCCCGCGGCGAGCACCGTGCCGCCCGAGACGGTGATGGTGCCGTCGGCATCCAGCGGCTCGTTGTCCGCCGTGTTGGCCGTCCACACAACGACTGTACCACCAGTGATGGTCAGCTCGCCGTTGGAGTCAAAGCCGTCGCCGCCGGAGGTATAGGCGTCGATCGCACCGCCGGAGATCGTCATCGTGAAGTCATAGTCCGTCAGGTCGGAATTTGCCGCATTCAGGCAGTCGTCCGAGGCGTTGATCGTAATATCGCCGGAGCAGACGTTCAGCTCCGCACCCTCAAGGCCCTCGCAGCAATTCGTGATGTCGATCGTGGGGCCGTCCGTGCCGTCCACACCGATGTTCAGCACCAAGTCGCAGTGAATGGCGTCGTCCGCAGCGTCGATCGTCAGCGTGCCGCTCTCGACGTTCAAGAGTTGTTCTGCGTTGATGGCATCGTTGATGGGCGCGTCGATATTCAGTGTCAAATCGTGGATGGTCAGCGACGCTTCGCCGTCCTCGTCCGTCGTCGCGCCGGATTTGATACCGTTTTTGCCGTTGGCCGTGATGGTCAACTCTCCATCGCCGCAGAGGGTGACAGTCGAGCCGTCCTTACACTTAATGACGGCGTTTTCGGCATTTTCGTTTTCGGGGTAGTTGTCGTCATTGTTCTGCTCGGTATCGCTCAGGGAATTTGTTGTGCCGGCGGAAGCGAGGATCGTCACCTCGCTCGACTTGCCGCAGGTGATTGCGGCGGTGTCCTCACTCGTGAGAGTCAGGTCGCTCAGCACCAGCGTCACGCCGGTCGTACCCTTTTTCACCTTGATGGAGCCGTCCGCGCAGCTGCCCGAGACGGTGTAGGTACCGCTGTCGGTGATGGTGAGCGCCGTGCCGTCGATCTCGTAGCCCGTGTCCGTCTCGCCCGCGGCGATCACGCCGCTGTCGGTAAAGGTAAAGGTCACATCGCTTGCCGCGTCCGCCGTACTATTATTTATCGTACCGGCGCAGGCCGTGAGTGACAGCGCCAGCGCCGACGCGCACAGGAAAGGCAGTAGTTTTTTCATCATAATATCTCCTCGATCAATGATCTTACATGGTCCTCTCAGGGGGGGCGCGAGCTTTTTTCGTTCTCTGCGCCCGCTCCTTTGAGGATGGGGGACAGCATACCCGCTTTGCCTAAAAGTTACCTAAAGAAAACGAATATTTTACCTTTAGGTTTCTTTTAGGTTGCGCGTTCATACTGGGGCTCACAAAGGAGGTTCGACACCATGGCGATTCAATGCTGTTTTGAACGATATGAAAAGAAATACTGCCTGACCCTTTCCCAGCAGCGTTTTTTATTGGAGCGGATGACGCCCTACATGAAAAAGGACGCGTACGGCGAGTACACCATCTGCAACATCTATTATGATACCGATGACTTTCGCCTGATCCGCGTGTCGCTCGAAAAGCCCATCTATAAAGAGAAGCTGCGCGTGCGCAGCTACGGCGTGCCGCAGGAGGACGGCAAGGTCTTCGTCGAGCTCAAGAAGAAGTTCGACGGCGTCGTCTATAAGCGCCGCATCACAACGGGCATCCAGAACGTGGAGCCGTTTCTCTCCGGCGAACTGCCAAGCGAAAACTTCGGCCAGATCGGACGCGAGATCGGCTATTTTCAGTCGTTTTATCAAACCGTGCCCAAAGTCTTCATCGGCTACGACCGGCTCGCCTTTGCGGGCATCGACGATCCGCAGCTTCGCATCACGTTCGACACGAATTTAAGGTGGCGCGATACGGACGTCAACCTTCGCCTCGGCGACCACGGCGCGCCCATCGCGCTGCCCTGCGGCGATGTGCTGATGGAAGTCAAGATTCCCGGCGCGTGCCCGCTGTGGCTCAGTCACCTGCTCTCCGACGCCCAGGCGTTCCCCACGTCGTTTTCCAAATACGGTGCCTGCTACCGTGACGAGTTGTCCGCAGGCGTCCACACAACCGACTTAAAGGAGGATACCTTCTGTGCTTAACTCGATCTTAGGAAGCGAATTGACGCTCGTCTCGTTTCTCATCTGTACGGCGGTGTCGCTGCTGCTTGGCGTCGGCACGGCGCTCGTTTCCATGTACCGCTCGCGTACGACGCAGAGCTTCGCCGTCACGCTCGCGATCCTGCCCGCCGTGGTGCAGCTTGTCATCATGCTGGTGAACGGCAACCTCGGCGCGGGCGTCGCGGTGGCGGGCGCGTTCGGGCTCGTGCGCTTCCGCTCCGCACCGGGCACGGCGAAAGAGATCGGCGCGCTGTTCCTTGCGATGGCCATCGGCCTTGCGACCGGCATGGGCTATGTGGGACTCGCCGTCATGGCGTTTGTCATCGTCGCGGCGATGATGCTGCTGCTCACAGCCGTCAATTTCGGCGGCGCGGACGAGCACGAGCGCGTGCTCAAGATCACGATCCCCGAAAGTCTTGACTACGACAGCCTGTTCGACGATCTCTTTGAAAAGTACACCAAGTCCTGCGTGCTCGAGCGTGTGAAGACGAGCAACATGGGCACGCTCTACGAGCTCACCTACCGCGTCATCCTGCCTGACGGCAACGCGCCCAAGGCGTTTTTAGACGAACTGCGCTGCCGCAACGGCAACCTCAACATCACCTGCGGGCGCGAGGCGACGAAAGACGCGCTCTGAGGCATCTTGATTTTTGCCCGCGCGCTCTTTATACTACACGTATCACCGGAAATCAGAGGGGGATCCTTTTATGCGGCTGCTGATCGCAGAAGATGAAGTGGACCTTGCCGAGGCGCTGACGGTCTTTTTTGAAAAAAATCACTTCTCCGTCGACGCCGTGCACAACGGCTTCGACGCCTATGAATATGCCTCGTCGGGCGCATACGACGCCGTCATTTTAGACGTGATGATGCCCAAGATGGACGGTATTCAAGTGCTCGAAAAGCTGCGGCAGGAGGGCGTGAAAACGCCCATCATGATGCTCACGGCCAAGGGCCAGAAGAGTGACCGCATCACGGGCTTCAACGCCGGCGCGGACGACTATCTTCCCAAGCCCTTCGACCCCGACGAGCTCTTGAGTCGTGTGCGCGCCATCCTGCGCCGCAGCGAGGCCTACCAGCCGATGGTGCTCGCCTACGGCGATCTGACGCTCGACCCCGACAGCGGCAATTTGAGCTGCGGCAGCGAGTCCATCCGCCTGAGCGGGCGCGAGTTTCAGATCATGGAGCTTTTCATGCGCTCGCCGCGGCAGGTCTTTTCCGCCGAGCGCATCATGGAGCGCGTGTGGGGCTGGGATAATGAGGCGGAGATCAACGTCGTATGGGTGAACATCTCGAATCTTCGCAAAAAGCTCAAGTCCATCGGCTCGCACGTCACGCTGCAAGCCAACCGAGGCCTCGGCTACGCGCTGGAGGAGAGCGTATGATCAAGCGCCTGCGAAACCGCTTCATCCGCATCGCGATGCTCTCCGTCACGGCGGTGATGCTGCTGCTGACGATCATCCTGAACGTCGCGAACTACGTCTCGACCGATTCCGACCTGAAGCAAACGCTGACGCTCATCTACGAGAACGCGGGCACCATCCCCCACTCGCGCTTCCTGCCGCCGAGCGGCTCGGACAGCGCCGATGCACCCACGCCGCCGGAAAATGACGGCAGCAACGGCGACATCGCCCCCGCGCCGCCCGACGGTGCGGACGATTCGCAGACGCCGCAGGCCCCGCCCGACGACAAGATTGCGCGGCGCGAAGGGCCATTCACCGCCGAAACGCCGTTCTCCACGCGTTTTTTCGTCCTGCGCTACACCTCCGACGGCACGCTGACACAGGAAAATCTTGACAACATCGCCTCCGTCACGGCGGACGACACGCAGGAATATCTCTCCGCCGTGCTCGCGCACGGCGAGGGCTACGGCTACTGCGGCAGCTACCGCTACTTTGTGGCGCAGGAGGACGGCGAAAATATCGCCATCTTCCTCGACTGCTATCACGAGCTGCGTGCGATGCGCGTGGTGCTCGTGTGGTCGCTGCTCGCCGACGCGGCGTGCATCCTGCTCGTCTTTTTACTCGTCGTGCTGCTCTCGCGCCGAGCCATCGATCCCGTGGTGCGCAGCGCGCAGCAGCAAAAGCAATTCATCACCGACGCAAGCCACGAGCTGAAAACGCCCATCACCGTCATCGCCACGAGCCTCAAGGTGCTCGAAATGGAGACCGGCAAGCAGAAGTGGATCGACAAGGCCATGGCGCAGACGGAAAAGCTCACCTCTCTCGTCAACTCGCTCGTCACGCTCTCACGCATGGACGAGGAGGATTCGCCGCTCAAGATGGAGGATTTTCCCGTGAGCGACGCCGTGCGCGAAACGGCGGAATCGTTCACCGACTTTGCCGCGTCGAAGGGGCACGAGCTGCACCTTTCGATCACGGACGGCCTCACCTATCGCGGCGACGAGTACGCCGTGCGCCAGCTCGTCTCGATCCTGCTCGACAACGCGGTCAAATATGCACTGCCGGATTCCCCCATTGAATTCTCGCTCGAAAAGGCGAAGCGCGGCGTCGTCCTCCGCTCGTCGAACGCCTGCGAGGATGTTGCTCCGGAAAACGCGCAGAAGCTCTTCGACCGCTTTTACCGTGCCGATCAATCCCGCTCGTCGGGCAGCGGCTTTGGCATCGGCCTTTCGATCGCGCGCTCGATCGTCGAGGGGCACCACGGCTCCATCCGCGCCATCGTGGACGACGGGAAGATCACCTTCACCGCCGAGCTCAAATAAACGGCTTTTGGGCAAAAAACGCTTCGCAGAACTTCTGCGAAGCGTTTTTCTTATCAAAGGCTCTTCTCCCCACCCGTGACGGTCTCGATGGCGCAGGCGATAAACTTTTTTGCTGCGGGCGAGGCCTCTTTGAGCGACGGGACGGAGATGCCGAGCGTCACGAACTGCGGCGGGTCGAACGGGACCTCCGCCACCGTGCCGCTCCACTTGCGCGAGATGAGCCGCTGGTTGAAGCTGACGCCGAGCCCCGCCTCGACCATGTTGTAGGTCGTGAAGCCGTCGCGCGTCGTAAAGCAGGTCTGCGGGTGCAGGTCGTGCTGCTCGAGCAGGCGGTCCTGATCGGTGTCGTGATTGGGCGAGGTGTGGATGAACGGCTCGTTCTGCAAGCGCATAAGCGGAAAGGCATCCGCCTCTGCCAGCTCGTGTCCGTGCGGCAGCCACGCGACGAGCTCGTCGCGAAAGACCGGCAGCCAGTCATACTTATCACCGTGCATCTGCGCGCCAAAGCAGCAGTCGACCGAGCGCTCGTTCAGCCAGCGCGCCATCTCGAGGTTGCCGCCCTCCTGCATGCGCACGGTCACGCCCGGATAGCGGGCGCGGAACGCCGTCAGGATCTCTGGCATCCACAGGGCCGAAATGCTGTAATAGCAGCCGATCGTCAGCGAGCCCTTTGACACGCCGCCGATCTCCGCGCTGAGCTGCTCGGCGTTGTGATGCGCGCGCACGACCTCGCGCAGCAGCGGCAGCATGAGCTTTCCGTTTTCCGTGAGCTGCACGCCCTTTTTGCTGCGAAGAAACAGCGGAAAGCCGAGCTCTTCTTCCAGCGTGCCGATCATGCGCGTCACGCCCGACTGCGTGTAGCCCAAAAGCTCCGCCGTGGCCGTCAGGCTACCGAGCTCTGCCGCGGCAAGGAACGCCTCGCATTTGACCGCTTCCATACGCCCTCCTATCCATGATTTTATGTCATGTTTTTCATTTCAAATAACCGTTTGCGTCATGTTTTCTCTTATTCTACAATAGCAGTCAGAAACCGTCAATCCTGTTTTTGAAACGAGGTCTTTTTTCATGGAGCATCGTCTTTCTTTTTCCTGTGATTATCTCGAGGGCGCGCATCCCGCCATCCTGCAGCGCATGTGCGAAACGAATTTTGCGCAGACCGCCGGTTACGGCACGGATGAATACTGCGCCTCCGCGCGCGAAAAAATTCGTGCCGCCTGCGGCGCGCCGAACGCAGAGATTCACTTCCTTGTCGGCGGCACACAGACGAACGCGACCGTCATCGACGCGCTGCTGCGCTCTTACGAGGGTGTGATCGCCGCGGACACGGGGCACATCAGCGTGCACGAGGCCGGCGCCATCGAGTTCGGCGGGCACAAGGTGCTCACGCTGCCGCAGGAGAACGGCAAGATCACCGCATCCCAAATCCGCGCGCTGCTTGAGCAATATGAGGACGACGCGAACCGCGACCACACGGTCATGCCCGGGATGGTCTACCTCTCCCAGCCGACGGAGTACGGCACGCTCTATTCCAAAAAGGAGCTTGCGGCCATCAGCGCGCTCTGCCGCGAAAAGCGCCTGCCGCTCTATATCGACGGCGCGCGCCTTGCCTACGCGCTCGCGTGCTCTGAAAACGACGTGACACTGCGCGACCTTGCCGCGCTGTGCGACATTTTCTATATCGGCGGCACAAAATGCGGCGCACTGCTCGGCGAGGCAGTCGTCATTCCCCAGCCGGGGCTCATCCCGCACTTTTTCACCATCATCAAGCAGCACGGCGCGCTGCTCGCCAAGGGACGGCTGCTCGGCATCCAGTTCGACACGCTCTTTACCGATGGGCTCTACGAGCGCATCGGCGCAGACGCCGTTCGCTACGCCGACGCTATCCGGCGCGCCATAGCGGAAAACGGCTATCTGCCCTGTTTCCCCTCCCCGACGAACCAGAGCTTCTGCATCGTCAGTGAGCAGCAGCGCAAAGAGCTCGCCGAGCGCGTGGACTTCTCCGTCTGGGAGCAATATGACGAGACGCACAGCATCATCCGCTTTGCCACAAGCTGGGCGACGCGGGAAGAGGATGTGAACGCGCTTTGCCGCATCCTGCGCGAGTGCACCGCGCAGGAAAAAGCGGCATCCTAAAGCGTCAATCAACAAAAAAGAGCTTTCTCCGATTTTCAGGAGAAAGCTCTTTTTATTTCATTGCGCTGCGCTCAGTTCTTTTTCATCAGCTGTTCATCCTGCTGCAAAAGCTGCTGCGTGATGATATCGAGCTGCCGGTGCTTGGCCATGCGGTCGGCGATGTTGTTCTGCACCAGCTCCGTCTCCTGATGGCCGCGGAAGGACAGCTTAAGCAGAATCGGCGTCAGGATCGTGCCGCATACGACCGTGATGACGACCGGCGTCATCATCGCGGGCGACAGCACACCCATCGAAAGGCCGCGGTTGGCGACGATCAGCGCGACTTCGCCGCGGCAGGCCATGCCCACGCCGACCTGGATGCTCTCGCGCGTGGTGAACTGGCACGCCTTGGCGCCAAGGCCGCAGCCGAGCAGCTTCGAGATGATCGAAACAAGCAGCAGCAAAATCGAGAAGACGACCATGCCGCCCGTCAGACCCGTGATCTGCACATTGATACCGATGCTCGCGAAGAACACCGGCGTGAGCAGAAGATACCCGAGGGGGTTGTACTTCGTCTGGATGTAGGTGCCCTTGGGCGTGCACGCGACGGCAAGGCCCGCGGCGTAAGCGCCCGTGATATCAGCCACACCGAAAAACTCCTCCGCGCAGTAGGCCATCACAAGGCACAGGACAAAGGCGAACACAGAGTTTCTGTGGCTGGCCCAACCGTGCTGACGCTTGAGCATCCAGCAGAAGATGCGGTTCGCGCCAAAGCCGACCACGAAGGCAAAGACGAAAAAGCCCACGATCTTGAGGAGCACCATGCCGATGCTCTCGTCGCCGCCGGCAAGGCTGCAAACGAGCGTCAGGGCGATCAGGCCGAGCACATCGTCGATGAGCGCGGCGGCCAAAATCGTGTTGCCAACCTTGGTCTCGAGCTTTTTCATCTCCTTGAGCGTTTCGACTGTAATGCTCACGGACGTGGCCGTCAGGATGGTGCCGATGAAGATGTTTTCGATAAAGCCGGTGCTCTCGATGAGTCCCAGCTCATCCGCGCCCCATGCAAGCGCCGTGCCCATGAGAAACGGCACGACCACGCCAAGAACCGCGACCATGAAGCCCGCCTTGCCGCTGTGCTTGAGCTCGTTGATGTCCGTGCCCATACCAGCGGAGAACATCAGCACGATGACGCCAAGCTCGCTGAGCTGCTTGGTGAACTCCGTTTCCGAAAGAAGGCCAAGGCCCGCGGGGCTGAGCAAAAGGCCCGCAATCAGCGCGCCCACGACCTGCGGCATCTGAAACTTCTGCGCAATGAGGCCCAGAATCTTCGTGCTCAGCAGAATCAGCGCAAGATCCAGCAAAAAGTGATACGACATATTGATTTCCTCCCAAACTCTCTGATCTCTATCCAAATTCTTCCGTTTCATTTCGCGAGGCTCTATTCTAACTTCTTTTTTTCTTTTTTCAACAGTCAGAATCACCAAGGAAACGGAAGAATTCCTGCACAGCTCAGGCAAAATGCAATATATCTTTCATTTTTAACGTGAAATGTTTGCTTTGATTCCGTTTCCATAGCCGTTTTCACAAAAAGCAGCGTCAAATGCGGCGTTAAGAAGCCGTGAAATATGGGCAGATTCATTGAATTTCTCTATGATTTACAGGGATATCGTCTATATTGTCCACACATCGCGCGCATTTTGTCGCTCACGCCCATTTTGCATCTTTTCCTGCATTTTGCGCATTTTCGTCGCACAATGCGCCGTTTCTCCCCTTGCCGCGGCAGCGCGGGCGTGGTAAAATCGGCCTTGTGACATGAACAAAGGAAAGGACGAGCCATGAATCAGAAAGAACTCAATGAACTGCGCCGGCGCTTCCGGCTCGATAAGAATAATTTCAGCCGCGTGTACGGCTGCTATGTGAACTCCAACCGTGAGATCATTGCGTGGGTCGATACCTCAATGGGCCTCATGCGGCAGGAGGAGCAGGAGATGTACCTGGGTCTTCTCAAAAAGTCCCTCTCCGGCACGCTTGGCAAGAACCTCATCGACGTGGTGTTCTCCACGCAGCAGGTCGCCGACAGCGATGAGCACCGCCTCTTGCAGACTCTTCGCCAGACGGAGCTCAAGGACCCCGCCTCGCGCGAAATGCTCTGCCGCCAAATCATCGACTGCATCGACATGGGCGAGACAAACTATCTCATCCTCCTCGCCGCCGACGCCTACGACGTGCCGCACCGCAGCAAGGATGACGAGATTCAGGCCGACGCATCGAGTGAGGTCTTCAAGTACTTTGTCTGCTCCATCTGCCCCGTCAAGGCCCCGACGCTCGAACTGCGCTACGACCTTGACCAGAGCGAGTTTCACTCAAGCTCCACCGGCTACATCGCGACCTCGCCCGAGCTCGGCTTCCTCTACCCCGCGTTCGACAACCGCACGGCGAACATTTACAATGTGCTGTTCTACTCGAAAAACGCCGCGGAGATCCATCAGGAGGTCATCGACGCGCTGTTCCACGTCGACCCGCCGATGTCTGCCGAGGAGCAGAAAAACGCCTTTGGCTCGGCGCTTGCCGACGCGCTCGACAAGGATTGCAGCTACGATGTCGTCCAGTCCGTGCACGAGCAGATCAGAGCGCGCATCGAAGATCACAAAGAGAGCAAAGACCCCGAGCCGCTTGAAATGACGGCGGGCGACGTCGGCGGCATCCTCGCCAACAGCGGCGTGAACGACGAGCAGATCGCAGCGTTCCAGCGCGAGTGCGATGAGCAGTACGGCGAGAATGCCGCGCTGAACCCGAACAACATCATCGAGAGCAAGAAGTTTGAGATCACGACCCCCGAGGTCAAAATTTCCATTGCACCGGAGAACAGCTATATGATCGAAGCGCGCGTCATCAATGGCCGCAAATACCTCCTCATCCCCGCCGACGACGGCGTGGAGGTCAACGGCATCGGCGTCAACATCCCCGGTCTTGCGAAAGATGAATAAAAAAAAGGAGAGAAGCCACAGCTTCTCTCCTTCTCTTTTTGACCATTTACGCCTTGCTCTTGTAGAGGTCAGCGATGATGTCGGCGCACTTGTCGATGCCGAGCTCGCCGCTGTCGAGCGTGATGTGGTAATTCTGCGCGTAGCCCCACTTCATGTTCGTGTAGAAGCGGTGATAGGCCGCGCGGCGCTTGTCCTTGTCGTGCAGGCGCTGCTCGGGCGACTGCTCGCGCTCGCCGTAGACCTCGACGATGCGCTTGGCGCGGAACGCCATATCCGCGTGGATAAAGACCTTGAGGCACTTGGCCTTGTCCTGCAAAATGTAGTCCGCGCAGCGGCCGACGATGACGCAGGGCCCCTTTTCGGCAAGCTCGCTGATGACGCGGCACTGAATTTCCCATAGGATGTCCTCGTTCGTCGGGCCGAACGCGCGGTTCGAGAGCGCTGAGGACAGGAAGCCGCCGGGTGTGTACTCGCCCGCCTCCTTGACATAATTTTCTGCAAAGCCGCTCTCCTCGGCGATCTTCTGGATGAGCTCTGAGTCATAGCAGGGGATGCCGAGCTGCTCTGCAACCTTTTTGCCGACCGTGCGGCCGCCGCTGCCGAATTCACGGCTGATGGTGATAATATGATTCATAATACAGTTGCTCCTTCCGTATTGAGTTCCCGATACGTTTTTACAATCATAACCGCCGCAATGACGAATGTCAACACATCCGACACCGGCATGGAGTACAGCACGCCGTCAAGGCCGAAAAAGCGCGGCAGCAGCAGTGCAAAGCCCACGCCGAACGCGACCTCGCGGATCATGGAGAGCATCGTGGACGAGAATGCTTTGCCCACAGCCTGCAAAAAGATGAAGCAAGCCTTATTGACGCAGGCGAGCACCATCATACAGAGGTAGGTGCGGAATGCCTTGATCGCAAAGTCCGTGTAGTAGCTGCTCTCGTTCGCCGCGCCGAAGACGGCGATGAGCTGACGCGGGAAGCCCTCGGCCAGAACGAGCGCGACAGCGCCGACGATCGCCTCGCAGAGCAGGAGCTTTGTAAAGAGCTCACGCACGCGCGTCTTTTTCCCCGCGCCCATGTTGTAACCTACGACGGGAATGCAGCCCGCCGCCATGCCGACGACGATGGAAATGACGATCTGGAAGAACTTCATCACAATGCCGACGACGGCCATCGGGATCTGCGCGTACTGCTCCTGCGAGAATATCTCATCCAGCGCGCCGTACTTGCGCAGCATGTTGTTGATGGCCGCCATCGCCGCGACGAGGCTGATCTGCGAGAGAAAGCTCGTGATGCCGAGCGTCAGCATCCGGGTACAGAGGCTTGCGTGCAGGCGGAAGTCTCCCTTTTCCGGCTTGACGGTCTTCATGCGGCAGAGGTACCACACCGCGAGCGCCGCTGTGACGATCTGGCCCAACACGGTGGCGACCGCCGCGCCCATCATACCCCACTTACATTCAAAGATGAAGATGGGGTCTAAAATGATGTTGAGCACCGCGCCCGCGAGCGTGGAGATCATGGCAAACCGCGGGTCGCCGTCGGCACGGATGACAGGGTTCATCGCCTGCCCGAACATATAAAACGGGATGCCGAGCGAGATATAGAAGAAATACTCCTGCGCGTAATGAAAGGTCTCCTCGTTCACCGTGCCGCCGAACATCGAGATGATGGCGTCGGCGAAGATGAGGTACAGCGCCGTGAGCACAAGGCTGCTCGCGACCGACAATACGACCGCGCTGCCGACGCTCTTTCTTGCCTCTCCCACCTCGCCCTTGCCGAGCGAAATGCTGACGAACGCGCAGCAGCCGTCGCCGATCATCACGGCGATGGCGAGCGCCACGACCGTGAGCGGAAAGACGACGGTATTGGCCGCGTTGCCGTAGGAACCGAGGTAGCTTGCGTTGGCGATGAAGATCTGGTCTACGATGTTATAGAGCGCGCCGACGAGCAGCGAGATGATGCACGGGACGGCGTAGCGCCGCATGAGCTTTCCCACGCGCTCCGTCCCCAAAAACTGGTTTGTGTTTTCCATGGTGGTCTTCCTCCTGCACATAAAAATAAGAGATGCGTTCTGCCGGATCAATCCGGACTTACGCATCTCTGCTGCACGATTTGACTATGAAGTTGTCCTCTCCCTCCTTTTGCCGTAAAAAAGCGTGCGGCGTTTCTGCAACCGGATTTACGCAGAAACGCCACACGCTGTGAATTGATTTTATCAAATTGTTTCGAGCATTTCAAATGTTTTTTGCGGCACGGGCCGCAAATTTTTATTTAGTCCTGCTCCATGAAGCTGCGGATATAGGCGATCAGCATTTTCGCCGTGCCCTCGAAGCCGAGCACATCGCTCTTGACGGTCATGTCGTAGCCGCGGGCGTCGCCCCACTTCGTCTCGCAGTAGTAGTTGTGGTAGGACTTTCTGGAGCGGTCGACCTCTTTGATCTCCTCGATCGCGTCCTCGGCAGACAGGCCCTTCTTCTCCATCACACGGCCGACTTTGGCTTGCTGGTTGCCGCAGATGAAAATGCTCAGCATATTGGGGTTGCCCTTGAGCACCTGGTCGCTGCAGCGGCCGATGATGAGGAAACTCTCGCCGTTTGCCGCCTTGTCGCGCAGCATGGCGAACGTCTTTTCCGCCACGTTGACTTCAAGAGAATTGGAATACTTGCCGATTCGGCGCGAGGCAAAGAAGTTGACGGGCTTTTCGTCCATCTTGCGGATCATTTCCTCGCTGTAGCCTTCGGAAACGATCTCCTTTTCGATGGAGTCCTTGTCATAGAGCTTGATACCAAGCTCTTGCGCGATCATGTCGGCAATGTAATGGCCGCCGCTGCCGTGCTCGCGGCCAAGGGTGATGATGATCTGGTTTTTCATGGGATCGCACTCCTTTCCTTTTTCCGTTTACAGATAGCGCAGGAATAAGTAGGCTGTGGAGACTGCCATGACAATGATCGTCGCAGGCACACAGTACTTGCAGTAGCGGCCCCAGCCGATGGGATAGCCGCCCTTGGCCGAAGCCGAAGTGCCGACGACGTTGGCGCTCGCGCCGATGGGTGTCGCGTTGCCGCCGAGGTCCGTGCCGAGCGAAAGCGCCCAGGCAAGCACACCGATATTCATGCCCTCTGTCGCGGCGATGGCGCGGATAACAGGGATCATGGTCGCGGCAAAGGGGATATTGTCGACAAAGGCGCTCGTGATGGCCGAGAGCCACAGAATGACGATCACAATAACCGCGATATTGCCCTCACTGACCGAGGTGATGAAGTTCGCGATCATGTTGAGCACGCCTGTCTTTTCAAGGCCCGCCACGGAAACGAACAAGCCGATGAAAAAGAGCAGCGTCTTATAGTCCACGCCCTTAATGATTTCTATAACAGATTTTTTGCCGCTGGTCAAGCCCAAAACGATCAGCGTCAAAATCGCGACGATCACGCCGATGCACGCGACGGAAAGCTCCGTCTGCGCGTGCGTGATGAGCAGCACGACCGCCAGCAGGAAAACGCCTGCGCTCGCAAGAAATGCCTTCTTGTTCGTGATGGCCGTCGAAGGCTCGGGACAGGTGACAGGGCCGCCGTTGGCATGCTCGGCGCGCTCAAGTTCCTTGCGGAAGCAGAGCGTGAAGTAAATGAGCATGAACACAAAGCAGATCGCCACGACCGCGCCGGTATTTTCGATGAAGTCGAAGAATGTGTAGCCGAGCGAGGTGCCGATGATGATGTTCGGCGGGTCGCCGCACATCGTGGCCGCACCGCCGAGGTTCGCGCAGAAAATTTCAGACAGGATCATCGGCACGGGGTCGAATTTCATCGTCTGCGCCAGCTCGAGCGTGACGGTGGCGAGAAACAGCACGACCGTGATGCTGTCGATGAACATCGACAAAAACGCCGAGAGCGACATAAAGCAGATGAGCAGCGGCACCGTGCGGTAGTGTACGAGCTTAGCGAGCGTCAGGCACAGCCAGCGGAAAAAGCCCGCCTTGCCGAGGCCCTCGACCATGATCATCATGCCGGCGATAAACAGGATCGTCGACCAGTTGATGCCAGCGGTGCTCTCCTCACTTGCGCCGTACCAGAATGTGCTCTGGAAAAACGCGCCGAGGTTGAGCGTCTCCCAAATGGCGCTCATCGAGCGCATGCAGACGCCGAACACCAGCACGAGCACGAGCGCGCCGCTCCCGAGCGTAATGTAATGCCGTTCAAACTTATCGAGGATAATAAGCAGGAACATAGTGACAAAAATGCAGATGGCAATGATCTGAGCAAACATGTTATTCCTCCCTGTGCTGTGGAATTCCCAGCGCGAGTCATTATATCGGTCTCTTACGCGGAAGCGAAATGTTATCTTGACATGGAGGATATGTCATTTTTCTATGCCGCCCGAATTTTCCTGATTTCATGCGGCTTTTCGACGGTGTTTACTTTTCGTCAAGGTTCTGTTCTTTTTTCCCGAATACGCTTGCGCCGCCGCTTCGCTTCTGTTACAATCAGTCTTGCCGTCCGCAAGGTGCGGACGAATGCTTTTTTCTTCCGTCAAATTTTACGCAGTCAGGTTCCTCGCCGCCGCGCAGAACCCCACTTATTTTCTTTTTCAGAGGAGCTTGCTTTTTTATGAACATCAGCTACGACAGCTACCGCGTCTTTTATTACGCCGCCAAATTCCGCAGCTTCTCGCAGGCCGCCGCGGCGCTCTACAGCAACCAGCCCAATGTGACACGTATGATCCGAAAGCTCGAATCCGAGCTCGGCTGCGCGCTGTTTTTCCGCTCGCCGCAGGGCGTGCGCCTCACGCCCGAGGGGGAGAAGCTCTACACGCACATCGCCGTCGCGTTTGAGAGCATCGAGGCAGGCGAAGAGGAGGTCCTCTCCGACCAGAGCTTGCAAAGCGGTATCGTCCACATCGCAGCGAGCAGCCTTGCCCTGCGCACGCGGCTTTTGCAGGTGCTCGCGCGCTACCGCCGCGCATATCCGCACGTGCGCATCTGCCTGACGAACCACTCTGCCTCCCACGGCCTCGCCGCCGTGCAGAACGGCCTTGCCGACTTCGCCATTCTGGCAGAGGGCGCGTCCGTGCCGGATTCGCTCACGGCGCAGAAGATCGACGAAATTCAGGAGATCCCCATCTGCGGCCCGACGTTTTTGGAGCTCACCGAGGAGCCCGTTTCGCTCAAAAGGCTTGCCGACTACCCGATCATCAGCTTGACGGAGGGGACATCGTCGCACGACTTTTATGCCGAGTTCTTCCTGCGCCACGGTCTTTCGTTCAGCCCCGATGTGGAGGTCGAGACCACGGCACAGGTGCCGCCCGTGGTGCAATGCGACCTTGGCGTCGGCTTCGTGCCGCGCGAGATGCTCTTCGGCGCACCGGAGGCGAGCGGCATCTACCCCATCACGCTCGAAGAGCCCATTCCCGCGCGCAGCGTCTTCCTCTTCCAGCGCAAGACACAACCGCTGAGCATCGCCGCGAAGAAGCTGCGGCAAATGCTGCTTGAAGACGCGCCGCAGGAGAGTGGAAAATAATCAGACAAAGTCCCGCCGGTTTCGAACCGGCGGGACTTCTTTCATATATGAATGCTTAATCGGCACGCTGCACGCGCTTTTCTTTGCGGTCAAGATAGAGGTAGAAGCCGACGTTCAGGAGCACGCCGACCAGCGTGGACACCGGCGCGGCAAGGCCGATCTTCGTCAGGCTCGCGTTCGGCTGGATGCTCATCACATACGCAAACGGCAGGCGGACGAGCAGCGTTTGGATGAGCCCCTGTGCCATGACCCAGAGCGTCTTGTTGTTGCCGTTGAAGTAGCCGAGCATGCTGAAGAGGATCGCCGTCAGGATGGTCTCGGGCGCGAAACCCTTCAGATACTCAAAGCCTTTCTGCACGACCTCTGCATCCGGCGAGAAAAATCCCGCCAACGCATCGCCCTTGAGCATCACGAGCGCGAATACGGCGCAGCCAAAAAACAGCCCCACGCCGATGCCCGTCAGCATCGACTGCCTTGCGCGCTTCTGATTTCCCGCGCCCACGTTCTGCGCGACGAACGACGCCATCGACTGCATCAGCGCGCTGGGAATCAGCATGGCGAAGTTGACGATCTTGCTCGCAACGCCGTAGCCCGACGACGCTGTCAGGCCCAGCCGGTTGACGAACGCGCAGAGCGCGAGGAACGACAGCTGCGTCAAAAACTCCTGCAAGGCGAGCGGCAGACCGATGCTCAAAAACTTTCTGCACTGGGGATTCAGGCGAAAGTCTGCGCGCGTGATGGCGAACGGCAGTTTCTTTCTGACGAGCAGTGCGACCGCGAGCACCACGCTGACAGCCTGCGCCAGAACCGTCGCGATGGCCGCGCCCGCGGCGTCCATGTCAAAGCCCGCAACTAAAACGAGGTCGCCCGCGATGTTGACGATGCACGCCACCAGCACAAAAAGGAGCGGCGAGCGGCTGTCGCCAAGGCCGCGGAAAATGGCGGAGAGCAGGTTGTAGGCGACGATGAAGAAGATCCCGCCGCCGCAGATGCGCACATAGCTCGCCGTGAGACCGACGGCCTCCTCGGGCGCCTGCATCAGAACAGAGATCGGCCGGGCAAAGCCCACGAGCAGGATAAATATCCCGACGGATAAAATTGTGAACACGACCGCCGCACCGCCGAGGACCGCGCCGATCTGCTCCGGCCGTTTTTCGCCAAGATACCGCGCGATGAGAACCGTGACTCCCATCGCGAGCTGCGTGACCACGAAAGTCACAAGGTTCAAGATCTGGCTGCCGGTCGAAACGGCGGAGAGGCCCGCCGTCGAGCCGAACCGGCCGACGACTAACAGGTCGACCGCGCCGTAGGCCGCCTGCAAAATGAGCGCACCGAGCACAGGCAGCATGAAGAGCGACAGCTTTTTTAAAATGCTGCCCTGCGTAAAATCGCTGCGATCAGTAGTCAAGGGTAATTCTCCTTTCGGCCATGACGTCGTAAAGCGCCCGAATGGTGCGGATGGTGCATTCTGCATCCTCGTCGGAAATATCGTCGAGAAGCGGCGCGAGCTGGGCGAAAAACTGCTCGTTGAACGTCTGCGAGAGCTTTCTCCCCTGCTCGGTGATGGTGAGATACATCACGCGCCCGTCCTCTGCCGAGGCGGACTTTTGCAGATACCCTTTGTCCTCCATCTCCCCGACTGTGCGCGTCACGCCGGGGCGCGGCAGATGCAGCGCGTCGCTGATGTCGGACACCTTGACGCGCACGCCCTCGCACTCCAATCGCTCGATCGCGTCGAGATACTGAATGTAAGACGATGTGACGCCCTTCGGCAGCGTTGGCAGCAGCTCGCGGGCGCGCTTGGCCTGATAGCAGGCGTCCAGCAGCGCCTTGATCTTTTCAACGGTCATAGCCACCTCCTGCATTTAATTATCTTTATTAATTATCTTCGGTAATTATAAGAGTATCATACAGAATTGTCCATGCGCAATTTAAAAGAAAACAAACCAGACGTTTCCTCCCCAAATTTGCGCAAAAAGCCCCGCCGTTTCACAGCAGGGCTTTTCTCTTCACTTTTTTACAGATTCAGCAGCGTTTCGCCCAGGCGCTTGCCGGCGCTGCCGGCAAAGTCCTCCGCCCGGCGGATGCGCAGGAACGACGCGCCGTAGATCATGCGCTCGTTTTCAAGCTCTCCGTCCTCGCCGAGGAAAATGCCGATGACATGCGCGCCCTCGCGCCGGAGCTTTCGCACCTGAAAGCAGGTGTCGCGGATGGCGGCATCGCCGACGTAGACTTCCGGCGTGCCCTCGCGCTTGCGGCCGCTGACCATGTCGTTCGGTAAGCCGTCGCTGAACACGATGATTATTTTGTGCTCCTCGCGCCGCTTCTTGAGGTCGAGTCCCGCCGCGGCCAGCGCAAGGCCGTCGCGGTTATTCGACGTCGCGCGGTACTCCAAAATGCGGCGGTCGGCCTCGCTCTTGTCGTCGTAGTCGCGGAAGCGCCGCAGCACCGTGTAGTTGCCGTAGGTGCAGTAGCTCATCACGCGGTGCGGAATGCGGATGCGGCTGAGCGCCGCGCTGAAGAGGTAGCTTTGCAGCGCCACCATGCTCTGCCGCACGCTCTGCGAGCCGCTTGCGTCGATCAAAAGCTCCACAACGACGGCGGACGGTTCCTGCCGGACGATCTTTTCAAAAAGCTGCGGATTTTCGCAGCGGCCGACCTTCCAGAGCAGATCGTTTTGCAGCACGCCGTGGTCGGCGCGGTAAACGTCCGGCTCGCTGCGCAGGCTCAGCGCATTGCGAAAGGCCTGCTCGATGCTGTGGATGCCCTGACGCGCGGCGTCCTCGTGCTCTTGGAGCATTTTGAGGTTGCCGTCCCGACTGGCGCGCAGCGATTGGGCGCGCGGCTCACTGCCCTCGTAGGCGTCCGCGCTCAGGCCGTCGGTGAAGAGGAGCTTTCGCTCCTCGTGGATGCCGGTGCAGACAGCGCTTTCGATCTCCTCCATCGCCTGATCGGTCTGGAAGCTGGGGCCAAAGTTGCGCGCCAGATAGTCCGGAATGCCGGCGAGCGCGTCGTCCGGCAGGACAAGTCCGTCGGCCGATGCCTCGCCCGCTTTGTCGTATTGAAGCTCGAGCTCCTCGGTCTGTGTCCACTCGATGTCCCCCGGTTCGGCTGCGGGCTCCCACTCTTCCGTCTCGCGCTCGGGTAAGATGTCCTGATTGTGGTCGGGCGCAAAATAGCGGATGAAAATTTTGCGGTACAGAAGTGCCGCGAGCTCGACGAGCGACTTTGCGTCCGCGCAGCTCTCGCTGCGCGCGGCAAGGTCGTCAAACTCCGCCAGCATATCTTCAAAACCGCCAAAATTTTTCATAATGCGGCGGTCGCCCTCCGTCGCCGCGGCGGGAAACTGCTTCGTCAGATTGTAAATGTACATCCAGCCGCGCGAGCTGCGCCGGTAGCGCAGGAGGTCGCCACGCAAAATCTCGCCCGCCGCCTGCTCCGCCATCACGGCGACGCCCGGGCGCTCGCCCATCAGCCTCGCCCGCACGGCGCGCTCGACGCACAGGTGCGCAATGGGCAGCAGCACGTCCATATTGTAGGCCGCGTAGCGGTGCCGCCGCAGCCACAGATTCAAGTCATCGAGCCCGAAAAACTTGTCCGCCCCGCCGAGGACAACGCCCTCGTACACCTCCGCCATGCCGCCCGCGTGCTCAAAGGGTTCGCTCATCTTCTGCACATACTCGGGATAGATCCGCTTGCGGTGATCTTCGGAAACAGTCAAAAATAGGCTCTCTTCTCTGCCGATGCTCATCTCTTCAGGCAAAGCGCGTCAGCGCTACGTCGCGCACGAGCTCGTACTCGTACTCGTCGAAGCACTTGTTCGTGATGCTCACGGCGATGGCGTCCTTCGGTGCCATGCCGTCGGTCATCAGGTGCAGGGCCGCGATCATGCCGCGCATATCGACGGAGTTCGTCGAGATCTCGCCGTTCACGGCCTTGGCGTTCAGATCGAGGAACAGCCCCGTGCAGCGCTTGATGTTCTCGTCCGATGCCTCGGACACGTTGGCGCGCAGCAGCTCGCAGAGCTGGGGTTCCTCGAGCGTCGGCATGCGGATGACCGTAAAGCGCGAGACAAGCGCTTCGTTCAGCTCGCGCGTACCGGCGTAACCGTAGTTCATCGTGGCGATGAAGCGCGCGGCGGGGTGTATAGGGATACACTCATAGCCCGGCACGTCGATGAGGCGGCGATAGTCAAGCGCAGAGTGCAGCACGGCCACGGCGTCGTTTTTGGCCATGTTGATCTCATCCAAGATGCAGAAGCCGCCGTACTGCGCGGCGAGCGCGACAGGGCCGCGGCGCAGCCGCACTTCGCCGCCGGTGAAGGTGTCGGTGCCGATGAGCGTACTGCTGTCGGTGTTCACATGGAACGACACAGTGTAGACCGGACGGCGGAACAACCACGCAAGGTTGTCCGCCAAGATATTTTTGCCCGTGGCCTTGCCGCCGGAGAGCAGAACGTTCTCCCCCTGCAGAAGCGCGGCGACGGCCAGATCCATGATCTCATCGCCGATGAATTTGACGGGCGGCTCGGCGATGCGGCTGCGCACCGCCTCGTCCGCGACGTATTGCTTTTTGAATTGCTCCAGTCGGAGCGATAGATCCTGTCTCATGTCTTTGATAGTTCCCTTCTGTGTGCGGAAACGACTCCCGCGCGATGCGCTCTTTTCAGCGCTTTTCCATGCAGAGCATTATAGTATTCACGCGGAGCCTTGTCAATTTGTGCCGCTATTGCACGCAGGAAAAGCATGTGGTAAAATCAATACAGAAACTCTATATAAAGGGGGCCGTATTATGCTGACGATCTTCAACCGCAAGGAACTCATCACCACGATGGACATGCAGCGCCAGGCCAATATCCGCAGCATTCTGTCCGCCAACGGCATTGCCTACACGGTCAGAACCGAGAATTTGCAGGGCTCTTCCGCGCTTGGCGGCCGCAGCCGCGGGAGCAGCGGCAGCTTTGGCATCGACCCGAACTATTCGTATGAATATCATATCTACGTTCACAAAAACGACTATGAAAATGCTCTGAGACTGATTCGGTAACGTCCCTGAGCCCTAGAACGATAAAAGGCATTCCGCGCGATAGACGGGTGTCCGTAAAACAGTTAATCCTCCGTATGGCTTAGACCATGCGGAGGATTTGTTTATGTCTAATCTTCAAACTTGCTGGCGGCAAACGGTTTGTCAAAACCGTTTGCGGACGGCAAGTCCACAAGGGATAGCCGCATAAGCGGCGCAAGGGGGGTGTAGCCACCTTGACGGAACGAAGTGACGCAACATTCCCGGTCGGGCAGTTTTCTTCTGCTGACCGGGAATGAAGCTCCGCAGGACGCACATACTCTCGACAGAGAGTATAGAAGTGCGCCCTTTAGTTCCTAAAGGGATTTTATC
>ERZ827101.187-NODE-187-length-104210-cov-5.972464_pt1 | contig 104210 bp, 82 predicted proteins | sample MGYA00519869_ERZ827101 | MGnify/ENA primary metagenome ERZ827101 (study PRJEB31778, sample SAMEA3449256) | human gut metagenome | biome: human gut; feature: human-associated habitat; material: faeces | place: United Kingdom | collected 2010/2012 ...
CCTTACTTTCGCATTTTTGTCTGAATCTGTTTCAGAAAGAATTGCTTTATCTCCTATATCTGTTGCTGTCGCTACAGTTACTTGTTCCAATCCTTCTTCCTTTTCTATTGCTTTTTGTTCACTTGTAATTCCTATAATTTCACTTATATCATAAGTTTTTCCATTATATTTTACTGTCCCTTGAGAAACACTTGTTTCTACTCCGCTTACTTTTCCAAGTTCTTCTAATATATATTCGTTTTCTGAACCTGTTTGACCTTTTACATAATAATTTGTTACAGCTTCATATGCTTTTGTCTGTAAAAATTCTAGGTCTGACGCAGCCTCTGTATTTTCTTTTGCTTTTACCGAATTTGCTAAAATTCCATTTTTCCCTGTTAACATACTAACACTAACGCCGTGCTAAAATTAGCAAAACTATTATAGTCACTACCAATGCAATAAGTGTTATTCCATTATTTTTATTCATTCGTTTTCTCCTTTTTTATCTTTAATAAAGATACTTTTTTGAAATTAATATATCATTATCAAAGATAAATGTCAACATCTTTGTTGAAGATATTATAGAATTATTTTGGTGATATAAATGTATAGATTAAAAGATATGAGAGAAGATAATAATAAAAGCCAAAAAGAAATTGCAAGCGTTTTAGGCTTGCAACAAAATAGTTATTCCCAAATTGAAAGTGGTAAAAATAACTTACAAATTGATCATTTAATAAAATTAGCTAATTTTTATAATACTTCTACTGATTATTTACTTGGGTTGACTGATAACCCTAAACCTTATTCTAAGTCAAAAAAAGCAGATTAGAATCCTTATCCTAATCTGCTTTCTATTATTTCTCCTTAACCCCATAAAATTCCGCAATCAAATCATCTAATTTAACACTTAGTTCATATATATAATCATAATCTTTTCCCTCTTCAATGCTCTTATTTAATTCATCTCTTAATTTACAAATTTCATCATTTAACATACGTCATTTCTCCTTTAAGTCACAAAAATTATTTTTTCTTTTTTCTCTTACATATACTACTAAATTAACACATATTTTTTGTCACGTCAAGTACTTTTGTGTAGTTTATAAAACTTTCGTAGTCCTTTATTCTACTACGTTTTAGGATATTTGATAACCTTCGACACCATCTATTATTTTACTACAGAAAGAACCATTTTTTCCAAATTGAAATTATCTTTCAAAACTTGATTTACAAAGTTTAAATCCATAATATCCACTTCTTCTAAATAATCAAAAGAATTTATGCCTTTCATAAAATCAGATAAAAACATCCTTGCAATAGATGTAGCATCATTATATTCTTTTACATATTCGCCATAAATCATTTTTTTAGTTCTTTCAAAATCCTCTTCATTTAGACCATTTTTCTTAAAACTTTCTATTTCTTCCCTTAGTCTTTCAAATAAAATTTCTGGATTGTTTGCATTTTCAGTAATTAAAATATGAGCATAATTGTCTCCAAATTCATAAGATAAATTTGGCATAGCAAATATATTTCCTGTTTGATACATTTCTTTGTAAAGATTAGAACTTTCGCCTATAAGCATATTTAAAATTATTTCCATTGCAATATGAATTCTTACTTTTTCATTTTGATTAGGTACCTTACATTTAATTCCTATTGTGAAAATTGGTTTACTTACGTTCATATCTTGTTCTATTTTTTGTTTTACAATTCTCTCAGGCTCATCCTCAAAAATTCTTTTAATTTCTCCATTTTGAGCTGTATCTAATAGTCTTTTTTTGATTTCTTCTAATAATTTTTCTGGCTCAAAATCCCCACTTACAACTAAGCACATATTTGATGGATTATAAAATGTATTATAACATTTGTATAAAACATCTTTATCAATATGACTTATTGTTTCTACAGTTCCAGTAATATCAAGCTTTACAGGATTTTTGTAATACATAGCTTCTAATGCATTTAAGTAAACTCTCCACTCTGGATAATCATCATACATTTTGATTTCTTGTCCAATTATGCCTTTTTCTTTCTCAACATTTTGGTCAGTAAAATATGGATGTTGTACATAATCCATAAATTCATCTAATGCTTCATAGAAATTATCTGTACATTCATATAAATATGCTGTATGGTCATTTGTGGTGTATGCATTTGCATTTACCCCAATTGAAGTTAATACATCTAAACTATTTTTGCCATTTTCTTGTTCAAACATTTTGTGCTCCAAAAAATGTGCTACACCTTTTGGTACTTCTATTGGTTCATTTTCACCTGGTACAACAAATTTGTTATCATTAGAACCATAATGAGTTCCCCAGATTATATATTTTTTTTGTATTCCTTTTTTAGGTATAATCATTACTGTTAAACCATTTTTTAATTTTTCTACATATAAAGTTTCTTTTACTTTTGAATTAAAAATTGTTTGCATATCTTCCCTCCTAATTTCTCAAAAAGTATATTGTATTTATTTCTACTTTTGATGCTACATTTTGTATCTGTTCTTTTGTAACTTTATTTATATTTTCTTTATATTGTTCTATTGTTTCACTTGTACCAGTAAGTTCTTGGCCTAAGAAATATATAATTTCTGTATCTTGTTCATCATCAATTGTATTAATTTGTGAAATTATACCTTTTTTCTCATTTTCAATTTGTTCTTCTGTAAAATCACCATTTTTTAAATCCTCTATTTGTTTTCTAATTATGTCTAAAGCTTTATCAAAATTTTCTATTTCGATTCCAGCATTTATAAAAATATTACTCTTATATCTTACATAACTTGAACTTGCAGTATATGCTAAACTTGCCTTTTCCCTTACATTTTGGAATAATTTTGAATTTGCACTTCCACCTAACAAGCTATTATACAACATTGCTTCACATTTTAGGTTTTCGTCTTTTAAATCTTCTTCATTAAATGTAATATCACATCCTATTACTATTTTACCTTGTGCTACATCAAGTTTTTCCTCAATTTTTCTTTCTTGTGGTTGTTCTTTTGAGATTATTTTGTTTATTATATATCTAGCATTTCTTGGGTTTAAATTACTCATATCTGCATTTTCATTTATAATTTTTAAAGTATCTTTAATATCAACTTTTCCAGAAACAAAAATATCAATTTTACATTCTTTTAAAAGATTTTGGTAGTATTCGTATAAATTTTTACTGTTTATCTCATCCAAATCCTCTATATAACCATAGTTGAAAAATCCTGCAGGCTCGTCTTTATACATCTCTTCTACACATCTTGACCTTGCATAAGCTGCTTTATTATCTTTTCTGGCTTCTATTCTTTGTTTTATATTTTCTTTTTCTTGATTTACATATTCTTCTTTAAATATTCCATCATCTAAATATGGATTAAATACTATTTCAGTAAGTTTTTCGATACTGTTTTTTAGCATATTCTCTCCTTGTTCTGGAAGAAAATCATCATTTAAACTTTCAATATAAAATTTAATTACATGATTATCGCCATTTTTGTTTAAACCACAATCAAAATCTGCCCCATACATACCTTCTAGAGTTTTACTTATTTCTTCTTGTGTTGGCATATTTTTTGTTCCTCTTCTTAATACTGCCGTTAATACTGCATCAAATGTTACATATTTTCTTGATAGTGGTGTTGTTAAAAATATTGCTATTAGGTTTGTTTTAAATTTGTCTGTGTTTATGTTGTGTAATTTTATTCCTTGTTTAATTTCTTGTTTTTTGTATTCCAATTTTATCATTCCTCTCTTTTGATTTTTGATATGTTTTAGTATACTACAAATTATTGTTATTATTCAAGTTATTTTCCATTAAGATCGTTTCTTTTTTCATTGGACCGTTTCTTTTTGTGAAAAGATCGTTTCCTTTTTTGACGAGATCGTTTCTTTTCGCAAAAAAATACCAAAATGGCACTTATCTAGTACCATTTTGGTATTTCTATATTAATTAAAATTTTCTTTTTCTTGCTGCTTCTGATTTTTTCTTTCTCTTTACGCTAGGTTTTTCATAATGTTCTCTTTTACGAACTTCTTGAAGCACACCATTTCTAGCGCATTGTCTTTTAAATCTTTTAAGCGCATCTTCTATATTACCATTATTAACTTTTATTTCTGACATTATTTATTCCCCCCTTCCGGTCATACATGAATGTATGTGGGATTCTTTTCAATAGGCTTTTTTTTCTACCTCTTTACCCGATATACCTATATATTATACTCTATTGAATTAGGGGTTGTCAAGGGCTACTTCATAATTTTCTCTATCTTTCTAGTATTTTCTTTTCGATTTTTCTCTCATTTCCGAAATCACTTGGTACCACAGGACATTTACACTTTGGTACAAAAGACTCTACACTTCTATGATCATCAAATAAAACCTGTCCTAAATCGTAAATATTAAATCTAGTGAATGTATCAATATCATTTCCTTGTTTATCATAAATATCAAAAATCTCTTCCCCAACTTCGTGAATAACCGCAATCGCATTTTTAACTTCCTCTAAATTTACGTCGTTATTTCTACGTATTTTTGGGAATTTATTTCTAAATTCATAATCTAAAATAAGACAAGCTTCCCAATCTCTTGGTCTTTTGCCTCCTTTTTTATCGATGTTTTCAACCAATTCTCTTGTAACTTTTTGAAGCTCTATTCTCATTCCTGGATTTTGATGATTATTATAAACTGCCAATGTTCCAACAAATGGTGCAGTAAAATATTTTGGTGACACACTATGTATTACAAATTCCATATTTGCATCTTTTCTTTGCTGTTCTTTCATATATCTTTTTAGTGAAATTATATCTTTAAAAGAACCTTGTGGCATATTAAGTTCAGAGCCAATCTTGTGGCCTCCTCTAACTCTCCAAATTTGTTCTGCTTCTTCTTTTTTTATTAAGGCCTTTTCATCAAGATTTTCTACCTTGTCCACAAATACACAGTCGACTGTCAATCTCGGAAAATTTTCTTGTAAAAAACGTAATCCATCCAATTTTTTCATAATTTATATCCTTTCTTGTTTTTGTCCTTTTGGGACCGGGTCTTTTTTGATCAAAAGCGAAATCTTTACAATACAAAAACATATAAAGAGGCTATTTCAAGCCTCTAACTAACTATCCGCACATTCTACATGTAATTATTTTTTTAGTATCAGCATTGTTTTGAACGTTTTTATCATCTTTGTTCATAATTCTGCCTCCTTTTAAAATATATGTTAATTGCAAATAAAATTGCAAAATTAATAACTTCTTAATTTGCTAAACACAATGGATCTTCAGCAAATAAAGATTTTTTTAAAGCTAATGCTGAGGCCCTACATCCTCCACATATCATTTTATATGTACACTTATTGCATTTGCCCTCGAGTTTATTTTTATATTCTCTTAAATCTATAAATAATTTATTAGTTTGTAATATTTCATCTAAAGGTTTATCTTTTATATTATCTGCAAATTTTGGAATATATGAACATGCCCCAACATTTCCTTTATAATCTATATAAATAATTTCATCTCCTGCCTGACATCCTGCATATATTTTGCTTAAATCATCATTTTTTATATCTATTCCCCATACCTCTGAAAAAATTGGAATTAATAGTGGATCTCCTGTTCTAAATTTGACATCTAATTTTCTACAATTTTGAATTAATTCTCTTATTATATTTTTATACTCTTCATTTGATAAAACCATATCTTTACTTGCATTTCCAGCAACTATTACTCTTCTTACATTAAATTCTTTTGCTCCTATTTTCGCAATAAAATTTAATAATTCTACAGCATCTTTTGCTGTCTCCTTTGATAAAGTATATTTTATTGCATATTTTATATTATATTTATTTAATAATGGTAAAGTATCAATAACTTTTTTAAATGCTCCTTTTCTTCGTCTAAATTTATCATGAGTTTCTTCTAAGCCATCTAAACTTATTGATAATTTTATATTATTGTATGTAGAAAGCTTTTTGCATTTATTCTCATCTAACAATGTTCCATTTGTAGTTATTACAATATCTTCAAACTTTTCAGCGTAATCCAAAATATCGAATATATCTTTTCGTAAAAATGGCTCTCCTCCTGATAAATTTAGCATTGTTATGCCATTGTACCAACACTGTGCAAGTAAATTTTTGGCCTCATTTAGTGACATTTTTTCATTATCATTTTTTTCAGATACTCTACAATGTTTGCAATTCAAATTACATTCATTGTTTATATCCCATTGTGCTATGGTTGCCATATTAAAATTCCTCCTTTATGTATCTTTCAAATATTTTAAATGCTTCTATTTGTTTGTCATAAAATTCGTTTGCTTGAATAATCCTATTTATCTCTTCTATTGTGCACCAATATACTTTTTCTACTTCTTCTTTTTGTAAAGATAATTTGGATAAATCTATCTCTTTTTGAACATAATATAAATTATACGTTATTTTGTTTATTTCTGTTTTATATATCAATTTTAGCTCTTGAATATTTATATTAAGTCCAATTTCTTCCTTTATTTCACGTATTGCGCCTTGTTTTGCTTCTTCTCCATCCAATGTATGTCCACTTGTTATTCCGTATTTTCCACCATTTAACGGACTTCTTTTTTGTATTAGTAATTTATTTTGTTGATTTTTTATACAGATTGTTACTACTTGCATATATACCTCTTTTTTATTATTTCTATTATTATATGCAAGTTGTTTTTGATTTATGACTTTTTTCTGATTGGGGACGGTTCTTTTTCGGAAAAAGAACCGTCCCCAATCAGAAAAAAAGAGCTATATTTCAAGCTCTTTTATATATTACCCTTTTTATTTTCAACTACATTGCTTCATCTACAGTTTCTTGGTTCTCATCTGAATTGTCATTTTCTTTAACAACTTCTAAGCTACCAACAGAAACTTCATAAGCTACTTTTTTAACTACTGTTCCATCTTCATATTTCTTTTCATAGTTTCTTGATTGAATTCTACCTACTATTTTTACTTCTGTTCCAACTTCTAGATTTTGGCAGAATCTTGCATTTCTTCCCCAAGCTATTGATGGAATATAGTCTGATTTGTTGTAAGCTCTATTTACTGCTAATAATATATCTGCAATTTCTCTTCCAAATGGTGTTTGTCTGTAGATTGGCTTTTTGCAAATATAACCAACTAATACAACTTCGTTTGTTATTGTATCTTTTTTTGCAAATTCGTTTGATTCTTCTCCTTCTGCTTCTTCTACGGCATCTTCTAATTTTTCAATGTCTTTTGCAAATACTGTAAGTATTAGTCTGTTTTTTTCATTTTCATAACTGTTGTATGATCTAAATTGCCCTTTTATTAATAATTTTGTTCCTATTGTCATCATGTCATCATTAATTAGTCTTTCTGAAACTGTTACAGGAATTATATCTGCATTCCCGCTTAAACGTGGTGTTGAAAGATCAAATGAATAAAATCTTTCTCCATAAATTTCGTGACTGAATTTCTTTTCAGATGTTACCTTTCCTACTAATGTTAAGTAGTTGTTTTCTAAATAATTTGTATCCAATTTTTATTCCTCCCTATTTCTTTTTTGGATTTATCTAGAGTGCCTCTTTATTTTTCTAGTCTCAAATCTCATAATACCTATTATACAACACTTTTCTGGTTTTGTCTACATAAAGAGTTAAATTTTGTTAAATTTTTTGTAATATTTTACCATAAATAGCCAAAATTGTGAAAATTACAAGCACATTATATAATTTGTTTACATTGTTTTTCTCTATTTCTACATTAAAATCCTGTTCCTCTATAATGCTATTTACAGCCTTAATTTTTCTTTGCACACATATCATTATCTTTTCTTCTTTTATACTAGATATTGTTATTGTTGCTTTTGCATTAAAACCATAAGTGATAATATTTGCTTCCGCATTTCTTAAAATTGATAGATTTTCTTTTATATCAGAATTGACAATTATATAATCTGCTTTTTTTATAATTTCTTCCAAATATGATGAATTTTTAATCATTTTTTCTATATTTTCACATATTACTAAAATATCAAATTTAACATTTTTTACATTTTCGATGCTTTTTCTATTTATATTTATAATTTCAAAATTGCTTTCTTTTGAGTTTTTGCTAATTGCATTTTTTATAAAATTACTATCATTTTCTTTTGATATTATCCCAACAAAAGGCATCTCTTTCCCCTTCTAAACTTTAAAGTGTTCTCATCTAATTATATCCTCAATATAAAAATTTATACCATTTAATGTTAATTATTTTATATGGGTATCCTTAATTTGGTTTTCAATTATATTTGAATTTTCATCCCCGCACATATTACTATTTTCGTTTATATTTACATTATTATAATTCATATTTTGCTCATTAACTGTATTTGCTGACGTTTCTTGGCTTCCTGTAATATCTGTATTTAATATGTGAGACATAAAAAATAAAGTAACTATTGTTAGAATAGATACAACATAGGCATAAACTTTTTCTTTATTTATTACAAAAAACATATTTTTAAAAAAACCTCCAATAATAATCTTATATAATTATATGATTATTATTGGAGTAAAATGATATTTTAAATTATTTTATTTGTTTCATAACTTCTTCAGCAAAGTTTTCTTCTTTTTTCTCGATTCCTTCACCTTTTTCAATTCTTGCAAATTCTACTATTTCAGCATTTTTAGATTTTAATAAATCTTCAACTTTCATATCTGGGTCTTTAACAAATGGTTGTTCAACTAAGCAGATTTCGCTATAGAATTTTCCAATTCTTCCTTGAACGATTTTTTCTGCTATTGCTTCTGGTTTTCCTTCGTTCATAGCTTGAACTTTTAGGATTTCCATCTCTTTGTCTAATCTTTCTTGTGGTACAGCTTCTCTATTTAAAAATTCTGGTTTAGCTGCTGCTATTTGCATACAAATGTCTTTTGCTAAAACATTGTCTCCGTTTTTTACGTTTACTAAAACAGCAATTTTTCCATCTCCGTGGATGTATTTTTCTATTAATCCATCAGTTGTTTCAAATCTTACAAATCTACGAATACTTAATTTTTCTCCGATTTTTGCAACTTTATCAACTAATACTTCTGATACTTTTTTACCAGCTTCATCTATTGATTCTTGTTCTAATAAACTTTCTACGTCAGCTGGATTTTTTAAAGCTACTTGTTTTGCAACTGCTTCAACAAATTCTTTAAATTCTGCGTTTTGTGCAACAAAGTCTGTTTCTGAGTTAACTTCTACAACTGCTCCAACTTTTCCATCTTCTGATACATATCCTAAAACTAGTCCTTCTGCTGCTATTCTATCAGATTTTTTTGCAGCTTTTGCAATTCCTCTTTCACGTAAAAGTTCGATTGCTTTTTCCATATCTCCATCTGCTTCTGTTAAAACTTTTTTGCAGTCCATCATTCCTGCACCTGTTTTTTCTCTTAATTCTTTTACCATTGCTGCTGATACCATAATTATCTCCTCCTAATTTAAAATTTATTTAAAATTAGAGTAGAGCAGTTAAGCCCTACTCTTTATTTTTATTATTCTTCTACTTCAGCTACTACTTCTTCCATAGTTTCAGCTTCTTCTGAAGCTACATCTTGAGATTCTTCAAAGCTTTCACCTTGTTTTCCTTCGATTACTGCATTTGCCATAACATCTGTTATTAATTTAACAGCTCTTATTGCATCATCATTTCCAGGTATAGCATAATCTAATACTTCTGGATTGCAGTTTGTATCTACTATTCCAACTGTAGGTATATTTAATTTTTTAGCTTCGTTTATAGCATTGTATTCTTTTTTAGGATCTACTAGGAATATTACTCCTGGCATTTCTTCCATATCTTTTATTCCACCTAAGTTTGTTTGAAGTTTTTCCATTTCTTTCTTTAATAAAATAACTTCTTTTTTAGGTAATACATCAAATATTCCATCTTCTTGCATTTTTTCTAAGTCTTTTAATCTTTGTACTCTTGTTTTGATAGTTTTGAAGTTTGTAAGCATTCCTCCTAACCATCTTTGGTCAACATAGTACATACCACATTTTTCTGCTGCTTCTTTGATGCATTCTTGTGCTTGTTTTTTTGTTCCTACGAATAAGATTGTTTTTCCTTCTTCTGCTTGACTTCTTATGAATTCATAAGCTTCATCTAATTTTTTAGATGTTTTTTGTAAATCGATTATATGGATACCGTTTCTAGCTTGGAATATGTATTCTGCCATTCTTGGGTCCCATCTTCTTGTTTGATGTCCGAAATGAACACCTGCTTCAAGTAATTGTTTCATTGCAACTACTGCCATTTTTAATTCCTCCCTTTTTGTTATTTCTTCCATAAGGTTCATAGTTTACAAAGACCTTGTTTTAAGGCACTCCTTTGGTTTGCTCCCCTTATGTGTTTTTTTAACGCTTAGTATTCTATCACACTTTTTATGTAAATGCAAGCATTTATTTGATTTTTTATGCAAATTCTCTATAAAAAATAGATTTTGCTTTTTTAACAAAATCTATTTTTTATATTATTTCTTTTCGTAAACAGTTATATCAATCGAATTTACATATCCTTGTTCATCATAATTTAATTTTATATTAAAAGTATTTTTACTAGAATCAATAGCTGTTAAAATTTCATTAGCCTTTTGCTCGTTTTTTACTCCTTCTTTTATTAATATCTTAATTTGAGTACCACTAACAACTTGATAATCTTCCATATTTTCACTTACTGTTTTTATTAATTTTTGAACATATTCTTGTTCAACATTTTCACCTTCATATAAGATAAATTTATTATTAAATTTTTCTTTTTTCAATTCTTCATCATCTTTTTCTTGTTGTTGTTGTTTTTGTTCTTTTTCATCGATTTTTAGAATTATATTATTTAATAATTTTGTATTTATAATAGATTGACTTTGCTCAAGACTTGCTATTGCTCTATTTTTTAGGCTATCTAGTATTGATAAGATTCTATCTCCTTCATAATTATTTAATAATATATTATTAGTTTCATCAAAATTGACTGGTATTGCTTCATTTGCTGATAATTCTATTTGTGTCTTTGAGGTAAAGTCAATGCTTGTAATATCTGTACTTTTGTAATTTACATTTGTGTCTACTGCAATTTCTGAATCTGTTTGAACAGTATTTAAAGCAACCTCTAAATTTTGATTTTCATCACTATATGAAAACTCTCTGTTCTTACCTTGTTCATTATCTGTTTTACCCAAAGTATAAAGTTTTATTTTTTTCTCTTCTCCTGTTATTTCAGTTGTTTTTAGACTAAGTTTTTTACCATTTGAACTATCTAAATCTATTTCATATTCAGCATTTTCTGTTTTTATTAAAGTTCTAACAGTTCTACCTTTTTGCTCATACACTGTAACACTTATTTTTCTAGAATCTTCCCCTTGATATTCTAATCCATCTACAATTTCCTTTAAATTACTAATATACTGTTCTTTCAAACTCTTTCCTTCTGCTTCTTTAAATCCTGCTTCCTTTATTTTTGAATCAATGCTATCCAATTTAGCTAAAATTATATTATCATTTATAGCTTGATTTAACAATTTTTTATATAATTTATCTAATTCATTTTTGGTTATTGTTAATGTATATGCATTTGTAGTTACACTTTCTTTGTTATTTAGAGTTATAATTGAATTTCTTTTTGATGAATAATGTGCTTTATCTAAATCTTTTAAAACTACACTCATATATGTGTTTGTTAATTGCTCTACTTCTTCATCTGAAAAATCTAAAAGACCTGCAACATCAACTCCTTTTAAAGTTTCCTGAAAAATGCTTCCATCTAATCCCATACTTGAAACAAAATATGGAACTGTAGCATTTTGAACACTAACAAATTGTTGTACTAAGTTTGCTAATCTAAAACCATATGTATTGTTTTGGCTTAATAAATCAACTGACATTAATACATTATCTCCATATGACATAGATATGTTTCTATATGATGAGTTTTCTTGGGCTTTGTTTATTCCTTCTTCTTTTATTGTATATACTTCTTGCTCATCATTTTCTTTTTCAAGATATTTTAATGTTGCATTTGTTGCTTCTTTATAATCACTTTTTCTTAATAAATCTATATTTTGTTCCTCTTTTGATACTTCAAATACATCTACAATATTTTGCATATCTTGTGCAATATATTTTTGAAATAGTATTTTACTTGATTTTAGCATATCTGTTGTAAAATATAAAACCGTTCCACCAATTCCTACAAGAAATATAAGAACAATTAAAATTATTATTATTATCTTTATTTTATTATCTTGCATTTATATTTCCTCCTTAATTTCTTTGCTTTACTGCTTCATATACTATTATTCCTGTTGAAACAGAAGCATTTAGAGATGTTACTTTTCCTTTCATAGGTATCTTTACAAGAAAATCACAATTTCTTTTTACTAAGTCACTTATTCCTTTTCCCTCGTTTCCTATAACTATTGCAAGTGGTCCTGTTAAGTTTTGGTCATAATAAAATTTATCTGCATCTATTGCTGTTCCGCAAATCCAAACACCTTTATCTTTTAATTTTGATATTGTATCTGTTATATTGTTTACTCTAGCAATTTTCATATATTCAAGTGCTCCAGAAGCCACCTTGCTTACTGTACTATTTACTTGTGCTGCTCTTCTTTTTGGTATTATTATTCCGTGAACTCCTGCAGTTTCAGCTGTTCTTATTATTGCACCTAAATTATGAGTATCTTCTATTCCATCTAAAATTAGTATAAATGGATCTTCATTTCTTTCTTTTGCTACCTCTAAAATATCTTCAATCTCCACATATTCGTAAGGTGGAACTACTGCAATTACTCCTTGATAGTTTTCAGATTGAGCCATCATATCCATTTGTTTTTTGTCTTTTTGAACTATTATAACCTTTTTTTCGTTCGCTATTGCAATTATTTTATTTATTGAACCTTTTAATTCTCCTTTAGTGATATATATTTTGTTTATGTCTTTATCACTTTCTAATAGCTCTAAAACTGCATTTCTTCCTTCTATTTGGTCATCAAATATTCTTTCTAAATCTTCTTTTATTTTTTCTTCTTTGTCTTCCATTCTCCTATTTTGACTTCTTCTATCCATTGCACCTCTTCTATCTACTATTCCACGGTTATTCTCTCTTCTTGTTTCTTTTCTTCTTGTTTGATTTCTTCTTTCTTCTTGATTTCTTCTATTATTAGTTCTCAATATTTTTCCCTACTTTCTTTTTATTTTAACATACTTAGTATAACATATTTTTGTTTGTTTTTGTAGTGTTTTGATAAATATTTTATTAAAAAATATTCTAGCCTTAAATGTAAAGTTAAGGTTACTTTTAACTATTAGAAAATATTTTTATTTTATTTTGTATTGAATTTGCTTTATTTTTTTTTAGTATAATATCTACGAACCGCTGGTATAGGGTATAGTTTAATGGTAGAATCCCATGCTTCTGACCTAGTTGTGAGGGTTCGATTTTCTCTACCCTCTCCAATTTCTAACAGCTTACGAAAAGAGGAGTTATATTTTGAACTCCTCTTCATTATTGTTTTTAGAAAACCCCCAGATAGTCTGGGGGTTTTCTAAAAACAATAATGGACTCTATAAAGAGCCCAAGAAAAGTTAGGGATTTTTTTTATGTTATTTATTAATTAAAACTTCATATAAAGGTGAACTTTTATCAATAACATAGGTTCCACCATTTTTGAGAGTGTCTTTTAATGCTTCCAGTCCTGACCAATATTTGTAAAACTCTGTTTTATCTTCGGACTTTGAATATGCATCTGCCAATATCTGATAATACTGAGTTTCCCCATTAGCAATTACATCCGCAGCCTCTGCTTCTGCATTTGATTTTATCGTTCTGACATTTGCATCTGTCTCTGATTTTATTGTGTTTGCAGTTTTTTCTCCATCTGCAGTATATTTCGCAGCAATTGCTTGCCGCTCAGAAATCATTCTTTTATATACTGACTCCTTGTTGTCATCAGGCAAATCCAATACCTTAATCTCTATATTAGTTACTGAAATTCCATAACTATCTAGATTTGTCTTTTTTAAGATATTGGCTCCTAATGAACCATCTTTTCCTGATATAACCTCATCTTGTGATGTACTAGATATCACATTTTTTATAGATGAGTATACAGCTGCATTCAGTCTATCCTGTGCTGCTTCTACACTACTTAACTTGGAATAATACTTCTTTATATCAGTGATTTTCCACGTAGCATATGCATCACAAATCATAGTCTTTTTGTCAGACGTCGTTACATTGGTCCGTGGGATATCATAAATTCTTTCTCCCACAAATATTGATTTAACAGTTTGGATATATGGTATCTTAAAATACACTCCCTCATCTGAATGTACGTTTACCAGTTTTCCAAACTGAAATACTAAAACCTCTCTGTCTTTGACATTATAGTTAAAGGAAAAAGCAAAAGTAAGTACTGCTACTATTGCGATAATTGCTGAAATTATACTGCGTTTTAATTTATTTTTCATTATTACCCTCCATTTCTACATCTGCTAAGCTTTTTTCTCCATTTCCAGTAACATATATAACTTTTCCATCACCTATTACGATTTCCATATTAGGTAAAACTTCTCCTAAAGTATCTAAATATAGCCTTTGCTTTATCACTTCAGGATTTTTCTGGTACTCGTCATATATTGCATTAAATTTTGCAACTTCTTCACTCGCCTGATTTACTCTCTCTGTACGAGTGGCTTCTGCAGAACTTTTTATTTTTGATGCAGCAGCTTCTGCTTCAGGTATTCTTTCATTTGTATACTTGTTAGCTTCGTTCACTGCTGTACTTGCTCCCTGTTTTGCGTCTTCCACAGCCTTAAAAGCTGCTTGTACTTCTTCAGTTGGAGCTTCTGTATCCTGAATGCTTATATTGGATACTGTAAGTCCTGTTTGATGTTTATCAAGTTCTAAAATTATATCATCTAGAACCTTAGATTCAATTTCGCTTTTGCCTGTTGTCATTGCAGAATCTACATCAACCTGACCAACTGTATTTCTTATCGCTGCCAAAGCAATGTTTTCCAGAAATGCCTCCGGATCACTTGTTGAATAATGATATTTGATTGGATCACTAATTCTATATTCAACATAAAAATCCATATTAATAAAGTTGAAGTCAGATGTTATCATCAAACTATCTTCATATACAGATTCATCATTATCCATCTGATATCCGATAGGCATACCTTGGGTTGTTCCATCCATTATATAAGACTTAGCTAAAAATGGAATTTTGAAATGCATCCCTGCATTTTCTATTATGGTATTCTTACCCAAGAATGTTGTAAAACCTATTTGCTGCTCTGTTGTGAAAAATATGGAATTTATTAACGCAACAACTAATATAATCACTGTAATAATTCCTATCAGAAAGAGCCGTACCCTTTTTACTTTTTTCACACTTTCCTTGGAGTTACCCTCAATTAAGAAAGCTTCTTTCCAAAAAACAAAAATTACTCTTGCAAAAACACATAACAAAAAAATCACAATAATTCCAGCCATTTTTTCTCCTTTCTAAACTATAAACTTTTCAATGTTCCCTAACTTTTTTCTGAAGTGATAAATCACTCTTTACATTATAATATTTTCTCAGTCTTATGTCAACTTTTAATTATATATGTTAATTATTAAAAAATTTTCTATTTTTTCTTGAATTTGATTATATTTTTTAGTATAATGGTTAAGAGTTGCGGGTATAGTTTAATGGTAGAATCCCATGCTTCCGACCTGGTTGTGAGGGTTCGATTCCCTCTACCCGCTCCATAATGCGTTTTCGTCGAACTACTTGTAATTATTGAGGCATGCGAGTTTGAAGTAAACAAAAGAGAATATCATTTCACGATATATAAGTCGATTTAGTCTGCTTATTTTTTTCTTTTAATTAGTAAGCCAAAGATAAAGAATTGTAATTTGAGAATGGTAGAAAAAACTATCATTGCTTATGTAGAACCTCATACTGCTGTTATACTTGAAAAAGAAGCTAATAAAACTCATTACAATATCGGTGCAAAAGTCAGAAAAACAATAATAACTAATTATGAAAGATGATCAATAATTTTTTTTTATTGACCATCAATTATTCTATTTTATATTTTTTAATTTGCACTACCTAAATCACGTATTGTATCTGTTTTTACATTATATGCATATATTTCAGATCCCATACTTGTTTCTGTATTTCCATCAACACACCTATAATATACTTTAAAAGCAACTTCATTTTCTTCATTAATATCAGGAGGTGTCATCATATCTTCAACTCCAAAATATTCTACAGTACAAGTACCATTTTTTGAACCTTTATTTTTATTAATATATTCATTGACAAATGGAGTTAATTTGTTTGATAAATTAACTTCTTTAACTAGTTCATTCCCATTTATCATGTTTAAGTCTAAAATATATGTTTTTTTCTTTAAAAAGTCTTGATCAGTATCATATGCATTATCATCCATTAAAAGAATATATCTTTGATTGCTATATAACTTGTATAATCTTTTATTTACCAATGATGTTGTTGTTTGATTTTCTTTTTTATTATTTATAGTGTTATCCACAGTATTAGTATTTGCATTATCTTTACTAGAAACAGTATCAGAAATTGTATTTATCTTTCCTTGTAATTCACCAACAGTTTCATTTAGGCTATTTACTTGTGCTTGAAGTTCAGTAGATTTTTGAGTTTCTGCTGTTTTATCATTATTAAGCTTATAAATGAATATTCCCATAACTATTATTGCAATTACTGCTAATATTAGGAAAAACGTTGATAAACTTATCTTTGTAACATTCTTTTCTTCCATGTTCTCACCTCGCTTTCTTTTGTAAAATAAATATACATCTATATTTTACCAATTATGCTATTTTTTTACAATGCCATTTGAAAATCTTTTTTAATCATAGCTGTTTTTACTATAAAATTGGATTAACGTCTTTTTTATCCAAAAATTCACAAAAATTTCAAAAAAATATATTGCTATAAATTCTTCATTATGATATCATAATTTCGTTCGAAAATGTAAATAATAAAAACAAATGTAAAAATGAAAGGATGATATAAATGAAATTTGATGCATGGAACGATTTTGAAAAAGGTGACTGGCAATCAGAGATAAATGTAAGAGACTTTATACAAAGAAATTACACACCATATGAAGGAGATTCCAGCTTTTTAGCAAATCCTACTGAAAAAACAAAAAAATTGTGGGATGAAGTATTAGAATTATACAAAGAGGAAAAAGCAGCTCCAGGTGGAGTTTTAGATATAGATACAAAAACTGTATCAACAGTTGCAGCACATGATGCTGGATATATAGACAAAGACCTAGAAGAAATAGTAGGGCTTCAAACAGATAAACCTTTAAAAAGAGCAATTATGCCATTTGGAGGTATCAAAATAGTTGAAAAATCATGTGAAGCTTATGGAAGAAAAGTTGACCCAGAAGTTGATAAAATTTTCCATACAATAAGAAAAACACATAATGATGGCGTATTTGATGTATACACTCCAGATGTAAGAAGAGCTCGTTCAAATAAATTATTAACAGGTTTACCAGATGGATATGGACGTGGAAGAATAATTGGAGACTACAGAAGAGTTGCACTTTATGGTGTTGATGTTTTAATAGAAGAAAAGAAACATGAACTTGAAGAATTAGATGTAGACTGCTTTACAGAAGATATAATTCGTCATCGTGAAGAAGTTGCTGAGCAAATAAAAGCTTTAAATGCTCTAAAAATTATGGCATCAAAATATGGATTTGATATTTCAAAACCTGCTAATAACGCAAAAGAAGCAATCCAATGGTTATACTTTGGATATTTAGCAGCAATAAAAGACCAAAATGGTGCTGCTATGAGTTTAGGTAGAACATCTACATTCTTAGATATTTATATTGAAAGAGATTTAAAAAATGGTACTTTAACAGAAGAAACAGCACAAGAATTAATGGATCATTTTATAATGAAATTAAGATTAGTACGTTTCCTTCGTACACCAGAATATAATGAACTATTCTCTGGAGACCCTGTATGGGTAACAGAAAGTATCGGTGGAATGGGAATTGATGGAAGAACTTTAGTTACTAAAAACTCATTTAGATTACTTCACACTCTAGTAAACTTAGGACCTGCTCCAGAACCAAATATGACAGTTTTATGGTCTACAAGATTACCAGAAGGATTCAAAAGATTTGCAACAGATATTTCAATAAAAACATCATCAATTCAATACGAAAATGATGACTTAATGAGAATCACATTAGGAGATGACTATGGAATAGCTTGCTGCGTATCTCCAATGAGAATTGGAAAACAAATGCAATTCTTCGGAGCTCGTGCAAACCTTGCAAAAACTTTATTATATGCTATCAATGGTGGTGTTGATGAAGTAACTAAAAAACAAGTTGCACCAAAATTTGCACCTATCACTTCTGAATACTTAGACTATGATGAAGTAATGGAAAAATATGATCAAATGATGGATTATGTTGCAAAAATTTATATAAAAGCATTAAATGCAATTCACTATATGCATGATAAATATTCTTATGAAGCAATCGAAATGGCATTACATGATAAAGATGTATTCCAAACAATGGCTTGTGGAATAGCTGGACTTTCTGTTGCAGCGGACTCATTATCTGCAATAAAATATGCAAAAGTAAAAGTAATTCGTGATGAAGATGGAATTGCTACAGACTATGAAGTAGAAGGAGAATACCCACAATTCGGAAATGATGATGACCGTGTTGACCAAATAGCAGTTGACTTAGTAAAACGCTTTATGGAAAAACTACGTAAACATCCAACATACAAAAATGCAAAACACACATTATCAATATTAACAATCACATCAAATGTTGTATATGGTAAAGCAACAGGAAATACACCAGATGGACGTCGTGCAGGTGCCCCATTCGGACCTGGAGCTAACCCACTTCACGGACGTGATAAAAATGGAGCTTTAGCTGTTATGAACTCAATTGCAAAATTGCCTTTCGATTCAGCTGAAGATGGAATTTCATTTACATTCTCAATTACTCCTGGAACTCTTGGAAAAACTGAGGATGAAAAAGTTACAAATTTAGTAAATATGTTAGATGGATATTTCGCAGAAACTGGACATCATATAAATGTTAATGTATTTGATAGAAGCTTATTACTAGATGCTATGGACCATCCAGAAAAATATCCTCAACTTACAATTCGTGTTTCAGGTTATGCAGTTAAATTTACTTCTTTGACAAGAGAACAACAAATGGATGTTATTAACAGAACTATTCACGAAAAAATATAATTTTTTCTGATTGGGGACGGTTCCTTTTCCGAAAAGGAACCGTCCCCAATCCAAAAAATGAAAGGATTATGATATGCAAAACAAAGATGATTTAAAATATTATGCAAAAGTACACTCAGTTGAATCTTTCGGTACCCTTGATGGACCTGGAATAAGATATGTTTTATTTTTACAAGGATGTAGCCTAAAATGTAAATATTGCCATAATAGAGATACTTGGGACATAAATGCAGGAGATTACCGTTCTTTAGATGATATTTTTGATAATATTTTGAGATATAAAAATTATATAAGAAATGGTGGCGTTACTTGCTCTGGTGGCGAACCTCTTTTGCAATTTGAGTTTTTAATTGAACTTTTTAAGAAGCTTAAAGCTAAAGGCATTCATACTTGTATTGATACATCTGGTATGGTTGGTTTGACTGATAAAATGAAGGAACTCATTGATTTAACTGATTTATTTTTGATGGATGTTAAACATATTGATCCAGATAAATGTAAAGATTTAGTTGGATTTTCTAATGAAAGAGAGCTTGCTTTTATTAGGTATTTAAGTGATATTGGTAAACCTATGTGGATTAGACAAGTTTTAGTTCCTACGTTTACTGATGATGAAAATGATTTGATTAAATTAAGAGATTTTATTGGCTCTTTGAAGTCTGTTCAAAAAGTTGAGTTTTTACCTTATCATACTATGGGTAAATATAAGTGGCTTGAGTATGGTGATAAGTATGAGTTGGAAGGCGTACGTGAAGCTAATGATGAGGATATTGAAAGAGCTAAGAGGATTGTTTTGGGACCATAGGGGTCGGTTCTTTTTGGTCCCAATAAAAAGATTGTTTCTTTTTTCATTGGGACCGTTTCTTTTGGCAAAAAATAAATAGAATGTTGTTTTATTTTTACAACATTCTATTTTTTATGATATTTTAAATTTTTCTATTATTGGTTTTAATAATTCTGATACTTCAACTTCCAATGCAACCGAAAGAGCACATATTTCGTAATCTCTTACTGTTCTTTGATTATTTTCTATTCTATGTAGACAGGTTACTGGTATATTTATTCCTAGTAACAGTAATTTTGATGAAAGTTTTTCGAGCGAATACCCTTTTTCTATACGTTTTTGTTTTATTATCGGACCTACTAAGTTTAAGTTGTTTTCATATTTACCAGCGTTTTTCATTATTTTAACTCCTATCTTTTTTGTTTATTATTATATATTTTTTAGCAAAATTTTTATTGACACTGGTGTGAATAAATGATAATATTATAATGTACTATGAATAAATTTGTATTTATAGAAAAAATATTACAAAGGAGATAATTTAATGGAGAATTACAATTTTAATAGAAAAAATAATGGTATTACTTTAATTGCATTGGTTGTGAGTATTATTGTTTTGTTGATTTTAGCAGGAATTAGTATTAGTATGCTTAGTGGGGAGAATGGAATTTTGAATAGAGCTACTGAGGCTAAAAGAACATATCAAATATCAAGTGAGAAAGAAGCAATTTCTTTAATTGTTGCTTCAGCTCAAATTGATACTTCTCTTGGCAATAACGTCAATTATATTGGAAAAAAACTATATACTAAAAATTTTGTAAATAGCGATAAATGGGATTATATTTATACAACTAATGATAATAAATCTTATGGTGATGGTTGGTATTATATAACTAAAGATGTTAATTTGGATAATTATGGTAAAGCTCAAAATGAATGGTTAGTTAATTATGATACAAATGAAATTATAGAGCTTGCAAGTGATGAATATGTTGAATTTTCTATTAGTAATGATGTTGTAATTACTGATGGTTTAATTTTTAATATAGATTCAAATGATATTTCTGTATCTGATAAGTCTACTTGGGGTAATGGTGTTGAGTTGTATGGGTTTGATAATGATGAAAATCAAGATAATGCAAACGGATTGTATTTTGATGGTGTAGATGATTATGTGTCTTTTAAGTCGAATAATACATTTGATGAGGGGTTTACAGTTTCTTTTTATGGAATATTTGATGAAGGTAAAATTTTGGTAAAACAAAGCGATGATGACGTAGCCTATTCTTGTAGATTTGGCTTCGAAGATAACCATTTTATTTTTAACACATCAAAAAAATCTGCTAACTCTAATTGGTCTCAAGATAGCTCAATCAATAATGGAAATTTAGTTTCTCCATCTATATTTAAAAATAATGAAATTTGTTATCTTGATTTAACATTTACTCCATCTGAAAATAAATTCATTATATATAAAGATGGAATTTACGTTGATGAAACTGTTGTTTCCACTGATTATTGGAATGGAACTGGCGGTGGTAAAAAAATATTAGAAGATTCCGATATAAATTTTTACATTGGAAAATGGTTCGGCGGAGCTGGCGGAATATGGAATTATACAAAAGGTACTATATATAATTTAAAACTTTATAACCGTTTCCTATCACCAGAAGAAATAAAAGAAAATTACACAAAAACAACAGCATATCACAATAACTAAAACAAAATCGAGTAGCAAATTTTATATCTGCTACTCGATTTTCCCTATTTATGCATCTTCTCTAATTCTTTGCAATCTCTCTCATCCAAATTACTAAGTCCAAACTCCAACAAAGAAATCACAATCCTATTAAAAGACAAATTTTTAAGATTTGCAAGATTTTGTACATCATCTACTAGATTTTCTGGTAATCTCAAAGTTTTACTAACTCCGCTATGATTTTGTGGTATTCTTAATTTGTTCATATTTGCAACCTCCTTGCAAGTATTCTATAATAAAAGGCTTTGCAAATATGCACCGAATTTCAGTTGCACTATCATTTAATCAAATCCAACTCAAACCAAAACTCAACACCACCAGCAACATTTCTAACACCAAAGCTGTTGCCATAATTATTCATAATAGCCTTTACCAAAGAAAGACCTATACCACTACCTCCTTTGTCACGATTACGAGATTCATCTGCTTTATAAAATCTATTCCAAATACGAACCATATCATCCTTAGAAAATTCCTCAAATGTATTAAATACTTTAATTCTTACCTTATTAGTATCCTCTAGAATTTCATTTTCAATTCTAACAACTTTTTCGCCATTAATCTCAATCGAATATTTAATAGCATTTGTAATATAATTTGTTAAAACTTGTTCAATATAGAAATCATCAGCATAAACCATAATCTCCTTAGACAAATCTATATTTTTCTCTAACTTTACACTCTCTTTTTCCATCATAACAACAGATTTTCTTAAAATTTCATTTTCTAGTTCAACAATATTAAACTCCTTATTATTAAACTCCATTTTACCATATTCAAGTTTCATAAGTTCTAATAATCTTTTAACTAATCTATCCATTTTACTTGCTTCATCTTGGATAACCTCAGCATAAAATTTTCTAGATTCCTCATCACTGTTTACATTTTCAATCAATCCCTCACTATAGCCTTGAATTAATGCAATTGGCGTCTTTAGCTCGTGTGAAACATCAGATATAAAGCTTTTCCTCATTTCGTCAATTTGAGACTTTTCCTCTATATCCCTTTCAAGCTGAGTATTATTGTTCTGCAATTGTCTAATTGTTTCTTCTAGTGTAGTTGATAATTTATTTATGCTGTTTCCTAGCATATCAACTTCGTCATTTGCATAAGAAGATTTATATTTTTGGCTAAAATCTAGGTTTGCCATCTTTTTAGCAATCTGATTAAGTTCTACAATAGGCTCACTAAATCTTCTTGAGACAACAGACAAAACAGTTCCACCAATTATTATGACAAATATTGCAATTATAGATAAAAACTCATTTGATATTTTTACACTTTCATCAATAGATGTAACAGGCATTCTTATATATAAATGATATGAATTGTCCAAATTTGCAACTAGCATTATGTAATTTATCTTTGTTTTGCTATCACTATATTTACTAATTGTGTATTTTTCGTTTCTTTCTAATACATCAGATTGATTTTTTTCTTCTCTTAAAATTGATATAATCATTTCTCCTATTGCAGAGTAAAAGTCTTTGTTTGAGCTGTAAACACTTACATTTTCATCACTTCTTATCAATATATCAAAATTATTATTTATCGCAATTTTGTCTAATTCGTCTGATAGATTTTTTTGTCTTGAATCATCATTATAATATTCATTTATAGTTTGATAAACATTTTCTAATTGCTTTTCTTTATTGTATTCATAGAACTTTCTTAGTACAAAATTGTTAAGTAAAATAAGTGATATAATTATTGCAATAACAATAATACACAAGGATAAAAATAGCTTGGTTCTTATTGATTTAAAAATTCCTATTTCGTTTTTCATAATTAGATTCCCTTCTTAACTGCATATTTTTATATTTTGGCATTCATGCTAAAATTTAAAGTTGAGACAAGTTATGCTTAATCCCAACTTCGTTTAAATTTATTTAATTTCGAATTTATATCCTACTCCTCTAATTGTTTCAATATATTTCCCTTTTTTACCCAATTTATGTCTAATTTTTTTTATATGGCTATCTATTGTTCTAGAATCCCCATAATAGTCGTAATTCCAGACATTGTTTAATATTTTGTCTCTTGATAGTGCTATTTTTTCATTATCAAGTAGATACTTTAAAAGCTCATATTCTCTTAAACTTAAATCAACAGGCTTTCCATCAACAGTTACAGTTCTTCCTTGGTCGTTAATTACTATACCATCATAGTCTCTAACCTTTTCTTTGTCACCATTGATTCTTTTTAAAATTGCTTCTATTCTTGCGACAAGTATTTTAGGACTAAATGGCTTAGAAATATATTCATCAACCCCAAGTTCAAATCCAAATAATTCGTCTTGTTCTTCGCCTCTTGCTGTAAGCATTATTACAGGAATCTGCGATTCATTTCTTATTTTTCTTAACACAGACCATCCGTCTAGTTTTGGCATCATAACATCTAATAATATTAAACTTATCTTATTTTTGTTTTCCTCAAATACCTCAATTGCCTCTTCTCCATCGCCTGCTTCTAGTGTTTTGTAATCATTTTTAGCTAAAAAATCTTTTATTAATTTTCTCATTCTCGCTTCATCATCTACAATTAAAATAGTAGTATTTTCCATTTGTAAGCATCCTCCTTATTTTGATAGCTTTTTTTATTATACATTATCTTTGTGATGATTTTATGAATTTTTTATGTAGATTTATTTTTTTATTTCTATTGTTTTTGTGTCATAAGCTAAACTTACTTTTTCTTTGTTTAATATTGTAACAATATTTCTATTTACTCCATCTTTTAATTCTAGGAATTCATTATAATCTGTTACATCAAAGTAGAAATATATAGAAATTCTAAAACTGCTTTCTGCTATTTCTGTAAAGTATATACTTATTGTGTCTTTTATTATATTTTCATTTTTCATTAAATCTTCATATATTCTTTGTTTTAATTCAACAATTTTCTCAGGCTTTGTATCTTCTACAATATGAAGATTTAATACATATCTTCTGCGTCTCATTTTACTTAAATTTTCTATTGAGCTAGATGCTATTGCTGAATTTGGTATTTGAAGTATAGAATCATCTAATTGTCTTATTCTAGTACTTCTTAATGTCATATCCTCAACTGTTCCTTGATAGTTTTGTACTTTTATATAATCGCCAACCTTAAATGGTTTATCTGCAAATATTATAAATCCACCAAGCAAACTTTTAACTGTATCTTGTGCAGCCAATGTTAATACAACAGTTCCAAGTCCTAGTCCAGTTATTAATCCACTTAGGTCATATCCAATTTCATAGAATACTAAAAATGTTGCAACTATATATATTCCAACTCTTATAAGTCTTATCATCATTTTTGTTGATGCTTCATTTATCTCTTTTTCGCTTTTATCTCTTATTGCTTTTATAAATCTTGATTTTTTAGTCATACTATTTGCTAAACTGTTTGCAATTGTAATTGTTACTATTACTTTATATATTTTGTTTGCCATAAGCATAAAATTATCTGATAATTCAAATGTTGGTCTTACAAATAAAATTGCTACATATATTCCTGTTACCCTAAAAAATGCTTTTAGTGGCATATAAAATGGATTGTTTTTTATTTGTTTCTTACTTTTGTCAAAATTGAATAGTTTTAAAATTACATAAGAAAATAATGGGCTAAATATATCTAAAACTGCTAGGATTATTATTGCTATAATTAAGTCCATTAATGTTTCAGCGTTTAAGTTTTTTATTATTTCTAGTATTGTGTTCATATTTTCCTCCTTTTGCCCCATTGGGACCGGTTCTTTTTGTGCCAGCGAGAGACCCATTGGGACCGGTTCTTTTTGGGTCCATTTTTAATTATTAAAATAATTTTACCAAAATGGACCCAAAAAGAACCGGTCCCAATGGGTCTCACTATGTCATATAATCTTTTAACTTCTTACTTCTACTTGGATGTCTTAATTTTCTTAATGCTTTTGCCTCTATTTGACGTATTCTTTCTCTTGTTACGTCAAATTCTTTTCCAACTTCTTCTAGAGTTCTAGCTTTTCCATCATCTAGACCAAATCTTAGTCTTAAAACTTTAGCTTCTCTAGGAGTAAGTGTTTGCATTACTTCTGCGAGTTGCTCTTTAAGAAGTGTATATGCTGCTGCATCCTGTGGTGCAGGTGAGTCCTCGTCTTGAATGAAATCTCCTAAGTGACTATCATCTTCTTCACCAATTGGTGTTTCAAGTGATACTGGATCTTGTGCTATTTTTTGAATTTCCATTACTTTGTCAATTGGCATTTCAAGTTCTTTTGAAAGCTCTTCTGGGCTTGGCTCTCTTCCTAGTTTTTGTAATAAGTGTCTTGATGTTCTTATTAATTTATTTATTGTTTCAACCATGTGAACTGGTATTCTTATTGTTCTTGCTTGGTCAGCTATTGCTCTTGTTATAGATTGTCTAATCCACCAAGTTGCATAAGTACTGAATTTGAATCCTTTTGTATAATCAAATTTTTCTACTGCTTTTATTAATCCCATATTTCCTTCTTGGATTAAATCTAGGAATAGCATTCCTCTTCCAACATATTTTTTAGCTATACTTACAACCAATCTTAAGTTTGCTTCTGCAAGCTCTTGCTTTGCATCTTCATCTCCATCTAAAATTCTTTTTGCTAAATCTAATTCTTGGTCATACGTTAATAGTTTTATTCTACCAATTTCACGTAAATACATTCTAACTGGGTCATCTACATTTATTCCCTCAAATGTATCATCTTGTGTTACTTCATCTAGTTTTAAATTTTCAACTTCTTTTAAATCTTCCTCATTTGGTTCATCATCAAAGTCATCTTTTAAAACATCTACTCCTAATTCTTCCATTACATCAAATACTTTTTCTATTTGATCTTGATTTGCATCATCTAGCTCTAATGCAAGTTCTCCATAAGTTAATTTTCCTTTTTCTTTTGCCTTTTTTATTATTTTTTCAACTTTTTCTTTTGCTTGTGCTTTTTCTTCTGCGCTCATTCTTTTTTCTGGTTTTGCTTCTTTTTTTGTAATATCTTTCTCTTCTTTCACTTTGAACTTCCTTTCTAAAAAATTTCTATTTTATTTTAACTAATTTCAAAATTATATCATTTAATTCTTTACCTAATTCTTTTCTTTTTACTGCATCTGTTTCTGTTGAACTTAAACTAATTAGTTCATCACGTCTTTTTTCCAACTTTTCTCTTTCATATTTTCTTAAAATATCCTCTATTGCCTTTGTGTCGTTACTGTCTGATATTCCATAATCTTCTGCCATAATTGCAGTTAGATGATTTTTTATTTCTTCATCTTCTATTTTATCTAATACCAAACTTATATTGCTATCCTCTTTTTCAAGTTCTTCATATAATGCTTTTACAATTTTTATATTTAAGTCATATTTAAAGTCTTCTATTTTCATATGTTCTTTAATCATTTGAAAATTTTCTGGATTGTTTATTAATATTGATATAATTGTATTTTCCCTTTTTATAATTTCTTCTGATACATTGTTATCCACTTTTGTTTCTTTTTTGTGGATAACCACTGACTTTGGCTTTTCCAAATTGTTTGTTTGAGTCCTACTTGAATATTGCAATTTATTTACTTGTCCAAAAATTGCCTCTTTAGATATATTATATCCTTTTGATAGCTTTTCTATGTATATTTCTTGTTCAATTGTGTTATCAATTTTAGCAATTAGTTTTGCTATTTCATTTAAAAATTTTACTTTATCACTTGCAACTTCCAAATCTAGATTTTGTTCTAAGACTTTTACTCTAAATTCTAAAAGTGATATTGCCTCATTCATCAATTTTTGAAATCTTGCAGAACCATATTTTATAATGAATTCATCTGGATCTTTTGCACCTGTCATTTGGAGAACTCTCATATCACATCCCATATTTTGCATAACTTCCATTGCTCTCATTATTGCATTTTGACCAGCTCCATCTGCATCAAAACCTAAAATAACTTGCTCAGCATTTCTTCTAAGTAGCCAACCTTGATTTGTGGTTAAAGCCGTTCCAAGTGCTGCAACAACATTTGTTATTCCTCTTTGATGAAGTGATATAGCATCCATATATCCTTCTACTATTAGAAGTTTTTTATGGTCATATCTTTTTGCAACATTTAATCCAAATAAATGCTTTCCTTTGCTGTAAACTATATTTTCTGGCGAATTCAAATATTTAAACCTTTTTGCATCTCCTAAAACTCTTCCACCAAATGCTATAACCCTATTTCTGACGTCCAAAATTGGAATCATAAATCTATCTCTATAAAAATCCACATATTGACCGTGTTCATTTTTTTTGACTAGACCTGATTCTAATATTTCTTCATCATTAAAGCCTTCTTTTCTAAGTATTTTATATAGTTCGTCATAATTACCCGAAAATCCTAGATTGTAACTTTCTAGTGTTTCATTTGTTAGCTTTCTTTGTTTTACATATTCTTGTCCTGCTTTTGATTCTGGCTTATATAGCCTTTTGTGATAATAATCTGCTGTAAAATTATTTACTTTATAAACTTTTGATTTTAATTCTTCTTTTCTACTATCTTCATTATTAGTTGATTTTGGAAGCACAATTCCCGCTCTATCTGCTAAATTTTCTATTGCTTCTTTAAATCCTATTCCCTCAATCTTACTTATAAATGTAAATACATTTCCTCCTACTCCACATCCAAAGCAGTGAAATATTTGCTTATCTGGTGATACCGAAAAAGATGGTGATTTTTCATTATGAAATGGACATAATCCAAAGTAGTTTCTTCCACTTCTCTTTAAATGCACATATTGTGAAATTACCTCTACTATGTCGCTATTTTCTCGTACTTCATTTAGTATTTCATCACTATAACGCACTTCTTAACCTCTCTTTCCTTCCCAGATTTTTATTTTCCATAATATATTATTCGACGTATTTTACATAATTCCCTCTTTTTTGTTAAATTTTTTTGAAATGGGGACGGTTCCTTTTTAAAAAAGGAACCGTCCCCATTTCAAAAAAAGTCATTCAGTGATTAGGTATTTTCCTCTTGCGAAATTCATAAAAATATGATATATTAAAACAAAAAAATAGGAGGTAATGTAACTATGCTATGGATTATCTTAATTATCGTTGTTGTAATTATAGCTTTTATAATATCTACATATAATGGTCTAGTTCAATCTAAAATGAAAGTTGATAACGCTTGGAGTCAAATCGATGTTCAACTTCAAAGAAGATTTGATTTAATACCTAACTTTGTAGAAACAGTAAAAGGTTATATGAATCACGAACAAGAAACATTTGAAAAAATTGCTGCACTTCGTACATCTTGGGCAAATGCCACAACTGTTGAAGATAAAGCTAAACTTGATAATGAACTTTCTGCTTCTTTAAAAACAATTATGGCTGTTTCTGAAAATTATCCAGAATTAAAAGCTAACGAAAACTTTAAACAATTATCTGAAGAATTAAGTAATACAGAAAACAAAATATCATTTTCAAGACAATTCTACAATGATACTGTTACTATGTACAACACAAAACTTCAAGTTTTCCCATCAAATATAATTGCTGGTATGTTTAATTTCACCGCTCGTGAATTATTCAAATCAGATGACGAAGCTCGTAAAAATGTTAAAGTTGATTTTGGAAAATAAATTTATTAAAACCGGTTCTTGTGTATATTTGTGCATTTGGACCGGTCATTTTTCTGATTTGGGACGGTTCTTTTTCCGAAAAAGAACCGTCCCAAATCAAAAAAACAACTCCCACATTGAGAACTATCCCTAAATGGTGAGCACCCACAAATCCCTTCAGCTATAATCTTAGAAATATCTAAAACATATCTTTCGCTACAAAAGTCCCTATCTATACCTGCTTTAATTCCTATATTTCCAACAATTCCCTTATTTTGATATACACCCATTCCCATAACAATTGGTTTTTCTGTAACAAAAATTTCTCCACTTAAATTGTTTTCTGTAATTGCCGAATCTATTGCAACAACAAATTTATTTTTTACTATTGGATAATAACTTTTTAAATCTTTCTGACTGCAAATATTGTTTTCTAAATCTCCTATTACATACTTTTCCCCAATTTTTTCTTTTAAAATGCTTCCAACATAAGGGCCTATACTATCCCAAACAACTTTGTTTGAGCCAATACATACAAATATAGTTTTTTCTTTGGAAAATTTCATCTTTCTTCTTAAAGTATTAGCATATTCTGAAAAATTTTGCATTATATCACCTAAGTTTATATTTTGTAATTTTCTAAATTTTATTAACAAAATAAAAAAATATGTATTTTTTATTCTCTAAAAAATACATATTTTTGATTAGTTGTTGTTTTTGCCTTCATTGTTGTTCCTTCATATATATCATCTAAAGGAATTGCAAAATTTATCCAACAAGAATATTTTTCATCATTATTATTTACTATATTTATTTTAAATTTCACCTTACAGTTTAGACTTTCTGTTTCAATTCCAGCTTCTTTTAAAATGCTTCCATCAAATGCAACACTTTTGTTTTCATCCATTTTGTAATGTGATACTATGTTATTATTTAAGTATTCTAATGTTATTGGATTAGAACAATCTGTATAAAATGTTGGCTCATCATAATTTGCTTTTTCATTTTCTTCGTTTGTGTATACTATGTTAAATTCTATTTTGTCATTGCCTTGAATATTTTCATTTTGATTTTCTTGTTGCTCGCTATTATAATTTTCTGTACTTTGCCTAGCATCATTGTTTGAAACATTTTCACTAGTTGTATTATTAGTGTTTGTTAAACTTATCATTCCATCATCATCAGTATTAATACTTCCGACATCTATAGATTCTGATGTATTTGATTGCGATTTTTGATTATTTAACAAGCCTTCAAACACATTTAGTGTTGAATTATCATTATTTGAATTTACACTTTTAGTCTTCGTGTCCTTTTTTAGTCCAAATTTTAAAATATTTTTATAATTTAAGCTTTTTTGACCAATGTCACTTGTTCCCTCTAAGCTTATATTATCAATATAAAGTCTTTTTATTGTATTTTTATTTGTAAGCTCTTCTCCATTATTTATATATACCGCTATGTCTGTATATTGATAAATACTCATATCTTGAAGATTTTGCTTTTCACTTAAATCTATAGCATTTGCACTACTACATATAAGGATTTTTTCAACTTTAAAAACTTGTTCTTTATTATTTTCAAATACCTGTACATTTTCTTTTGCGAATTTTTTATATTTTACATTTTTGCTTATTATATTACCATATTCAAACAGAAGTATAATTATTATAATAAAACTAGCAATAAATATTGGTATTATGAATCTATCATTTATTTTTATCTTTCTTTTAAAATTCATTTTTATTTACCTTTTCTAATTATAACTTATTATATAAATATTGCATATAATTAAATACTTTATCTGCCCAACCTGTATCACTTGCATATCTTACATTTACTGATTTTGCTGATGTTCCATTAAAATATGTACCTGTAGCTGTCAATTCATCACTAATTTTTGTTCCAGCAACATGTAAATATTTTGTAGATAAAACTTCTGCAACTTTATTTATTGCATTTTCGTAATTATCAAATGATGTTGCACTATTATATGGATCACTATCATACGCAGTAAAACCAAATAAATTATTTTTGTCATTTGCTATTTTAGATGTTCCCCATGCACTTTCGTGAATTCCTATTGATGCTAAAAATATTCCATTTACTTTATATTTTTGCTCAGCCTTGTAAAAATATTCCGCACTTTGTTCAAATATTTTGTTTTTATCACTTAGGTTATTTGATAAAACTGTTTTGAAATCACTAAGTGTTAGTCCACTTGGTACACTTAAGTCCATATCTACATTTAAGTTATTTTTTAATGTTGCTATTCTATTTTTTTCTTTTATCATAGGTGTTACTGCTTCTGATGTTATGTTTGTTGTTTTTAAATATCCTTCTTTTCCATTATAAGCAACTTTTATCCATTCTTCTCCTGCTTCTTTTATTTTTACATTCAAGTATCTTGGAACATTGCATATTGTATTTGAATCATCTTTTGCTTCTTCTTTTAAATCTTCAGCCTCTAGTAGATACATTTGATCATCTATATGTACACTATATTTTTTTAGAAAATCTGATGTTCCTTTATATATTATTTTTGTTACTACTTCCTCTAAAGTCTTACTATCTATTATTTCTTCATTTATCATTTGATCATCTTTATATTCTTGTAATGCTGTTACTTGAATTTTTCCAATTTTGCCTTCTTGTTTTACTTGTTCTTCATCTCTTGGTAAATTAGGGTTGTCCTCATACTGAGTTTCAAATTGAACATCTCTTTGTTCATTTACCATTTTTTTGTCTGAATTTGTGTTCTCAAGCATTACCTCAATTACATCTATAGATTTTTGATTTTCTTCAAATGCAACTATTGTTTGTTCTTCTTTATTGGCTGTATTTGTTGCAAATATACGGTTTTTGAAAAATGAAATTATTAATGCAATTATAATTATGGCTATAAAAAACCACATTATACTGAATTTTATTATTATTTTTCCATTTTTTACTTCTTTCATAAATCGCTCCCTTCTATTTGCATTTTTAAAATCTACTTTTCCATAAATAATATACTACACTTGAAGTTTATTGTCAATGTAATCATTTACCAAAATCTTCAAAATTGCTGCAACAGGTACTCCTAAGAACATTCCAATTACCCCAAAATATCCTCCACCTATTGTTACAGATAAAATTACAAGTATAGGACTTATTTCTAAAGAGTCTCCTATTATTTTTGGATTAATTATATTTGCATCAATTTGCTGTAAAATTATAATTGATACTAGCATAATTGCTGCTTTTGAAAGTCCACCTGTAATTAAAGTAATTATTGCTGAAATTGATATTGCAATTATTGCTCCAAAGTATGGTATCATATTGAATAATCCTATTGCAAATCCAAGTAATGTTGCATATTTTATGTTTAATATTTTCATTACTATTGTTGCTAAAATTCCAACTATTAAAGCATCTATAAATTGACTTGATATAAACTTGAAAAATACACCATTAGCTCTGTAAAAATATCTTTCTATTTTATTTACTGTTTTTTCCTTAAACATTGATTTTGTCAATTTCTTAAAGAATGATAATATTTCATTTCTTTCTGCTAGTATATAAATTGATACTACAAATGCTACAAATACATCAAATATTCCTGTAGCAAAACCTACTACTCCCTTTACATACCCTGTTATTCTGTCTAAACTTAAATATTGTTGAACATCAAAATTTTGTAATTCTTTTAAAGCATTATATACCTTTTCTGTTTTAAAAATTGAATCTTCTGGTAGGTTATTATATGTTTCTATAACCCTATTATAATAATTTTCCATATTTCCTATTAACTCATTTATACTTTCTATTAATACAGGTAATATAAAATTAATTATTATTACTAATATTAAAATTGCAATTACATAAGTTGTAAGAATTGCAAATTTTCTCGCATTTTTTCTTATAAATCTTGGCTTTGCTTTTTTATAAGACCTCTCAATTTTATTCTCTGGAATATATAGTAAGTATGCCATTAATAACCCTGCAAAAAATGGTGATACAATTGATACTAAATTTCCTATTACACTTGTTAAATTTCCTATACCATCTATTATTTTGTAAGCTAACATTAAGCAGATTCCTATTGTAAAGAAAAATAACCAAGTTTTTCCGTGACTTTTTATTTCTTCTTTCATTTTTTTACTTCCTTTCTGCCCCATTTGGACCAGTTCTTTTTGGGGCATTTTTCCCAAAAAGAACCGGTCCAAATGGGGCAATTACTAAATTTCAATTTCTAACCCCACTGGACAATGGTCACTTCCATATATGTCTGAATAAATACTTGCTTCTTTTATTTTTTGTTTTATATCATCTGACACAATAAAATAATCAATTCTCCAGCCTACATTTTTTTCTCTTGCTTTTCCCATATAAGACCACCAACTATAGCAATCTGCTTTATCTGGATATAAATATCTAAACGAATCTGTAAAACCCGCATTTAATAGTTCTGTCATTTTATCTCTTTCTTCATCGGTAAATCCTGCATTTCTTCTGTTTGTTTTTGGATTTTTTAAGTCTATTTCTTTATGTGCCACATTTAGGTCTCCACACATAATTACAGGCTTTTGCTTATTTAGATTTAATAAATAAGTTCTTATTTCATCTTCCCAAATTTGCCTATATCCGAAGTCTTTCTAATTCTCTTTTTGAATTTGGAGTGTAAATATCTACCATATAAAATTTATCAAATTCTAAGGTTATTACTCTTCCTTCTTTGTCGTGCTCTGGTATATCTATTCCGTATTTTACAGATATTGGCTCTTGTTTAGTAAATATTGCTGTTCCAGAATATCCTTTCTTTTCAGCACTATTCCAGTAGCAATGATAATTATTAAATATTGGCAGATTTAAAATTTCTTGTATTTCTTTGGTTTCTTGTCCTTCTATTATTTGCATTTTTGTTTCCTGTAAGCAGAATATATCAGCATCTTGAGATTTAAAAAAATCTTCAAAACCTTTTTTTAGGCACGCTCTTATTCCATTTACGTTCCAAGATATTAATTTCATATTTTTCGCCTTTCTTTGGAACCATCGGTGGTCATCGGGGTCGGTTCTTTTTGGTCCAATTTTATATGGATATATTATATAGATTTTTTGTAATTTTGTAAAGTTTTTTGAAATTCTTAATCATTTTTTCGCAACCTATTTGACATAACATCGTTTTTCTTATATAATAGACCCTAATTGGGAGGTCAAACCAAATGGATATCACAATAAATAACGCAATACTAGTCCTAAAAAAATATCTAAAAAATCCAACAACAATGGATAAATTTGAACATTCAATTTGTGTTTCTCGGTATGTGCAAAATATTTGCCAAAAGATGGAACGCATCAGTTGATGATGCAATTATTGCTGGCCTTTTGCACGATATAGGAAAATCACAATCAAAAAAAGAAATGCTAAGCTTATGTATGAGAAATAATATTACTATATATGATTTTGAACTTTGGGGAAATCCTATTGCCCTTCATGGGAAAATCGGATCATTTTTATTTGAAAAAGAGTTTAATAAAAATGAACCAGAAAGATTTAATCAAATTTCTCATGCTATTTCTTGTCACGTTGCAGGAAGTGATGATATGAATCTTTTAGATAAAGTTGTTTTTATTGCCGATAATATTGAACCTAATAAGGATTCAGAGTTATATAAACAATTTAAGGATAATTCTATTGATAGCCCAGATGACTATTTAAAATTAATTATTGATAAAAAAATTGCTAGGTCGATTAGTAAAAGAAGAGAGCTTAATCCTATGACTCAGGCAACTAATGAAACTTTAGAAAGATAAAAAAAGCAAATTGAAGTATATTTTCAATTTGCTTTTTTTATTTTAATACCATCCATTACTTTGGAAATAACTCCAAGCAGAAGATGGGCTACCATATCTTGAACGAATATAACTTAATCCCCAATTAATTTGAGTTTTATAATTTGTCATATAATCAGACCCTGCTGATGCCATTTTTGATGCTGGTAATGCTTGTGGTATTCCATAAGCACCTGAGCTACTGTTACGGGTATTTGGATTCCAGCCACTTTCCCTATTCCATAATTTTACTAATGAACTAAAATCATTATCTGACCAACCGTATACCGCACATCTTTCTCTTGCATACTCTTGATATTCTGCAACAGTACCTGTTATTCTTCCTCTTGTTGATCTTTCTGATCTTGAGGTTATAACATTTGAACTTACTTGTATTATTTTGTTTACAGGTTCTTGAATTGTTTCTTCTGAAATTTTATTTTTTTCAATTTCAGTATCATTTTGATATTTCACTTTATAAGTAACTTTTTTCTTTCCCTCAACACCTTCTTGTAAAACTTTGTTTTTTGTAGATGATGCTCCATCAGATACATCTTTTGTTATAGTTTCAAAAGGTATTGTTTCTTCTTCTTCTACTATTTTCTCTGTAATTTGTGAATATGCTCCAAGTATTGTATCTAGGCTTGTTTCAATTCCACTTTCAGATACTTTTGCAACTTCTATTTCTTGATTAGACTTGTCTGTTATTTTTATTGTTTTATTTGATGATATTTCTTCGTCAATATTTGGTGTTACTTTTTCATTATTTTCTAATATTATATTATTATCTTCTAGTATTTCTTTTACATTTTTCTTTGATGTAAGCACAGTCATTTCATATCCATTTGCTAATTGGATTTTTACTGTATTCACTTGTGTTGTTACAGCCATTACTCCAACTCCTGAAAGTAAGACTAATATTAAACTTACTATTATCATTTTTATTAATGATAGTTTCTTTTTGTTTTTCTGCATATAACAGATACCTCCTTTAACAACAGTTTCTATTATACCGCCTTTTTCGAATTTTGTCAAATTTGGTAATATTTTACTTTTTCGTTTCTGTTGTTTGGCATTAGTATATTATATGCTTTTGTTTCCATTTTTATGAAAAAAATTTTTGATTGGGGACGGTTCTTTTTCGGAAAAGGAACCGTCCCCAATCAGAAAAATTATTTTATTTCATTTCCATAATAACTATCAATCAAAATTTGTTTCATCTCAGAAACTAAAGGTACTCTAGGGTTTGCAGTAGTACATTGGTCCTCAAATGCTCTATCTGCTAATAAATCAATTTTTGTCAAAAATTCAGTTTCATCTACACCCGCATCTTTGAAAGATTTAGGTATATTTAATTTTTCATTCATTTCTTGAATTTTAGTAATTAAGGAATTTATTCCTTCCTCAGTTGTATCTGCCTTTAATCCTACTTTTTTAGCTAATCTTGCATATTTTTCATCTGCTATAAAGTATTCATATTTAGGAAAAGATACAAATTTTGTAGGTCTACTACTATTATATCTTATAACATAAGGTAATAAAATTGCATTTATTCTACCATGTGGTAAATGGAATTCTGCTCCTATTTTGTGTGCTAGAGAGTGGTTTATTCCTAAAAATGCATTTGTAAATGCCATTCCTGCTATTGTACTTGCATTATGCATTTTTTCACGAGCTTCTTTATTATCTCCATGTTCATATGCTTCTAATAAATATTCTATTACTAATTCTGTAGCTTTTTCAGCTAACCCATCTGTATAGTCAGATGCCATATTAGATACATAACTTTCGATTGCATGTGTTAATACATCCATTCCAGTATCTGCTGTAATTGATTTTGGTAAGCTCATTACTAAGTCTGGGTCTACTATTGCAACATCTGGAGTTAATTCATAATCTGCTAGAGGATATTTCTTATTTTTAACTTTATCTGTTAATACCGCAAATGATGTTACTTCTGAACCAGTTCCTGATGTTGTTGGTATTGCTACCATTTTTGCTTTCACACCAAGTTTTGGGAATTTGTAAGTACGCTTTCTTATATCCATGAATTTTAATTTTAATCCTTCTGCATCTGCATCTGGATGTTCATAGAATAGCCACATTCCTTTTGCTGCGTCTATTGCGCTTCCTCCACCTAAAGCTATTATTACATCTGGTTTAAAGTTATTCATTAATTCTAATCCTCTATTTACCGTCTCAAATGATGGATCAGATTCAACTTCACTAAATATTTCACAATGTACGTGGTTTGCTCTTTTTCTTATATGATAAAGAATTTTATCTACATATCCAAATTTAACCATTCCTGGATCTGTTACTATAAATGCTCTTTCTATATCTGGCATTTTTTCTAGGTAAGCAATTGAACCTGCTTCAAAATATATTTTTTCTGGAACTTTAAACCATTGCATATTTACTCTCCTCCTTGCAACTCTTTTTATATTTATAAGGTTTACACTCGATACATTTGCAGTTGTTGAGTTTCCTCCAAATGAACCACATCCAAGTGTTAATGATGGCATATTTGTGTTATAAATATCCCCTATTCCTCCATGAGTTGATGGTGAGTTTACAATTATTCTTCCAGCTTTCATTTTCTCAGAAAATTCTAATATTTTTTCTCTATCTTCTGAATGGATTACTGCAGTATGGCCTAAACCTCCAAATTCTAGTAATCTTTCAGCTTTATCTAGTGCTTCTTCATAATCGTTTACTATATAATAAGTTAAAACTGGGCTTAGCTTTTCCTTAGAGAATGGATAATCTCTTCCAATTCCTTCTTCATATACTACAATTACCTTAGTATCTTCTGGTACCTCGAAACCTGCTTGTTTTGCAATTTGGTATGGACTTTGACCTGGTATAAATGATTTTAGTTTAAAACCTGTTTCGTCATTCCAATCAAACATTGCATTTTTTAATTTTTCTTTTTCCTCTGGATTTACAAAATAGCATCCAGCTTTTTTCATTAATTCTTCAAATTCTTGATATATCTCTTTTTCAACTAATACAGATTGCTCTGATGCACATATCATTCCATTATCAAATGATTTTGACATTACTAAATCATTTACTGATGTTTTTAATTTTGCTGATTTTTCAATAACACAAGGTACATTTCCCGGTCCTACTCCTAATGCTGGTTTTCCACATGAATATGCTGATTTTACCATTCCTGTTCCACCTGTTGCTAGTATTAAATCAACTCCTGGATGATTCATAAGTAATCTTGTAGCTGTAACTGATGGCTCTGGTATCCATAATATACAGTTTTCTGGAGCTCCTGCATTTATTGCTGCTTCTTTTAAAATTTCAGCAGCTCTTACTGAACATTTTTGTGCTGATGGATGGAACCCAAATATTATTACATTTCTTGTTTTTGCTGCTATTATTGATTTAAACATTGTTGTTGATGTAGGGTTTGTAACTGGTGTTACTCCTGCAATTACTCCTATTGGCTCTGCTATTTCTACATAGTCATCTTCGTCGTTTTCTCTTATTATTCCTACTGTTTTTTCGTGTTTTATACTGTGGTAGATGTATTCTGTTGCAAACATATTCTTTGTTATTTTGTCCTCATATATTCCTCTTCCGGTTTCTTCTACCGCCATTTTTGCTAATTCCATGTGATGTTCTAGTCCTGCCATTGACATGGCTTTTGTTATGTTGTCAACTGTTTTTTGGTCTAGTTTTAGGTATTCTTTGGAAGCCTTTTTTGCTTTTTCTACTAATTCGTCTATCATTTGTTTTATTTTCATTTCATCTTGGTTTTCTGGCATTGTTTCTCTCCTCCTATTTTTTCTTATGGTTAGTTTATGTAATTTTATTATATTTATTATTTTTTTGCAATGATTTTTGGAAATAATTTTAAAAATGGGGACGGTTCCTTTTTCAAAAAAGAACCGTCCCCAATACGAAAAAATTAATATACATAATTTTGTGGATTATATGCCACACCATTTACTCTTATCTCAAAATGTAAATGTGGTCCTGTTGAATTTCCTGTAGATCCAACTGCTGAAATTGTTTGTCCTTGAGAAACACTTTGTCCACTAGATACATAAATTTTACTGCAATGTCCATAATATGTTTGAACACCATTTGTATGTTGTACTACAACTAAATTTCCAAGAGAGCCCTTATATCCTGCCCAAATTACTGTTCCAGAAGCTGCTACTTTTACTGGTGATCCAGATGAAGCTCCTATATCTAGTCCTGTATGTGCTCCTGACCTAATGCTACTTACAGAACCAAATCTTGATGTTATTGTTCCTGTAATTGGTTTTATAAGGTTAATTCCAAGAGATGCTGTTGATCTTGACATATTTCTAGATGTTGAAAATCCTGATGCATTTCCACTTCCTTTTGATGATACTTTTGATGTGCTTTTTGTTGATGCAACTTTTGTAATTGTTTGTTCAACTTTCTTTTCTTCATATAAGTTCGAAATTGCCTCTTCTGCACTTGAAAAATCTGCTAAAGCTGTATCGTATTTTTCTATTATTTGTATATCATCACAATTTTCGCTATTTTTTTCTTTTAGCCCTTTAACTACTTCTTCTGCAGTTGAAAAATCAGATACACTTAACTTTTCTTCATTATCATCTAATATTGCATAATATTTATAATATGTAGTTCCTGTTTTTGCTATTTTTTGATATATTTCTTCATCATTTGTTGTTATTCCTCTTTTTAGTAAACATAAGTTATACTTTGGCATATCATCTAATTCTACAAATGCTACATTACCATTATCGCCATTTCCATTTTCTATAAAATCATCAATTCTTGCTTGTAATTTACTCTTTTGTGCACAATATCCTACAAGTTCACCATTTAATGTAACACTATATATTGGTTTATATAATAATATTACAGCACCAATTATAAGAAATGTCGCTATACTTACTAATATAAAGAATTTCAAAGAAGTCCTTATTTTGATAAGTACATTTTTCATTACTTTTATCTCTCCTAATACTCAAAATTTTTTTATATTTTATACCATATTTTTTATTTTTTCAATAATCAAATCTTTGTACTTATCTTTTGTTTTCTTGGAATTTTTCTTATATTCTTCTATTTTATGCTTAATTTGCATACTTAAAAATTCCTATGAATTCTATTTGCAAAGTAAGCACCTAAAAATTAATTAACATTTGGAATTTTAATATACTATATAATTTCAAGTTTCGCAAACTTAGCCATAAGTCTTTTATGTCCTACTTTATCAAAGCTGATATCCACTTTCAAATCTTCGCCCTCTGGTTCAGTTTTTGTAATAACACCTTCTCCAAATTTCTTGTGGAATACTCTAACACCTGTAGAATATTTAGATAAGTCAACACTTTCACCTGCTGAAGATTTTCCAAGACCATTTAAGAAACTTTCTGCTGATCTTCCAAAACTAGAAGCTTTTCCAAATACGGAACTTGCTGCAGCTACTGTTTTGCCAGCAATATCATTAATATTATATGACTTGATTTTACCAGCTCCTGCTCCACTTCCATTTCCATAAGTCCAAGCATATTCTCTTTCTTCTTTTGGCTTTTTAATTCCAGTTCCAAATGAATCCTCATATCCGTCTAACAATTCTTGTGGTATTTCTTCTAAGAATCTTGATGGAGCATTACAGCTTGTTGAGCCAAATACTGTCCTCATTTTGCTACATGTTAAGAATAGATTTTCTCTAGCTCTTGTAACACCAACATAACATAAACGTCTTTCTTCTTCTATTGCTTCTGGTTCTCCAATTGACCTAAATCCAGGGAATATTCCCTCTTCCATTCCTACTAAAAATACAACTGGAAATTCCAAACCTTTTGCACTATGAAGAGTCATAAGTGTTACAGAATCTTCTGCTTCTTCTACATTATCTATATCTGAAGATAATGTCATTCCCTCTAAAAAGTCTTGAAGTGTATTTTCTGCTTCTTCTTTTTCAAATTCCATTGCAACTGTTAAAAATTCTTCTAGGTTTTCTAGTCTATTTTCTGCTTCTATTGTTTTTTCATCTTCTAATGCTTTAATATATCCAGATTTTTTCAACATATATTGTATGAATTCTGAAACAGACATTGTATCTTTTTTTGCTCTTGCATCTTCTATTAAATCAACAAATTCTCTAGATTTTAAATATACTCTATTTAGTCCATATAAATTTGCATCTTTAATTACTTCATACATTGAAACTTCATTATGATTTGCTAATTGTTCAACTTGGTCTAAGCTTGTTTTTCCAATTCCTCTTTTAGGTTCATTTATTACTCTTGTTAAACTTAAATTATCTGATGGATTTTGTGCTAATCTTAAATATGAAATAATATCTTTAATTTCTTTTCTTTCATAGAATTTTAGCCCTCCAACCATCTTGTATGGAATTGCTTCTCTTCTTAAAATATCTTCTATTGCTCTTGATTGTGTATTCATTCTATATAATACCGCAAAATCTGAATATTTGTAATTTTCTTCTCTTTTTAATCTTGAAATCTGCTCTACAATAAATGATGCCTCATCATATTCGTTATCTGCTGAATATACTCTAGGTAAAGACCCCTCTCCATTTTGTGTCCACAATTTCTTCTCATATTTTGTTTCATTATTTTTTATTATTGCATTTGCTGCTTTTAAAATATTTCCTGTACATCTATAATTTTGCTCTAATTTTATTATTTTTGTGTTTTTGAAGTCTTTTTCAAAATTCAAAATATTTGAAATATCTGCCCCACGGAAAGAATATATTCCTTGATCATTATCTCCAACAACTGTAATATTTTGGTTTACTTCTGCAAGCATTTTTACAAGTGTAAATTGAGATTTGTTTGTATCTTGATATTCATCTACTAATATATATCTAAATTTTGATGAATAATAATTTGCTATTTCTGGCTTTTCGTTAAATATTTTTATTGTGAAATTTATTATATCATCAAAATCTATTGCATTATTTTCTTTTAATCTCTTTTGATACAATTCATAAACTGTTGCTATTCTTTCTCTTCTAAAGTCTCCATGAACTTTAAAGGCATATTCTCCAGGTTCTAGCATATCGTTTTTTGCATTACTAATTTCTGCTTGTACCGCTTTTTCTGAAAATTGTTTATCATCTATTTGTAGTTCTTTTAAGCATTTTTTTATTAGTGATTTTTGGTCAGATGTATCAAATATTATAAATGAACTATCATACCCAATTTGATCTATATGTTTTCTAAGTATTCTTACACATATTGAGTGAAATGTTCCCATCCATATATCTTTTGCTGTTTCACCAACTAAACCTGCTATTCTTTCTTTCATTTCATTTGCAGCTTTGTTTGTAAATGTTATTGCTAGTATATTCCATGGTAGCACATTTTTTTCTTGTATTAAATATGCTATTTTATGTGTTAATACTTTTGTTTTTCCACTTCCAGCTCCTGCTATTACTAGTACTGGTCCTTCTGTGTTTACTACTGCTTCGTATTGTTTATCATTTAATCCATTTAGTATTTCTGGCATTTCCTTTTCTCCTTCACTTGCTTAATTGGAACCTATTTAGGTAGTTTTTTTGGTCCCAATCGAGCATTTTTATTTGCTTTTGTATTATATATTTTTTGTCTTTTGTTGTCAATACATTGCAAAAATTTGTTTTGTTTAAAATATAAATTATGCTTCTGCCATATAATGGCAAAAGCATAATTTATATTCTCTATTTTCATATTTTACGGTATTTATAATAAGAATAAATTCCAGAAATTGCAACTATAATTCCTAATATTATAGAGCACTTTTTTATTATTCCTGCATATGGCAACTTTCCACTCTTTCCAGTGTTCTCTTTTCCACTTGCCTTAGGATTATCAGTTTGATTTACTACAAAAACCGAATTTTTATTGGCTTTATCATCGTCTTTATTATCAATGGTGTTAGTAATATTTCCATTATTGTTTACATTTGTATTAGTATTTGCGCTAATATTATTTTCACTATTACTTGTATTATTGTTATTAGTAGTATTATCATTATTGTCATTCAAATCCTCATTAGCTTTATTACTTCAACAGATATACTAACATCTTTAATACTAAAAGAACTTTCATCTGCAAATTCATTATTTTTCAATGTAATGTTTTTCTTTCCATATTCCAAATTTGAATTACTTTTGGCTTTTAAAATAATCCTACCAATTTCTTGATCATCTTTTACAGGTTCAAGATCTATTTTCGTACATGTAATCGAATTTTCCAATATTTCTGTTTTCCATAATCCATTACTACTATCTGCAACAGATACATCGAATATATCAGAATCATAATCCAATATTCCGTTATATATTGCAATTCCATTTTTTGTATTTATGTTTGATACTGATAAAATAAGTGTTACACTTTCCCCTATATTTATTTTTGTTTTATCAGGTGTAATTTTTAACACACAGGAATCGCTACTTGCATAAACCCTTGGAAAAAATATGAACATAAATCCCAATAAAATTAAAAACGTTCTTTTCATTTTCTCTTCCTTTCTCTAGCTCTAATACGTATATTTTAATATATTAGCACTTCTCTTTCCTGTAGATTTAAAGTTAGAATCAAACCCTAAATACATTTCCTTTTTTCCGCCTTGAGTTGTTACTCTTATACCTTCGATTTGTGCCAGACCATATCCTCCAGAACCATCGTCTCCCATTTGAGCTAATAATTTTTTAGAATTCGTCCACTCTTCATTCACAGCAACAACTTCTATTTTTGGCTTACTTGTTTTGTTTCCATTCTTGTCATACATATAATCAAATACTGTAACAAAAGCCTTTCCGTTATGAACAATAGGAGAAACCTTACTTGTGTAGTCTCCTTCAGCAATATAAATATTATCCCCATCTATATCCATTCCTTGCCAAGCCCAATATAATATGTCACTTTCTTCTTGTGCTGATTTTATTTTAAATTTAGTAAGTGGTGTTAAATCATTTATATTTTTTGCCCAAAATTCTATAGTGCAAGAATTATGTTCTTTTGTGCTACTAGATACTTGATACTTCTTATCTGGAAGATTTAAAGCTTCATCTAAATCATATACTAAGTATTCTCTTCCATTTCTTATCAAAATTAATCTATTTGTTTCATCAACTGCTGTTCTTAAATTTTTAGTAATTCCACTAGTATCTGATACAACAAAGTTTTCACCGTCAGGATTATTATATGTATTTAATTCTTTTCCAGCCGAATTTGTTACTTTAACACTACCTGCTGCAAAATAATACTCACTCTGATTTGCCCATTGGATTCTCGAAAATGCATAATTTCCATCATAATTGTTACTATCATTTAATCCTGCTGTAACGGAGTCAATCCAAACTTTTCCTCCTCCAGATCCGTTTTCTAAATCAAATGCACTACCATGTCCAAAATAATTTAATGTCATACATTTATATGGTGTCTCACTAGGCCTTCCTATTGATATATGATGTTTTCCAGTAGAATCACTAGTTCCAGGATAAGAAGTATAATATATATCTCCGCTAGATGCAACCGCAAAATTTTGTAAATGTGATTTGCTTCCTATTGTAGTATTTGCAGAAAGGTCAACAGCTTTACTGTATATAAGACTATCTGATGTATTTGCCTTTAGTTTAATTGTTTTTTCTGTATCAAAAACTTCATTTCCTATTTTTACATTTAAATTAATATCAGCTGTTTGTCCATTACTTGCTTGAGCTCTAATTGTAACTACTCCTGCTTGTCCACCAGTAACCTCTCCTGTGCTCGAATTAATACTTGCCACTTTATTGTTTCCAGAATAAATACTATATTTAATATCTGTATTTACATTAGCTGTACTTGGCTCCAATTTTGCATTAACTACCAAATTTGAGCCTTTTCCTACTGTTAAATATTTAGATGAGTCATCTTTATTTTCACTAAAATATATACCTGTTGGGCTTGTTTGTACTGTTACATTTAAACTTGCTGTTTTACCACTTCCATTATATACAATAATTTCAGTTTTACCATTAGAAACTCCTGTTACTATACCTTGTTCTGATACAGTAGCAATATTAGTATTGTTTGATTTTATGTATAAAGTAGTATTCACATTTGCTGTTGATGGTATTATTGTAGGTATTATTTGAAATGTTTTTGTACCACTTAAGTCTAATGTTTGACTTAATGCATTTAAAGTTATTTCTGATACGCTGGTTTGAACTGTAACATCGCAACTTGCCTTTACTCCATCATAAGTAGTTGCCGTAATTGTTGTTGTTCCGTTTTTTAATCCTGTAATTGTTCCGTCATCTGAAACTGTTGCAACATCAATATTACTACTATTCCATATTAATGATTTTTGAGAATTAGTTGTAGCTACTAATTTTTCTGTCTTTGAGATTGATAAATCGATAACTAAATTATCTTTATTTAAAGTTATTGTTGTATCTTTTTTCAAGTTGACATCTACATCACATAATGCATATTTTCCATTTTGTGTCTCAACTCTTATTTGTGTAGTTCCTGTAGCCTTTCCAGTAACAGTACCATCATCTGAAACTGTTGCAATGTTCGAGTTATTACTCTTCCAACTCAACAAATTATATACATTTGATGTTTCCGGATTAATTGTTGCTATAAGCTTTGTAGTAGAATTGTTTTCGTCAAGAGTTATTGATGTTTTATCTAATGTTACACTTTTTGGAGTTGTATATACTGTAACTTTGCAACTTGCTGTTTTATTATCTGATGTTTTTACTGTAATTATCGTTTCTCCATTTTTTAAACCTGTAACTGTTCCATCATCCGAAACTGTCGCAACATCGTTTTTGCTGCTTTCCCATGTCAATTTTCCTGAAGAATTTGTTGTTGCTATTAATTTTTCGCTAATTTTATCTGATAAATCAATATCTAGCGTATTTTTATTTAATGATATGTTTGTATCTTCTTGTTCTTCTTTTTTTATTTTTACTGTGACATCACATATTGCATATTTTCCATTTTGTGTTTCAACTTTTACTTGCGTAGCTCCTGTAGCTTTTCCAGTAACAGTACCATCATCCGAAACCATTGCAATATCTGGATTATTACTTGTCCAGCTTAGCTTAGTATATACATTTGATGTTTCTGGATTAATTGTAGCTATAAGCTTTTGATATGTTGAAATTTCCGAATTAATCTCTATACTTGTTTTATCTAAAACTACCGCCGTTGGACTTGTTTGTACAATAACTTTACAAGTCGCAATTTTTCCATTTCCCGTTTTTGCTGTAATAGTAGCTTCCCCATTTGAAATACCTGTAATAATTCCATCATCTGATACTGTTGCTACTTTAGGATTACTTGTATTCCAACTTATTTTTGTATAAACATTACTTGAACTTGGCTCAATTGTTGCTACTATATTTTTTGTAGTCGATTCACTTAAATCAATATTTACTTCTTCTTTATCTAATGTTAAATTGGTTGGACTGGTTTGTACTGTTACATTACAAGTTGCTATCTTTCCATTTTCTGTTTGTAAAGTAATAACTGCTAATCCATTTGAAATACCTGTAACTACTCCATTTTCAGAAATATTTATAACACTGTCATTGCTGTTTTTAACCATTATTTTCTTATTTACATTTGCAGTTGATGGCTCAATTATTGGCTCAAGAGTAAATGTTTTTTCTCCACTTAAATCCAATGTTTTATTTGTTACATTTAATTTTATTCCTGTAGGGCTTGTTTCAACAGTAACATTACATTCTGCCTTATATCCATTTTTACTTTCAACACTAATTGTTGCTTGACCATTTGATACACCTGTAACTATACCTTTATCACTAACAGTCGCTACATTTGAATTACTACTTTTCCATGTCAATTCATTATTATAATTACTATTTGCTGGTGTAATTTGTGCTGATAATTCTTCTATTTTGTTTTCACTAATATCAATTGTTACATTATTTTTATTAATCGAAATACCTGTTGGTTCAATCTTCTCATCTATCCATTTAGCATATAAAGTAATATCTCCTGTTGGTGAAAAAGAATCTCCAACATTTCCTATTTTATTCTTCAAGTCTTCCGTATCATACCAACCCTCTACAGCAGCTCCTTCTTTTTCAGAATTTGGTAAAATAATCTCATTTCCAACAGAATTATAGTTTGCTGTAAGAGTTGCATCCGAAGTTCCAAATGTATACTTTGTTGTAGCCAATTTATTGTTTTCTATTTTTCCTGCACCTTTCAAAGTCCAGTTTAAAAATTCTCTTTTAGATAATTTAGAACCTATACTATTTCCCCCATTTGTTTCAAATGATACAGTATAATTAACTTCTGGTGCTGTTACCGTAACTGTTGAGTTAGGTTCTTGCTTATATTCTTTTTCTCCTGGATTAACAATTAAAGTGTATGATTTGTTTTCATTTATATTTTTACTCTTTTTCTTGCATAATTTTCCCCATTCTTTATGTTTATTATCTACTTTTGAATCTTTTTTTGAGGCCATATATCTTTTTATATATAAAATATCTGAAATATCTACCACACCATCTTCATTAATGTCCGCATTTACTAATGCGTCACCCGTCAATTTCCAGTTAGATTTATTTTCATATTTCATCGAATATATATGTCTTTTTATGAGCAGCTCATCAGAAAGAGTTATTTCATTATCTAAATTTGTATCTCCTAAATAATATTCCTTTGTTGCGGCAAAAGTTGTAATACCAAATGTAATTAGCAATAATATAATTGCAACAAAGCAAAAAACTAAGCCTTTTCTTCTTATTTTATTTATTTTTAAATGTTTCATATGTACATCCTCTTTTTTATTATTATTTACATTATAATGATATCTTTTTTTTAGTTTCATGTCAATATATTTCACTACACTACCATATACCAAATTTTCGTAAAAAAATATTCCCCCTTATCTAAAATAGATAAAGAGGGATAATAACTATTATTTAATTACTTTTTCTTATTTGAAATAAACATTATTGAATAATTATCCAATTCCTGAATAATCTTTGCAACAAATATAAATGCCTCTGGATAAGCCGGAATCCAAATTTTGATCCGTCCATCTTCGTTTACCACCTTAAAATTAGGCAAGCTCTTTGTATCTGTCGTATCTTTTAATACTGATTCCAATGCCTTATTAAACTGTTTAACATCTTTCGATGAAAAGCTTATTTTATATGTATCACCTGCTTTATTCATCTTGAAAATCTCCTTATATTCAACATTGCCATATAAATATGACTTGATTTTTTTGCACAGTTTCCGTTCTAATCTCGAGATATAACTTTGAGAAATGTTTGCCATTTTTGCAATCTCGCTCTGTTTTACATTTGAAATCCTATAAAGCATTACCAATCTTTCCTTTGGGGATAAGCAATTTAATACAATATTTATAAGTTTTTCAAATAAATCACTTGATGTTATTTCATCAGTAAAATCACCTGGATGTGCAATTAAGTCTCTGAGTGTAAGTTGATTTCCTTCTGAATCTACATTTAAAGGTGCATCTAAAGATGTTTCTCTAGAATGTTTCTTTTCCTTTCTCATATACATAAGAATCTCGTTTTCTATGCACCGCGCAGCATAAGTTGCAAACTTGATATCTTTTGATGCATCAAATGTTGCCACTGCTTTTATCAAACCTATTGTTCCAACAGATACAAAATCTTCATAATTATCCGGAACTACGTTAAATTTTTTTACCAGATAATATACAAGTTTTTGGTTTTCTAAAATTATTTTTTCTTGTTCTTCTAAGCTATAAAATGCATCCATAGATAATCTTCCTCCTTTTATTTCAAGATAAAATTAAATATTCTACTATAGTGCCTAGCAATTTGCTGATAAAAGATATTATAGTAAAATTGGAAATTTTTGTAAATAATAATTGGTAATTTTTTCCATTTATTTTATAAAATGGGCATTTTCTTTTATGAAAATTAAATTTTAGTTGCTAAAATACCAATAATAAAACCAATCATATTTCCGAACAGCACTCATTCTTCCCTTATAAAGTTTATTTGATTCAGGAATTAATTCACCTGAAACAATATAAAGCATTGCCCCTGCTGCAAAACTTAAATTTATTGCTATAATAGTTTCAGAAATGCTTCCAATTATAGCTCCAAAGAAGGCTCCTATTCCTGTTGTAACACCTGATAATACAACATAGAAAATTACTTTCCATATTTCCATTCCCCCATTTTTCATTGGAACAGCCATTGATATTCCTTCTGGTATATCGTGTAAACAAATAGCAATTGCAAGACCTATACCTAATTTTGTTGATGCTTCAAACCCTGAGCCAATTGCTAATCCTTCTGGAAAATTATGTATTGCAAGTCCAATGCTTACAATAATTCCCGTTTTTAGCAAATTATTTGTTTGTAATTCTCTTTTTTGATTAAATTTTTTGCTTACTAATAAATCACAAAATATCATTGCTATTATTCCTAAAAATATGCCAAATATTACGGTAAGTATATTTGCTATTCCCAAAGCTTCTGGTATTAAATCAAAACATATTATTGACATCATTAAGCCTGATGCAAATGATAGTATGAAACTTAAAAATTTATTTGACACATTTTTGAAGAAACATCCTATTATTCCCCCAAGTGTTGTTCCAAATGTGCCAAAAAATAAGCCTAATAGTGTGGTTTTTGTTATATCCATATTTTCACCTCTACTAGACTTTATTATTATTTATGCAATTTTATTCATTTTTTCTGATTGGGGACGGTTCTTTTTCGGAAAAAGAACCGTCCCCAATCAGAAAAATTATCCTAATAAATCTTTTACAACCTCATTAATTGCTCTACCATCAGCTGCTGCTCCAATTTTAGCCTTAGCCTCTTTCATAACAGGTCCCATATCTTTCATTGAAGTGGCACCAAGAGAAGCTATAACTTCTTTAACAATCTCAGTAATTTCATCTTTGCTCAATTGTTTTGGTAAATATTTTTCCAAAACTTCAATTTCTTTATTTGTTTGTTCTATTAAATCGTCTCTTCCGCCTTTTTCAAATTCTACTAGGGCGTCTTTTTTACCTTTAACTTCTTTAGCTATAATTTCTATTATTTTATTGTCATCAACTTCTATTCCTTTATCTTTTTCAATTTGTAAAATTGCTGCTCTTACCATTTGAACAGTATCCTTTTTTATTGTATTTTTTTCTTTCATAGCTTCTTTTAAATCTTTCATTAATTCTTCTTTTAACATTTTAAATCCCTCTTTCTAAATTTATTTATTTTTCTCTTCTTCATCCTCTTCTGTTGTTTCATAACCTTTTCCTGTTTTGTTTAAAATTCCATTTATACTATTCATTATGTCCTCTAAATTTTCATCAAAATCGTCTCTTTTTACTTCTAGCATTTTTATTCATCTCCTTTTATTTATTTTCTAAAAATAACTTTGTTGCATTTTCAAAAGTTGCCTTTGCAATTATATCTGGCTCTACTCCCTTAAATTCCGCTAACTTTTGAACTATATATTTTAAATTACTTGAATCATTTCTTGTTCCTCTAACAGGCTCTGGTGCTAAATAAGGTGCATCTGTTTCTATTAGCATTTTTTCTATTGGCACCATTTCTACTATTTTAGGTGCATTTTTTGAGCTTTTGAATGTACAAGTTCCTCCAAATGCTATATACAAACCTGCTTCTAATCCGTGTTTTACAAGCTCTGGATTAAACGGGCAACAGTGTAGTACTCCTGATTTTTTCAGTTTGTATTTTCTTATTATTTCTATTGTATCATCTATCGCTTCCCTTGAATGTATTGATATTGGCATATTTAATTTGTTTGCTAATTCTATTTGTTTTATAAAAGCTTTCTTTTGAAGTTCTTTATTATCATTTCTCCAATAATAATCTAATCCAATTTCACCAATTGCTACATTTTTCTCATTTGATAGTGCTAATTTCTCGATTTTCTCTATACTTTTCCACAGTTCTTCCTCTGTTTGTGGAAGTTCTTCTGGGTGAATTCCAACTGCCAAATATATGAAATCATATTTTTTTGATAATTCTATTGCTTTTTTTGATGTTTCTATATTACATCCCATATTGATGCATCTTGTTACACCTGCGTTTTGCATTTTTTGAATTACTTCAGCTCTATCTTCATTAAATTTTTCATCATCTAGGTGTATATGTGTATCAAAATATTCCATCTTTGCTAATCATATCCTTTCTTTATTCTCACAGTTGCCTTTGTATTGTGCATCAACTCATAAATTAAACAGAAGCTATTTATACAAAACTGTTACATTAGCTACCGCATAATCTTTACAATGTGATATGCTTACATCTACATTTTCTACTTTTCTATCTTTTAAAAACAATATCTCTGTTTTAGGCCTTCCCTGCTTATCATTTACAGTTTCTACATCTTTCCATGATATTGCAAATTTGTCTTCTACGCCCTCAGATACTGCCTTAAATGCTGCTTCTTTTACCGCAAATCTTGCTGCATAGTGTTGATATTTATTTTTTCCTTTGCTTTCACAGTATTCTATTTCTTTTTTTGTATATACTTTATTTAGGAATGCATCTCCTAATTTTTCTATACTATCTTGTATTCTACTTATTTCTATTATATCTACTCCACATTTAACTTTCATATTTTTACCTTTCTTACAATATGTATTATACTATACTGTTGGTTAATTTTCAAGAATTTTGTTGGTCAATTTTCAAAGGTTTTATTGATAAGCTTAAAAAAAGAGAAAGAAGCTCTGCTCCTTTCCCTACTATTTCATACTCATTATAAAATTAACAATATTAAATACAAGTGTTGCAACCAAAACTAATACAATAAATCCTGTTAATTTTTCATTTTTTTCAATCTTCAGTTCACTATATAAAATATTATATTTATTTTTAACATCATTATACAATTTCTCAATTTCAAGAACATCTTTAATATAAGTATAGTACAAACTTCCCATATCATCGGATGTAATTTCTTGAATCCATAACTTTTTAGTAAAATCTATAAATTTCTTTCTCGTAACCTCAATATCTTTTCCTTCTTTGAATTCATAATTCAATTTTTTTAGATAAACCTTTAAATACAAAGAAAGTATATATGTATAAAAATACTGATTTTCGTATTCTGATGGCAATACTGTATAATTATTTATGTCGCAGTCTGAACTTAAAAGATTTACACCAAGTTTAGAAATTCCTACTTTTGAATATTTAGAAAGCCCTATTACCTTTGAATTTTCACACATTACAGAATTCGTATTGCTATCGTTTGAAAGTATATTTACATATTTTAAAAAGTCAGTTTTTATATTATCAAAAGATGTACTTACATTCCATGCATCTTGTTTTATACAAGTATATGAATATGTGTAAAATCTTTCGATATCTAAGTTTAATTTTAATGACTCTATATTAGGTCCTGTAATATTGTTTATAAAATCTTGAAGTGCTTCTATATTCTCAAATGAATTTGCTTGAACTTTTATATTATCATAATTTCTTAGGTTGTTTCCTTCTTGATTTATGTCTCTGAATTTATAATTAAAATTCAAAACATCTGAAAATTCTTCGCTTCCTTCAATATTTGTTTTTAAATATAAGAAGCATATTCCTGTATTAAACAATACTAAGCCTATTTTCTGTATTTTGAAAAATATACTATTTTCATCTACTGTTTTACCTTGAATATCTTGCTCTAATTCATATTCAAATGTTACACTTGGATATCTACTTAAAACAGCCGCTCTTGTTTCTATAGGTAATTCTTCAAATTTGGCCTGTTTTGTTCTATCATCTAATTCAAATGTTTTAAACAAAAAGTCCTTCATTTTAGGTAGAAAATGTGTATATATTTCTAAATCCTTCTCCTTTTTAAATACCCTTAACTTAAATCTTGGGTCTCTTAATAATTTTAATATATATTTACTATATTTACTTTCTTTCATAGTAAATGTTTGTATAAAATATGTATATTGATATCTTGTCTTTAGCTCCATTTTTTTTACTCCTTTTTTTCTGATTTGGGACGGTTCCTTTTGCGAAAAGAACCGTCCTCAATTAGAAAAGTTATTTATCACAATAATAGTTCATATTCAAATCTTGTCCTAAGTGCCATTTTCCAATAAAGTCTATCACTAAATTATTATCTAAATTGTATGTTGGTTCTATAACTGTTTTTCCTTCTTTGTCTATTGACCCCCATACTCCATCTTTTTTTACAGCTAGATAGCCATATTGGTTTTGTTCTTTTGCATCATCATATATATAGTCTATAACTACATTTCCTTTTGAATCCACATAACCATATTTTCCATCTTTTTTGCTTAAGAATAAATTATTTGATGGTAAAATATCTTTAATTTCTTTTTCCTCAAATTTGAAATTGTAGTATTTATATTCTTCGCCTTGTTTTATTTTCATATAGCCATCATCTGTATTTAATTCAGATAATATTCCTTCTATTTTTATTTCAAAATTTGAATTTAGTATTTTTGAATTGTAATTTTCATCTTCTGCAATATATATTCCGGCTTTTTTGTTATATTTTATTTCTTTATATTCAAATACTACTTTTTCGTTTTTGTCTTTGTCTATTAGTCCTGTTTTGCCATCCTTTGTTACTGCAAATATGTCTGTATTTATTTCTTTTAAGCTATCATATTCAGCTTCTATTTTGACATTTCCCTCAAAATCCATTAGTCCGAATTTGTTTTGCTTTTTATATATTATACCACTATTTGCAATTTGTTCTATTTCGTCAAATCCATCTGTTATTACTTTGTTTCCTTGTTTATCTATTAATATTTGTTTTCCATTTTCTTTTACTACAAAATATTTTTCTCCATATATGTTTTCTACTTTCTCGTAATTATTTTCTAGTACTTTTTCTCCAGATAAACTAATAACTCCATATTTTTTTTCTTGGTTTATTGTTATATAACCATTTTTGTAATCTGTTCCTAAACTTTCGATGTCTGAATATTCTGTATCTATTATTTTGCTTCCTTTATCATTTAAAAGTCCTTTTTTTCCGTCTTTTTCTACTATTATGCTGTTTTCTACTCCTTTTAATGTTTCTATGTTATCATAAGTAGTTGATGCTATTTCTTTTCCATCTAAATCTATTAATCCCCATTTGCCATCTTTTTGAACTTTTAAAACATTTTTTTCATACCAGATGTTTTCTGATTCATCATAATTTTCTAATGCTTCTATTTTGTCGTAATTGGTTAATATTTCCTCATTTTTGCTGTTTAGGGCTTTTGTTTTGTAGCTTCCATCTTCCTCGTTTACATCATATGTACATAAAAATACGTCTTTACTTTTATCTATTATGATTGGCATTTCTTGATACGTTGGGTATATTATATTTTCTCCTTTTGAATCGATTACTCCCCATTTGTTTTCACTGTATAGTGCAAAGTAGTCGGTTTTTTCTATTGGTTTCGTATTTTTGGCTTTTGTAAATAGTTTTTTTATTGCAATTATCGCAATTATTATTACTATAATTGCTATTATGACTGCAAATACTTTTTTGTAGTTCAGCTTTGCTTCGTTGTCATATCTTCTACCTTTGCTCATTTTGTTCCTCCAATTATATATTATTTTTCAAGTTTATTCTACTATAAAAGTTTTTGGTTGTCAATTTTTTAATTTACAATTTTTATTAAAAATTTATAAAAAAACCATTGACAAATATCACTATATCGTGATAAAATTATATCTGAAGGGAGGGAATATATGCCTGTTTTATCAAGGTTCTACGGCATTATCATAAGAATGTATTTCCAGCAAAGCGAACACAATCCTCCACATATACACGCTATATATGGAGAACACGTAGCTGCAATTGATTTTCAGAAAAAGAAAGTTATTGAAGGCGAATTACCACAAAAAGCATTAGAATTAGTATATGAATGGATTGATATTCACAAAAAAGAACTAAAAAATATATGGAATACACAAAACTTTAAAGATATAAAACCGTTAGAATAAAATGTAATTATAAAAGAGGTGATAATTATGTTTCATAAAATAAATAATGTGACTGCACTTAAAGATTACAAATTAAGTATTCATTTTGCAGAAGGGGCAACAAAAATTTATAATGTAAAAAATTTAATAGAAACTAATAAAATGTTCGAACCTTTAAAAAATAAAGAATTATTTAACTGTGTTGAGGTCGATATAGGTGGCTATGGCGTTATATGGAATGATAAAATAGATATTTCATGTAACGAATTATTTGAAAATGGAAAAAATATAAATACCCCATTTGATGGTTTAATGGCTCTTAGTGATGCAACTATAATTTGGGGATTAAATGAAAGCACATTAAGAAAAGCTATCTCTTATGGTAAATTAATATATGGTATAGATGTTTGTAAATATGGAAAACAATGGATTATTTCTATTGATGCAATGAAAAGAGAATATGGTATACCAAAAGAAAAATAAGCTAAAAATACGAATTTTTAGCTTATTTTTCTTTTTTACTTTTCCTTAAACCCCACACCCAAAACCTCTCTCGAATTAGTAATAATTAAAAAAGCTTTAGGATCGATTTTCTTAATTTGTGTCTTTATTTCTGCCAAATCATTTCTACCAATAGCACACATTAAAACAAGCTTTTCTTTATTTGTATACATTCCTTTTCCATAAATTCCTGTCACTCCCCTTTTTATATTATTTTCGATAAAAGTAGCTATTTCTTTATTTTTATCAGAAACTATAAACAACAATTTTGTAAAATATATTCCTTCAAATAATATATCTATAACTTCCCCCATTAAATATATAGCAATGGCTGAATATAGACCTATTTCTATTTTTCCTAAGAAAATGACATTTAATAAAACAATTCCAAAATCTATTATTGTTATTAAATTTCCAGTTCTAAATGTTGGCTTATATTCTTTTATTAAAATTCCTGCTAAATCTGACCCTCCTGTTGATGAGTGTGCTCTTAAAATTAGCGCCGTTCCCAATCCGTGTTAAAATTCCTCCATATATACAAGCTAAAATTTTGTCATTAGTTAGTGGCTCAAACCTGTCTAATATATCTATAAATACAGATAAACTTATTGTTCCTATTATTGATTTTTCCAAAAATCTTCTTCCTATTTTTACTGTTGCAAATAAAAACAATGGTATGTTTAATGCAAGTATTGTTGTTCCCATTGGTACTTTAAATAGGTAATATATTATTGTAGCTATTCCGGAAAAGCCTCCTGAGGATAGTTCATTAGGTAGTAAAAATAATGATACTGCCATTGCCATTATAAATGAACCTAGAATTGTTTCTATTATTTGAATTATAAGTTGTTTAAGCTGCATTTGCTACCTCCTTGCACCATTAGGACCATTAGGACCGGGTCTTTTTGGTACATTTTTTTGATTATAATTAGTATTTGTCATTTTTATTTTTTTATGCTTTTTATTATTTTAACTACATACATTACTATATTTTTTCATTAAGTTTACATTTTAGTTACATTGCTTCCTGCAATTGAAAGCGAGTACAAAATGTGTTATATTTTAATTACAAGATGTAATATACATTTTTTATCGATTATAAAACGAGAGGATGAAAAAAATGATAAATAAATTTAAGAAAAACCTAGGAATAACGTTAATAGCGTTAGTGGTTACTATTGTGGTCTTGCTTATTTTAGCTGGTATTTCTATTAGTATGCTAACTGGACAAAATGGAATTTTGAACAGAGCTACAGAAGCAAAGGAAAAAACAGAAAAGGCACAAATTGACGAATCTGATAAAATGGTTCAAATGGAGGCAATGGTTAAAGCTGCTGGAAAATCTATACCTAATCCATCAAATTATGGTGAAAATCCTAATGCACAGGCAACTGCCGATGGTGCTGGTAAATATTTTGCTTTGCCTGATGGTGCAAAGTATATAACAGGAACTGTTGATACTGGTGTAGTTGTTGAAATAAAAGGAAGTGAGTTCGTTTGGGTTCCTGTGGATGATGTAGTTTTGGATACAAATAGAATCTCAGATTTACCTACTAGTAGTGAAAATGGTATTTCAAGTGGAAAAACCTATACTCCAATGGCTGTGAAAGTTGGAGATGATTATAAGGGAATTTTGTATAATTTTGATGAAAGTACTAGTTGGCTAATGTATGGTAAAAATGAGAATTATCAAGGAAATTCAAATGATTGTAGAGAACCAGATATATTAGCTTCTTACGATGGTGGAATTTATGATACTGTGGAAGGAAATATTACATCTGAAAAACTGACAAAAGAATATAATCTAATGATAGAAAGTGTATTAAAATATAAAGGATTTTATGTAGCCCGATATGAGGCTGGACTAGATACAAATAACAATATTGTATTCAAAGATGCGAGCATAAGTGGTAATATTGCAACAGTAGATGCTAGTCAAACCGACACATCTAGTTGGTATGGATTATACAAAAAAATTAAAACATTTGCAACAACAAATAATAGTAAAGATAAAGTTGTAAGTAGTATGATTTGGGGAAGTCAATACGATGCAATTATGAATTGGATGTCAAAAACCGGAAAATCAATCGTAATAAAAGATGATAAAAAAATAAATACTGAATCAACTACTGGTAAAAATAAAAACGATATACTAAATAATATATACGACCTATATGGTTGTCATAGAGAATGGACAATAGAAGCCAACAATAATAATAGCAGAATTTATAGAGGAGGAAGTTTTGAAGCTAATATTTTTCCATCATATAGAGACATTATGGGACCAATTGCTCTGTCTAATAGTACATCTTCTCGTGCTACACTTTATATAAAATAAATTATCAAACCCCTGAAGCATATTCAACATAATGCTCCGGGGTTATTTCTATATCAAAAAACTAGCATACAAAGGAATTGACTTAATTCCCCCTGCTTCTCCAAAATTCTTAGTAGACAACCTAATACTATAAACCGGCTTATACCTACTAATATAATAATTTAAACTCTTAGAAGTTGTATTATCAGAAGCTTTAACTTCAATAGGAATTATATCTCCATCAATATTAATCAAAAAATCGACCTCATACTCATTTCCCAATTGCCAGTAATACAATTCTCTGTATTTTGAATACAAATTTTCCGCAACATAATTTTCTACAAAGGCTCCTTTATATAACATATTTTTTCCTGTTATTATTTCATTCATAGAAATTTTTGAAAGAACTCTAAGTAGTCCAATATCGCTTAAATAAGCTTTAAAATTATCTTCAATATATGCCTTTAATGGAGATTTAGGCGTTTTTATACTTTGACATTTTAATAGCATATTGCTTGATAATAGCCAGTCCATAGATGATTCATATTCCCTTGCTCTTGCTGATTTTTCAACTAACGAATATTTGAATTTTTTGTTTTCTTTTCCTAATTGTGCGGGTATTGAATTGTAAATTTTGTTATTTCTTATTGTTTCAATATTTTCAGTATATTTTGCCATATCTGCTAAATACGATGTTATTATCATTTCTAATATTTGATTTTCAAACTTATTTATATTTTTCCCATTTTGTATATAATTTAAAATTGCAGCTGGCATACCTCCAATACATAAATATTCATTATATAGATTTAAAGCTTTTTGATGTACTGCTTCTGCCATTGGTTTCATTTCTTTATAACTTTCTTTTATTAATTCAAGTAATTTATTTTCATTTATTGCTAGCAAAAACTCTTCATAATCCATTGGATATAGATAATCTATCCATACTTTTCCAACTGGAAATGAACTTTTAAACCTATTTATTTTAACTCCAAGTAAACTTCCTGCTACTACTATTTTATAGTTACTTTCACTTTCACAAAAATATTTTAATGAGCATATTGCTTTTTCTGATACTTGTATTTCATCTATAAATATTATTGTATTTTCTATGTCTATATTTATTGATAATATTGCCTCTATACTTTTTATTATTCTTTCTGGTTCAATTGTTGTCTCAAATATTTCCTTTATTTCTGGCATACTATCTAAGTTTAAATATAGATAATTTTTAAATTCATTTTTGCAAAAATTTGTTAATATATATGTTTTTCCTGTCTGCCTTGCTCCTACTAGCATATATGGCATTTTGCTGTTTTTTTCTTTCCATACTAATAATTTTTGGTATATTTTTCTATCCATAATACAAACCTCCTTTTTAGGTTTCTATATATAGTATAGACCTAAAAAGAAAATTTGTCAATCAAAAACGTGATTTCGCCACGTTTTTTGTTTCAAAATTCGTGATTATATCACGTTTTTGTATTAAAAATTCGTGGTGAAATCACGTTTTTTCTTTTTAATCTTATTTTCCCCTACTTTCTAAGCTTCTTCACACATCTCTCCAAATTCTCCACCAAATAATCCACATCATCTCTTGTATTAAACTCCCCAAAAGTAACTCTTAAAGCCCCTCTAATCATATCCTCATTCAAACCAATAGCAGTCAAAACGTGAGATGGGGCTGGGTCTTTAGAATTACATGCAGACCCACTAGAAGCACAAATCCCAACATTATCGAGCTCTAAAAGCAAATCATTTCCGTTAATCCCCTCAAAAGAAATATTACTATTTCCAGGAAGTCTGGCATTTACCGCACCATTTATTTTAATATTAGGTATTTTCTTAGTTACTTCTTCTACATAATAGTTTTTAAGTTCTTTCATCTTTTTAATATGCTCATCAAGTCCCATATCTGCAAGTTCAGCAGCCTTACCAATTCCAACAATTCCTGCTACATTTTCGGTTCCTGCTCTTTTATCTCTTTCTTGATGTCCACCATTCATAAATTTCTCAAAATTAATATTTTCTCTAACATATAATGCTCCTATTCCTTTTGGTCCATTAAATTTATGCCCAGATAAAGAAAGCATATCAATTCCCATTTCATGTACATTTATTTTTACATTTCCGAACAGCTTGAACCGCATCAGTATGAAAAATTATCCCCTTTTCCTTAGTAATTTGAGCAATATCTTCTATAGGTTCAATTGTGCCTATTTCGTTATTTGCAAACATTATACTTACTAAAATTGTTTTGTCTGTTATGTTTCTTCTTAATTCATTTAAATCTATAAATCCTTGGTTATCTACATTTAAGTATGTAACTTCAAATCCTTGGTTTTCTAAGAACTTACAGCTTTCTAAAACTGCGTGATGTTCTATTTTTGTGGTAATTATATGATTTCCTTTTCTCTTATTTGCATAGGCAATTCCTTTTATAGCTGTATTATCTGCTTCTGAGCCACATCCCATAAAATAAATTTCTTGTTTTTTAGCACCAATTAGTTTTGCAACTTTTTCTCTTGCTTCCTCAATTGCTTTTTTAGAATCTCTTGCTAATCCATATACAGAAGATGGATTCCCATAATGCTCGCTAAAATATGGCATCATTTCTTCTACTACTTCTTGCTTTACTTTTGTTGTTGCTCCATTATCAAAGTAATATGTATTCATAATACCCAAACCTCGCTTTCTTAGATATCTTATTTTTATAATATTTTACATTTAGACTTAGTTTATTATATTATTCTGACAAAATTTTGTGAATTTCATCCATCTTTTCCATTGCAGTTTTGTAGCCACATTTATAACATTTTTCAATTTGATTGCTATCTAAAAAGCCTATTTCATCATCAGTTGGAATTGTTAATATAAAATCACTTTTTTCTACATCATCCTCAATTATTTTATTTCCCATAATGTCTATTGCTCTTAGCACAATATCCATAACATTACTATTATTTGTAATTTCTATTGGTGCAAAATTTACTGTTATGACCTTATTAGCCCCACATTTTGTAACCTCGCTTACAGGTATATTATCAATTGTTCCACCATCTAAAAATATATGATTTTCATATTCATAGGGACAAAATACCCCTGGAAAACTGCTACTTGCCCTAACAGCTGCACCAACTGGTATATCTGTTATATATTTATTATAACTTTTATTTTTCTTTTCCTTAGACGTAAAAACATATTCTTTACCATCTTTTATATCAATTGTTGGAATAACTATAGGCATTTTCATATCAGACATTTTATAAATATTTTTTCTGTTTGCAAATTCGTTATATAAATCCTCAATTGAATTTCCATCATTTATTCCAGATATATTAAACTTTTTATTTACAATATACCCACCAACGCCATTTATAATAGACCCAGCACCCATACTTGTTATTGTTTTTCCATATCTTTTAAACAATTCATATATATGTACTGGACTATACCCCATTGCATAAAGTGATGCAACTAAGCTTCCTGAACTTGTTCCTCCTATTACATCTATTTTTATATTTTGTTCCTCAAATGCTTTTAGTACCCCTATGTGCACTGCTCCTCTTATTCCTCCACCAGATAGAGCTAAACCTAATTTCATTAATTATCATCTCCTTTTTTTCTGATTGGGGACGGTTCTTTTTCGGAAAAAGAACCGTCCCCAATCAGAAATGTCCCAAAAAGAACCGGTCCCAATGGGACATTAGAAAAAAGTAGCAATGTTCTTCTTAAACTCTTGCTACTTTTTTTATTCTATCCTATTTTTTTATATAATATACATTTTCAACTGTTACTTGTTCTTTGCTATAATCTCCTATTTTATCAGGATAATTTTCTTTTTTTAATTTTGATATGTCTTGAATTTTGTTACCATTGTTATCAAAATACATTTTTTCCTCATTATCTATTATTACAATATAATCATCATTTTCTGTTTGAACTCCAGGCTTTTCTATTTTCGCAATTTCTTTCATTTCAGATGAGTAAAATTCGCTTGTATTTTGGCCTTTTTCTACTGCTTGAATTATATTTTTTCCTTTTATTTTTTGCAAAGAACTGTATTTCATATCTAAAACTACTTTTCCATTGCTGTTTATTACCCCAAGATTTCCGTTGTCGTCTGTTGCAACAAAGTAGGTTCCGTATAAATATTCTATATATCTATAATTTTCATCTACTAATTTGTTTCCTTCTTTATCTATAATTCCATAATATGTTATATTATTATTCAATATAGTCGATATTTGATAATCTGAATTTTCTGTTTTATATACTGTTCTATTATAGTTTATATCTACTACATTTCCTTGATTATCATATACTTTATTATTTGTTCCTGCCTTTGCATATAGGTAAATTCCCTTTGATTCTATTGAGTCTTGCTCAACTTCTACAATTATTTTTCCATCTAGTTTTGCTACACCATATTTTTTGTTTTTTTGTAAAATTATTATATCATTATCATCATAATATGTCATAGCTTGATATTCATTTTGAATTATGTTTTTTGAGTTTTTATATAATCCATTTTTTCCGTTTTCTGATGCTATTAAATATATATTTTTGTCATCTTCTTTATTGATTCTTTCTATTTCACCATATTTTGTATCTAATATTGTTTTTCCTTTATATGATATATATCCACATTTATAGCCATCATCTGTTTTTACATATACTATAAAGCCTGATTTTTTATATTGGTCTTTTTCTGTATAATATCCGTCTGATAATATTTTATCATATTCTGTTTTTACTATTGTATTTCCTTTTATATCTATAACTCCATATTTATCATTTTTAGATACTAACATTTTTCCCTCTGTTGGTGATAAGTTTTCTATAGAATCGTAAATATTGTCTGTTATTTTTTTGCCATCTGTATTTATTAATCCATAAAGCCCATCTTTGCAATAAATTAATGTACTTTTTTCGTATGCTAATGTACTTGCTACACTTTTTAATTTTATTGGTTCAATATCTTCGTATTCTGTAAATATTTTTTCATTTTTAGAATTTATTATTTCTGTTTTTTGACCATTGTAACATACAAATACGTCTTTTTGTGGATTTGGTAATACTATGTTTGTATAATTTGCATCTATTACTTTTTTTCCATCTTTGTCTATTATTCCATATAGATCATTTTCCTGGTAAATGTAGTAATTGTATTCTTCTACACTTGCTATTTCGTAGTTATATTTTTGTGTGTTTATTTTTTGGGCTATAAATATACCTGCTAAAATTATTAATATTATAAGTATTGCTATCAAAATCTTTTTCTTCATTTTATTTCCTCTTTTCATTTTGATTTTTCTTTTATTATAATACAATATATATTAAATAATTTCAAGTGTTTTTTTCGTGAAAAGAAACGGTCCCAATGAAAAAAGAAACGATCTTTTCGCGAAAGGAAACGGTCCCAATAGAAAAAGAAACGGTCCCAATACGAAAAAATTGCCCTCTTTGTTTCCAAAAAGGACAATTTTTATTTATTTAATTATAGAACAAATTTCTTTATTACTACAACTCCTCCTGCTATTACCGCAAGTGATCCTGCTATTACTATGAATATTGTATAACTCTTGTTTTTACCTGTTGGTGGTGTTATTGTAATTGCCGAATCAGAGTTATCATTTTCACTTGTTCCTCCTTGAGCAACTTTTTGGCTATCTCCAGCCTTATAACTTCCCATAGCACTTACATATTGAGTTGTGTATGTTGGATTAGTTATTCCTATAATTTCTGAGTAACTTAGCCATCCTAAATCGTCAGTTGTATTCGTACTTGGTAATAGTTTGTTTACTGTTACTGTGTAATCAGCCTCAGAGTTTCTTCCTCTTACTGCTTCTGGTATTATATATTGTGTACTTGCTTTTAAAACTTGATCTTTATAATCCTTTTGATTTTCTTCCATAACACCATCTACATAGTAATTTTCTTTCGAGTAGCCATCGTTGTTTGTATATTCATTATTTGTTACATCTATTTTATCTTCTGCTGCTGTTGTATCTACATAATTACATTGTTTGTATGATAAATAGTCTACTATTTTTGTAACTGCTGTACCCACAGGTTCTGAAGAACCTTTTCGTCCAAATCTGTAATATTCGCTTGACGCATAATCTATTTCTGATTTGTTCTTTGCTGTTAGTTTGTATGTTACTGTTACAGTAGAACCAAATAAGTTTGTATAGTCTGTTTCTATTTTTGCATATGATTTGGTTACTCCTGTTAAGAATTCTGATACAGTTTTTATCTCTGGATTTCCATTAATTAGGTTCGTTCCATTTGATAATGTAAGTTTTACATTTTTTATTGATTTTTCTAGTTGTATATCTAAATGTGGTCTTTCTATTATACCAAAATTCATTCCCGCACAGTTTGGTTTGAATGGGTAATCATAGTCTTTGCTGTGTTCCTTTAAGTATTCGAAGTTTACATCTATAGCTTCTGAAAGTGCTTGTATTTGTCCTTTATTAAAGTTTACTTTTGAACTATAATTAATCTCCTTTTGAGATTCCGTTCTCATTTTTATTATCTCTGTATCTGATTTTCTTCCATTCTCGTCAATATAATATTTATCTGTTGCAATTGAGTTTGTTCCTCCCATAACATCTAAATACCAGCTTTCTTGTGAATAATTTGCTGCTGCTCCAGTTAATATTGTAGACTTATAGTCCATTATACTTATATTATTTGCTCCTCCATTTACTATAACTTGTGTTCCATTACTATATGTAAATCTTAAATAATATTCTCCAGTAACTACACCTTTTAACTCATATGTTCCATCATTCTTTACATCCACTTCTCCTTCTTGTGGAGTAAATTTCCATATATTTCCTTCCTGTCTTAAGTAATTTCCTTCTGTACTATATAACTTACTTACAGATTCATCATTTTTATTTAAAAGTGCTACTTTAACTGCTTTTACCTTTCTCTCACTATTATCATACAATCCATTTCCTACTCTCGTATGATCTCTCGCAGATTCTGCTGTTTGAGTGTCCTCAAATACATTTCCAGAAATAGTTCTTTGTTCTGCTAAAGTTAATCTTAATGTTATTGTTCCACTACTTAATTCTTGATTTGCTGTTCTATGTTCATGTTTTACTCTATATGGACTTGGTTTATATCCCCAACTATAATCATATCTTTCATATATATGGTATCCGTTTGCTATTGCTACTGTTGCACAATCTTTGTATATATTTGGGTTATATTTTGAACCTTGGATTATTTGTTGTAATCCTGTTTCTTTTACCTTAAATCGAATTGGAATTGTTACATTACCTCCAGGTCCTATTGGACTTATTGAGTTTTTATATTTTACATTTCCTCCACCATTTCCTTGCCAGTTGCCATCACTTATTTCATACAATTCAGAATTGAATGTATTTGTTAATGATGTTATATTTAAAGATTTCTCCATATATACATCTTCAATATTTATTGTCATTGTATTTGTTATTGTTATATTGTAATCAACATATACTTCAAATTTATTTTCTGATACTGTATTATTATATGCTATATCTGATGGATATAATTTTTGTGTAAACGATGCTGATGAATTTTGAATCGCTACCCTATCATATATACCAGGATTTTGAGGTATATTTTGTACAATTGCTTTCTTACCATATTCGTATGTAAATTTGTAATTGCCTTTCTGTAATATTACTTTATCAAGATTTTCTATTATTGAATATTCTTGATTTACCTTCTTCATCAATCCTAAATTCAATGTTTCTATTGTATAATTATCATCATTATAATATTTCGCTATACTTTCTTCTAATGTACTTGCATCTGGTATTGTAGTTGCTATTCCTGAACCTGTTGCATAATTATCATTGCCCCATTCATGGCTTTCCAATGCTCGTGATGCATTTCTACTTTCAACTGCTAAATCGGCTCTAACTGTTGAATATGTACCATTATCAAATGTAAATCTTACCATATAGTCTCTTAAATCCCAATATAGTACTTGTTTAAAGAATGTAAAGCTATAACTTCCATCACTTCCTGTAGTTGTACTTTGTAATACTGTTCCGTTTTTCTTTATGAATTCTACCTTTATTCCAGATAATTTTTGGTCTCCACTTCCGAAAACATTATCAAATCCATTTCTTTTTCCAGATGGATTTTCTTGCCATACAAATCCTGTTACATGTCTTATCCATTTTTTATTGTTTCTTGTAAGCTTAACGCTAGCGACATTATTGTCCTCTTTTCCTGCTGAATTTACTCCAACATTATATGATCCACAATCTACCCAAGTAGGATGAGATGAATCTGAACCATAATTATCTTGTTGAGTTATATCATATCCTTTTGGTGTTTTATATTCCCAAACATGATATGTACCTCTCTTTATTCCAGCTAGAGTTAAACTTTTTGTTACTGTTATAGATGATGGACTATTTTGATATTTTGAATCTTTTGTTAACCAAGTTCCATCTTGATATTGTATATAGAAATATGCCGTTAAGTTTTGATCAGTCTTATCAGGATCTTTTTTCTCTACTGTTAAAGAATATGCTTTTTTATTTTTTATTGTTGCCTTTGCTTCATAGGTTGAACTTCCCTTCTTACAGCTTATAGTCTTTGTTATTGTTTTATCTGACTTATAATATAAATTCTTAGATTCTACTTCTTTTACTGTAAATGTTTGAGATGTATCATACATTCTTATATTTTTGATACTTATCTTGCCATTCGAATTTGTATATATTGTTGTTGCCGTACTCGTCTGACTTCCGTCCGATTTTATATATTTTTTGTGTGCATTATCATATATAGTAAATCCTATACCTTCTATTCCTGTACTATCATCTGTATCAACTTTGCTTAACTCTAAGTCTACATATTTTTGATTGTAGAACTTAAATGTAACTTTTGTTGGCTCGCTTCCATCTCCACCTTTTACAACAGCTGATTTAGTAGTTGTTGTTCTCGATAATAATGATTGTAAACTTAAATTGTAATTATTTGGTGCACTTGTTTCTGTTACTGTATATGTATCTGGTGGTAATCCTTTTACTGTTTGTTTTGGTGTTACATTTGTTGCTACTACATGTCCTGCAGAGTCTTTTACCGTAAATCTTGCTCCACAAGTACTTGAAAGTTCATAATCTGAGCCATCACTTTTTTTCTTTTCATTATCATATTTTCTTATTATTAATGATCCTGCATATACTGGTCCCCAAGATACTGATTTTGAGCCGTCTTCTTCTGATGTTGTCGTACTTGTTGTATGTTTTCCAGCTGTTTGGCAAGCCCCTGCAGATGTTGAAATATTTTGGTTACTACCATTTTGGTGTTGTCCTGAAATGCTTACACAACTTGCACTATAATCATTTCTCCAGTTTTTAGTTACTTTAGTAGCTTTACCTACTGTAACATTTACCGTAACCCTTGTTACTGCTGTTACTGTTTTAGGAACTTTTACATAAAATGTTTTATTCTTTCCTGATGTCCATGATATAGCATTTCCACTCGCATCACAAATACTTGCTGATCCAGTTCCAGCAACTGTCGCTGTTATAGATGAACCTTTTATAGAATAATTACATTTTACTTTATATGGTCCAACTATATTATAACTAGAATTCAAATAAGTAAATTTCTTTGAAGTAGATTCTTTAGTTAATGTTATTGTTTTTAGAACTGATGTACTACTACTCGTTACATAGCTTCCAGTTGATGTACACCAATAGGTATGATCTGCAACTGCGCATTGGTGTGCTCCTTCCCAAGTACAATGCCAACCATTACTTAACTGACCGTTAGCACCTACCCAGTTAATTGTCTCATACCATCCTGCATTACTAACAGTTGTTCCAATTAACACTGTTGCCATTATCATCATCATTATTGTAGGGAATTTCTTATTATATTTTCTTATTACTCTTATAAGTAAATATACTCCTCCACCAATTAAAATAATTATCAATGTATTTCTATATAATCCTGTACTTACAGAAATAAGTATGTCTGCAGAATCGTAGTCATCTTCACCTTGTACTTTATTTCCTGCTGTTGAATCTACATCTTTTAAGTTTTTAGCATTACTACTTTTTGTTATTTCTGCACTATTTTTTGTAATTCCAACAGAATTACTTGTTACTGTTTTTGTTAAATATAATTTTAATGTTTTACTTTCCCCAGGTGCTAAAGTTTTTGAAGCTAAAGATGTATTTTTTAAACTTCCATCTTTATTAACAGTCCATCCATTGCTGTTAGAATCATCTAATGTTAAACCATCTGGAAGATAATCTGTAACTTCATTTGCATATCCTTCAAGTGTTCCTTCATTTGTTACTATTATGTTATATTCTATTTTTACAATTGAACCTTCTAATTGTTTCTTTGGAATTTCTACTTTTGCAAGTGAAGTATTTTTATAGCTATATTCTTTATCTCCCTTAGAATTACTTACTGTTACTTTACTAATATTTTTCTCTAGTTTTAAGTCAAATACTTTATTCTCAATTAATCCTAAATCTATATTTTCTAAATTTTTATTTAATTGTAAAATATCTGTAATTCCTACTTCTTTTGCTGCGCCATCAATAGTTACTTGAGATTTATTAGCATCATTATTTAACCCTTCATCTACACCTTTAACCTGGTATTTTGTAATCTCATATTTAGATGTATCATATTCGAATAAACAATAATATCTTCCTGCTGGTATATTTTCAAACTTATATTCACCATTGTTGTTTGCTTGTACAATCATCTTTTTATTATCTATTGTAACTATTGAATTAGTTTCTGCATCAAACAATTTTACTGTTGTTCCATTTAGTCTCTTTTCGTTTTCTATTCTTCTTCCGTCTCCATTTTCGTCTAACCAAGTAATACCACTTATGCTATATGTTGCATTTGAATTATTGCCATTATTATTGTTGTCACCATTATCATTATTGTCTCCACTATTATTGTTATTATCTCCACCATTGTTATTTCCGCTATTATTGTCATCACTATTGTCACCTTGATTATTATTGTTGTTATTATCATTGTTATCATTGTCATTGTTTCCATCATCTATATCGTCTTTTTTTCCATCAATATAATCCCAGTCAACATTTGTAATAGCTGTTACTTTAACTATATTAGAAGTTACCGTATTTATTGTAACACCTGATATTGTTGCAAAATTGGAAATCTCTGTATTTTGATCAACCTCATCTACTTTAACCTTTGCCATTATAGTTATTGTTTTTCCAGCTGGAATTACTGTCGTTATACTAATGTCATCTTGACTATCTGTCTTGACTGATAAATCCAATTTGTTTTCAACTAAATCATATTGTAAATTTGCTTCTTCTTCAATATCATAATTTTGTATGTCGTTTTTGAATTCTCCTTCTTGAACTGTTTCTTCCTTTATATTATATGATAAATATGTAGCTTCTACTCCTGTTAAGCCTTTTGGTAAATTATCTGATATTGTTACATTTGTTCTAACTTTAGATTCATTCTTTACTGTTATTTTATAAGTTAATTCATCATCAGGTTTTACATTTTGTCCTTCTTGGTCAAGAGACATAGTTGCTTTTACATATTGTGGATATGCATATATTTTATTTTCGTTTGATATATATCCTGTACCATCAACAGTAGCTGTTGCAGCCATTTTTAATTCTATTTGATTTTTGTTTTCCTCGTAATTTGCTCCTGAAAAACGAATCATTATACTTTGTAAACTATTTGCTTTTATACTTGATATATCTATTTTAAATTTATTGTCTTCTATTTTTCCATTATCAGTTTCATTTTCTGAATATATTACAAAAGAAGTATCATACTTTAGTTCTTCAGGTATTTCTGTTGTTTCAATGTGAACATTATTCAAATCCGAATCTGTTAAATTTGTTAAATCAATTTTATATGCAAATTTATCTGTTCCACTTGTTTGTGCTTTAAGTTTTACATCTATTTTTGCTTGTAATATTTTATTTTTCAATGTATATGTACCATAATTTTCACTATCTACATTTACACTTATATTATTAGAAATATCTGCACTTTCTATTTCATTTTCTAAATCTCCTACAACAACCTCATAATATTCACTTTTTGTCTCTCCTGGCTCTAATGTACTAATATTTTTAAATTGATAATTTTTTACAGTTTCATCTGTAATATAATTGTATACTAAATCATCTTGTATGTTATAAACATACTTTTTCAATTTTTCATCCCAATGTTTTCCACTTTCTACCGTTGCATATTTTGTATAATTAGGCACTTCACCTGTAATTGCTATATTGTTAATTGTTTCATTTGTGTTATTTTTTACTGTTACTTCATATTTTATGACTTGTCTTTCGAAAACAGATTGGTCATCTATTTTTTCAGAATCATTTCCTGTTTCCTTTGATACTATTTCTTGTCCAACTTGTGCGGTTGCTGTAACACTTAAGCCATTATTTTGTTTTAAAGTTTCTACTTTTGATAACACTCTTGCTGGTTCATTATTATTTTCTACTACTGTTTCCTGACTTGCATTACCATTGTTTTGTTGATTGTTATTATCTTGACCATTATTTTCTTGTTCAGCACTATTTTGGTTATTATTTGCTTCCTCAGTTTTATCTTCTTTTTTAGTTTCTGTTATTGCTTGTAAATTAACAGCAATTTGATTTACACCTGTTTCATTATTTTTTCCAATTTCATTTGTGTATTTTATGTTGATATTATCTGAGTAGCTAGTAAATTCTTTATTTAATATAATAGTTGCTGGAATTACTACATTTGTTCCATCTATCATATTATCAAATAAATACTCTGTCTGTGTTCCTTCAATTTTTGCTACAATTACTTTTTTGCAATCTTGATTTTCTACAACATTTACATCTTTTAAGCTAAGTCCATTTGCATTTAGTAAATAGCTGTCTCCAATTACAATTTTTTCAACTGCTGATGGTAATTCAATTTGCAATTCTGGATTTTTAAATAAATTGCAATCACTTTTTGATGTTACTAATGTTGCTGTTATTTTTACATCATTTTGAATGTTACTTGTCCATTCTGTTTTATCTATAGATGTATTTACTTTAGTAACTGCATCTTTTATTTCTGTTTCATTTACTAATTTATTTTCTATATCTCCACTTGTTAATTGATGTTTTGTTACTACATATTTATTGTTTAAGTCTTTCATATTTGGACTTATTGCTTTTGTTTCTTGAATTCTTATTATTCCTTTATTTGCTGGTTTTGAGATTTTGAAGTTTAATCCTGTAACTTCATTCTCAAAATCTAGTGTTATTTCAGTATCATCTGTTTTATAATCTTTATTTATATCTAATAATATATTTTCATTACTATCTAATACTTGTAAAGTTCCTTCGTTTCCTAATACTCTTGTTAAATCTTGTTTATTTATTTTTATTTGTTTATATGTAATATCATTTGTTTCTTTGTATTCATTATCTTCTGTTTTAAATTCATTTGTTTCTTGTAATGTTATTTCATCATCAATTAAATTACTTACAATTACTCTATTGTTCTCAGAAAATTCTGTTGAATAATTTGTTCCATTTGATATATTTGAATTTATATATCCATTATAAATATCTTGTGTATTTATTTTTGTTGAAACAATGTTTCCAGATTCTTCTAATGTTATTTCATTATTAGTTAAATCTTGTATTCTTCCAATTTCCTCATTTTGGCTTTCATATCTTATAAGTACTGGCATAGTAATTTTAGAATTTTCTTCTGTTAATTCTATTTTTTGATTATAATAGAATATTATTTCATATTCATCATAATCTGTTGTACTTCCACTATAGATTTCCCCTTTTTCATTTGCTTCATTACTGTCATATATATGTAAAATCTTACTTTCTTTGTCATATTCATATTTTGCTTCTCTTTGTTCATCTTTTCCATTTGTTGCTTTTGAAGAAATAGAAATAACGTCTATTGTGTCAGGTATGATACCATTAATTTCTGGTATTTTTAGATATGTAGAGTTTTCTTTTACAGGACTATAGTAATCTTCTGTATATGATGGCTTTTCTTTTAAGTTAAACTCAATTAAAGATTTTTCTTGTCCCTTTTCCTCATAATTAAATTGCTTTACTAAACTAAAATTAGTTTTTACGCTTGATACAATTTCTTTACCATCTTCATTATATAATGCTCTAGAGATAAAGATACTTGCACTTATTGCTAATATTCCTATTATTACTGGTATGATGTATTTATCTAAAAATTTAATAATTTGTTCTTTCATCGCCATTTCTCCCTTCCCTATCATTATATTTTGATATTTATTTTTTTTCAATATGGGCATTTTTGTATATTTCGAATTATTACAAAAAACTTCTTAAATCTCTTTACGGAAGCTACTTTGACCAATTTTCAACAGCTATTTTTTAAGTTTATATTACAATTTAATTACATAATAAAAAAAAACGATATTCCCTTACGGAATACCGTTTTTTTATCATTTCACATTATTTTTTTAATGCTTTTTTCTTTATAAATACAATTCCTGTTGCTAATACTATTAATCCTATAGTTCCTGCAATCCAGTAAATTGGTCTCTTATCACTACCTGTTGGTGGTGTAATTGTCAATGTTGTTTTATCTTTAGCTAGTTCCCAATTAAAGCTACTCTTTAATGATGTTAATTTGTCAAGTGAAAGTGATGTTACTCTTGCTTTGTTTGTATAAGCTGTATCATTATCTTTAGATAATAATGATGTTACTGTATAGCTCATACTTTCTGTTGCTCCACTTTCAAATTCTTTCCAACCAGTCATCTTTAAGCTGTTTGTTGTTTCTGTACTTCCATCTGGGTTATTCTTTGTAATTGAAACTTCTACACTTTCTGTATTTCCATCCGAATGTACTACACTTGCAGTTGAACTTGCTTTTGTTGAGTCATAATTGTATTTTTTATCTAATTCGTCTACAATTTCATTTACTTTTACAGCTTTTAAGTATACTTCACCTATCTTTTCACCATATAAGTAGTATTTTCCATAGTCTCCTGAACCTTCAGCTTCTATGTAATCTTTATCAGATTGATTTTCAATTTTTATCTCATATGTTGTTTCTAATGCAGAACCATAAATTAGACTTTGATCAATTTCTAATTTAGCATATTTACTTCCGCCTGTTATTTCATCTAGTGCTGTTAAATATGTTGCTGTTCTATCTGTTGGATTTGCTGATACTAAAGTTGTTCCTGTTTGTGCTGTAAGTTTAACATTAGTTATCTTTTTATCTAATTTTATTATTGTTTCTGGTTGTTCTATTAAACCAAAGTTAAATCCTCCGAAAATTGGTTTTTGTGTATCTGTATCTTTTTGAACATCTGTAGATGTATTTACATCATTTTCAATTGAAATACCTGTCATTGGAGTATATGCATTTAAGTTTGAAGGATAGTCTGTTACAACATTTCCTGATTTATCATATACTGTTCCATCATCATTGTATTTATAGCCATCAAATTTAGCTCTTTGAGTTAAGTCATCTGCTGCTGTTGAATAGTTAGTATTATTTAAATATTTATACCATTCAACTATTTTCTTTTGAGCTTCTGTTTGTTTTGAAGCTACTACTCCTGTTATTGCATTTAAATCTTCTGCTTTAGCTTCCATAGCATTTTTAATTGTATCTCCAGCTCCATTTGATTCAGTATTTATAATTGTTGATTTATAATCATTTGATTTTATGTCTGTAGTTGTATTATCTGCTTTTACCATTTTTTGTGTACCATCACCATAAGTAAATCTTATGTAATAATATCCTGGTACAACACCTTCAAATTCATATGTTCCACCAACTTGTGTTGTTGTTCTAGCTTCTGGTTGACTTACATTTAATTGGTTATTGTTATATTCATCTACATATAATTTTGTTACTGTTGTTTTATCCGCATTTAATAATTCAACTGTTACACTTTGAGCTCTATTTTTTTCATTGTCATCCATTATACCATTTCCAAGATTTGTTCCTTCATTTTTACTTTGTTCTGTTTTAATATCCTCATATACTGTACCAGAAATCTTTCTTCTATCTCCTAGTGATAGTTTTAAGTATAATGCTGATGATTTACGAGATTTACTAATTGTTTTGTGTACATAGTATTTCTTGCTATTAGATTCACTTGTTACTGGATAAATATTAGTTCCTTTAGCTCCATCAAAGTCTCTAACACTTTCATTATTTACCCAAACATTATCTGTTCTTAAATATTCATGATATCCTAAAGCTGTAGCTATTGTAGGTGCATTTTCAAGTTCACCTTCAGTTACTTTTCTTTCTAGTATTCTTCTTAAAGCTTCATCTTTTATTCTAAATTGGATATATGATGTTTCTGTTTCTTGTTTTCCTATACCGTTTTTGTAAACACTATTTTCATTATTTACGTCATAGCTTGCTACTCCGTCTTTATCACTCCATAGTGCAAAATCAGATTTATCTGATGTATTTTCGTTAGTACATAATTCATATCTACTTGTATCATATGAATTTACTAATGAATCTAGATATAATCTTTCTTCTGTATATAGGTCATCTAAGTACATTGTTTCATTATTCTTAACATCAATACTATATACCACATATACTTTTAATTCGTCTGTATTGTTTGCAACATTATATGCTATATCTGTTGGATATATTTTTCCAGTATATGATTTTGTTGAATTTTGTTCATTTACTGTTGGTACATATTTTGATTCACTAGCAGGTGCATCACCATATTTATATGTATATGTGTAACCTTTCATATTAATTTTAATATATGCTAGGTTTTCATCTACAGTATAGTCTGCATCATATTGTTCTAGTAATCCAAGATTAATATTTGAAACTTTATATGTTGCTTCATCATAGTAATATGCAAGTGGTGCATTTTTCAATTCGTCTGCTGTTGCTTTATTATCTTTGATGTCTCCATATACTTTATTATTTTCAGCTACTAATTTGTCATTTTCTAAATTAACAACTGTTTTGCTTGTTACAGCTTTACCAGGATTTGCTCCTTCTACTCCTGTTAAGTTATTGTCATCTAATTTTGCTTTTGTCATTTCATATTCTTGAGCTTTTGAGTTAACTTTTGCATCTGTTCCTGTAAATGGATTTACTACTACATAACCACGTTCTTTTACTGTACCATCTTCATTATATGTAGTTTTGTTATTATAAATAAATTCTACATATGCTCCATTTAAGTCCCAATAATAAATGTCTTTGTCTTCATCTGATACTGCATTTTTCTCTGTAAATTTATAGTGTCCATTTGCATCTGTTACTGTTGTAGCAAGTAATTTATTATTTGCATCGTAAAGGTTAACTGTTATTCCTTCTTTTAATTTATCATTACTTTGTTGTCCATCATAAATATGATTTATTTGGTTATCTTTACGGTCTGGATTATCTATCCAAACATCTCCTTCTATTCCTCCAACAACTTTCTTGTTATCAGCTTCGAATTTGAATGTTCCATCTTCTGGGAAATTGATATCAATTTCTTTGTTTCCTAAGTATACCCAATCTCCTGTTAATGAGCTAGATCCTTCTGCTGCTTGTTTGTATCCATCCTGTTTTGTTATGTCATATCCACTTGGTGTTTCTGTTTCATATAAATAATATGTTCCATATTTTAATTTTTCTATTTTTGTTGATGATGGGTATTCTGTAGCTTTATCTCCATAAGTTTTATCTCCTGCTGCATCTCCTGATATCCATCCTTTCGTTCCATCATTTAAAACTGCGTATAGTTTGAATTTACCACCTGATAAAACCATTCCTGTTGTTTTATCTTTTTTGATAATTTCTGTTGTTGCAAGTGATTTGTTTGTAATTTTAACAGTAATTTTTGAGCCTGAACCTGGCTCTAATGCTTGTGAACCTACAAATACCCAATCTCCTGTTAAATCTGTTGAACCATTAGAGGCTTGTTTATATCCTGTTTGTTCACTTAATGCGCAATTATCTGGAGCTTTTGTTTCATATATATAATATGTTCCGTATTTTAGATTTTTTATTTCTGTTTTTGCAGAATATTCTGTTGCTGTTGTTCCGTATGTTTTTTTAGCCTTAGCATCTCCTGATACCCATCCTTTTGTTCCATCTTTTAATTCTGCATAAATTTTAAATCCTGCACCATCTAATTCTTTACCTGATTTTTCATCAACTTTTGATATTATTAATGTTTTTAATCCTTTTCTCTTAAGAGTCCAAGATACTTCTCCATCTACTGTATGTGGTGTGTTGTCATAAACATATAATCCTGTTTGTTGTTGTTGACTACCAACACATACTGCTATTCTTGCATTATAATATTCAAATTTTTCTTGTTTTATACTTACAGTATAATTTCCTTCATCTGGTAATTTAGCTGTTTCTACTGCTAAGAAAAATTGTTTACCATCTAGAATATATTTTCCTGATTTTGCCTCATTAAATTTATTTGACCAATCTTTTTTATCTGTTGACTCTGAAGAGCTCCAATATATTTCTTTATTTGAAGAACTAGTCCATTTTGCACTACTTACTGTAATACTATTTATGCCTTTACCTGCAAAAGATATTGTGAATGGTCCCATTATAGTATAAGACTTATTGTTTATTGTAACTTGCTTTTCTTTTTCTTCTACAGTACTTTTAGATATATCTTTTATTTTTTGATAGTTATTATATTCATCTATTTTTCCTTGAGAGGCAGGATTTTTAGTACCACTGCCTGCCCATTCCATTTCATTTATAATAGCTGATTCATTAACAACTGTTCTTTCTTTTATTGCCTCGTACAAAGCATTTTGTACATAAAATGAGTTACCATCTCTAGAGGCTTCTGCTGCTAATCTACCAACTGATGTTTTTGAACCATCTGCATAAGCTGTTTTTGATTTTTTTGGTGTTGTATTGATAATTGATTCTACCTTTATTCTTCCTTTTGCTTCATCAAAACCAACATCAAATACAGAGTGTATTGTGTTATTCATACTTGTTCCAGAATATCCTGATTCTTTATGCCAGAAACATGTTAAATTTCCTTGACTATCAAGTCCATTCCAAAAAGCTCCACCCATATCTATTTGTTTACCTAACAAATCTTTTGCTTTAGCATTCATATATTGACTTTTAGATGGATTGTAAAGCGAATAGACATTACCTATTAATACATATATAATTGTTAAAAATGCTATACTTGCTATTGCTGTTATAATTTTATTTTTATATTTTTTTATCATCTATTTCACCTCCACCTTATATTTTCTTACTTAAATATTTTTTGTTTACTAAATATGCTAATCCAGCTAATACTACTAGTGTAATTATTGTTGTTGCAACATAATTTACTAATGCTCCTGTACTTACACTTATGATTACATCTGCTGAACCTTTTTCGTTAGTTTCATCTTTAATTCCTAATTCATTTGAACTTTCTGTTATTTCAGCTTTGTTGTTTACTAAACCTGTATTTGAATCTGTCATTGTTTTTGTTAATATTAATGTTAATTCTTTAGATTCTCCTGGTTCAATTTTTGTATTTGCTAAACTTGTGTTATATAGGTTGTTTCCTGATATATACCAATCTGAATTTAAACTTGAGTTAAAGCTTAGGCTTGATGGCATATAGTCAACAATGTTTCTTGCATATCCTGCAACATCACCTGTATTTGTAACTTTTATTTTGTATTCAATTACTACAAGTGAACCACTTAGGTTTTTAGATTTTATTTCGGCTTTTGCTAATGTTGTATTTTCTTTTTGAGCATATTCTGATGTTTTTGAATCATTTTTTACTGTTATTTTTCCAACATATTTTTGTAATTTTAAATCAAATGTGCTTCTTAAAATTAAACCTAAATCTATATTTGATATATTTTTTTCTAGGTTTATTGTATCTGTAGTTCCTGCTGTTATTGTGTTTCCATCTATTGTTATTTCTCTTGAAATTGCATCTGAATTTTCAGTATCATTAGCACCTTTTACTTGATATGTTGTTGTTCCATAAATATTTGTATCATACTTAAATACTATTATGTATTTTCCTTTTACTAAGTCTAATTTGTAAGTTCCATCGTTACCTGTTTTTGTTGTGGCTTCGACTTTACCTGTTTCGGCATTTATAGCATTTACTTCGATGTCTCCTTTTAATTCTTCTGTACTATTTCTTCTTCCGTCTCTATCACTATCTAGCCATACTAATCCTGAAATAGTATATCTTACATCGTCGTCATCACTACTACTGCTATTATTGTTATTTTGATTATTTCCAGAGTTGTTATTTTCACCACTATTATTATTATTGTTGTTGTTATTTTCTCCTGAATTATTGTTACTATTGTTTCCATTATTATTGTTATTTTCTGGTTCAATTACAGGATTTTCTGTTTTATTAACTAAAATTGTTAATTCATCATCTTTTCTTCTACCATTTTCTTCATCAGAAACTTTTAAAGTATTTGTTATTGATTCTGTATTTAATGCATCTACTTTTCCAACAACATTTATTTTTACTGTTTCACCTGGTTTTAGTGTTTGTTCATTTTTTCTTAAATTGTTATATGATAATTGTCCTAATATATCTTCTTCTCCTGCTTCTGTAGTAATTTTTGCACTTTCTACATCTAGCATTCTATCTATATTATATTCAAGTGAAATTTTATGTTCTTTTTGTTCATTATTTGTAATTGTTGCTGTAAAACCAATTTTATCTCCATCATTTAATTTATCTGTAGAAACATTTATTGCTTTTCCATCTTCATATTCCCCTTGTTGTTCAAGTTTTAGGTTTGTTGAATAATCAGTTACTGTTCTTGTTAATTTATTTGAAATATAGCTATTTTTGTTTGATGTTATAACTTCTGCTAACATCCATACATCCTCTGTTTTATTCTCTCCTAATGAATACTGTGTTGATGGAAACATTTCTATTTTTAATGAATCTCCTGCATTTATAGAATTTACCTTTAATGTCATTATTGATATTCCATCTTTTCCTGTTTCAACACCACTAAGTGCTACATTATCTTCGATTTCTTCAGTTATATTAGCATCTGGTGTTAAGTTACTAGAAAATGCAACTTTTACATCCATATCTTTTAAGTTTTGACTTGTTGTATTTTTAATTACTAATTCAGATTTTACTGTTCCACCACTTGTTAATTCTATCTCATTTGATGAACCATTGAATATGTTTACTTGTAATTCTGCACTTTTAATGTTATTTTTTATTGTTGAAATTGTTTCATTTAATCCTTTATCTTCTGAAACAACTGTTATAGTTCCTTGAGTTTCTGTTCCATCTATTTTTTCATTATTTAACATATATACAGAAGCTTCATATTCAAATGTTTTACTTTCACCATTTTTTAGGCTTGAAATTGTTCCTAATGTAATTTCATTTGAATTTGAAATTTCATAAAAATGTTCTTTAGTTGTTGTATTATAATATGGGTTTGTTCCTTCTTTTTCTACCAAGTTCCAAACATATCCATTTTTTTGATTTGCTTTTACTGTAACATTTGTATAATCTTTTCCAGTATTATTTGTTATTGTTACTTTATATTTTATTGTTTGTCCTTCATAGATATTATCATTATCTGATAAACTATCATTTCCAACTGTTGCACTAATTTGTGTATTTAGTCCTGTTTTTGTTTCGTTTGTTACAACTCTTTCTTCTGAACTTTCTGCCATACTTGTTTTTGTTGCTAATACTATGTTTGATGTATTTGATTCAGTATTTCCTTGATAGTCACAACTTACAACTGATGAGAAGCTTCCTTTTTTGTTGTATTTTAGATTTTCTGGTACTGTTACTGGTACATTTAATTTTATAACTTCTTCTTTTTCCATTTCATCTACTACAACTTTGTAGCTTACTGCATCTTCTCTATATTCTCCCCAACTTTGGTCATCTGCTTTAGCATCTTTTTGGTTTGAGTAATAGATTTTTAATTTTCCATTATTTGTTTGTAATTCATTTAATTTTGCTACATAACTTTCATCATCTTGATTTGCTGGTATTTGTCCTATTAATGTAACATTTGAAACTTTTTCTCCATAGTTGTTTATTAATGCTGTATTTAAAGTTACATCTTTTTGATCTGCATTTGTGCTTAATTCTCCATAAGCTGTTTCTTTATCTACTGTTACAACTGTGTCTCCATTGTTGTTATAATTTACAATTTGGTTATATATCATTATTCCATATTGTGATTCGAAGTTTATATCTGCTGATGCTGTTTTTTGTTCATTTTTATTTTCGTTTGAATATGTCATTTCTATTTGACTTGTTTTGCTTGGTGTTAATTTGCTTGTTGCAACATCTAATTTTAAGGCAATTTTTGTTCCACCTGATACATCATATTTTTCTTGTTCACCTTTAAATTTAATAGTTACTTCTGATTCACCATTTGAATTTTTGTCTGAACTTGTGCTTTCAACTTCTAGTCCATTTTTATATAATACTGCATATTGAGCTGATTTTACTGTCATTTCTTTTGGTAATTTTACAGTTACAGTTGGATTTTTATATAAGTCTTTACTTTCGTCATTTGATTCTAGTGTTGCATTTACTGTTATTGTTTGACTATCTGCTATTGTTGAAATTTTTGATATATCTAAGTTTATATTTCCTGATGTTTCTGTTTCTTTTAATGTTATTACTTTTTCTGCAACTTTTTTATTTGTTGTTGCTTTTTCTTTTATTCCTGTTAGACCTTTTATTTCATCTCTTCCATATCCTGCACTTAATATTGCTTTTGTATTTTCAATATTTAGTGTTCCTATATTTTCTGGTTTGCTGGTTTCTAATTTTACTTCTTTTTGTCCATCTGGATATGTTACAACTATTTTTCCTTCTTCATTTGCTTCTGCACTCTTGTTTATGTTTGCTATTACTGTTCCATCAACAGATTTTACTGTTATATATCCATTTTCTCCAAAGATTTTTAGGAATTCGTCTTTGCTAATTTTTGTTTCTTTATATAGAATGTTTGCTGCTTTTTCGTTTTCACCTTCTAAGTATGTAGCTTCTTTTTGTTCTATTTCTATTTTTTCTTCTGATTCTTCTATATAATCAACATTTATTTTATTTGTTTCTGTATAGTCTCTTTCTTCTCCTGTATATATCTTTCCTTTATAAATTTCATTTTCACTACTTTCTATTGTACTTGATATTACACCATCTATTTCTTCTTCAATATGAACATTTTTGTTTTCTGTTATTTCTTTGTTATCATATAATGTTATTTTATCTTGTATTTGGATTTCTTCATTTGCTATATTTTTATCTTTATTTAAAATATAAGTTACTACAAATATATCACTTGCTTCTTTTTCCCAGCTTATGTTTTCTTTATCCTCATTTGATAAATTTATTGTAAGTTTATTTTCAGCTTTATTATATTCATAGTTTGAATCTCCAAATTCAGCTTTGCTATTCGTTCCATTTGTATTTCTTGCTGTTACTTTTACAGCTTCTACTTTTTCTGGAACATTTAAAGTTAATTCAGTATTTTTTACTGGATAATTGTTGTTTGTAGCCTTGCTATTTATTAGCATTTGTACTAATCTTTTATTTTCTCCATTTACATCATATACTGAATTTGTTAATAATCTTCCATCAAGTTCTACTTTTGTTTCTTCACTTGATTTCCAATCTATTTCAACTTCATCTTTTCCGCTTATTTCTATAAACTTATTTTTTTCAACATTTTTACTGTTAATGTATTGTCCACCTAGTTCCACTGTTGTTTTTCCAGCTAATGTTGTTTCTTTTACTGTATTTTCTTTTTTGGCTTCTATTGCTAATTTGATTGTTACAGTACTTCCTGCATTTATTTGTTTTAATTTAACAACATTGTCTTTTATTTCTGTTACTTGGGGATCTAATTCATCGCTTTTTATATTAAAGTTTCCATCTGCGATCTTTATTTCTCCATTGAAATACCCTTCGTTTTTAACCGATACATCAACATATAGATATTGTTTTTTATCTATATTTTCCTCGATTTTTTGTATTTTTTCTCCGCTTTCATCTTGAAAGTACGCAGAAAATTCGACATTTACATTATTTGTTTTTACCGCATCTATGGCATAGCTTACAGCTGATTTACCAACAAATACAAAGTCTGAAACTGTTAATGCAAATATCGCTAAAATTGCACAAATTTTATTGATTAAATTTGTTCTTGTACTGTTCATATTAAATTCCTCCCTTTTTTGTACGCTTTTTACTTATGTTATTATAAAAAAAAGCTATTTTTTAGTCAATAACTTTAGCCTTCAATCTGCTCTCGCTCTAGAAAGACATTTTCTATGTATTTACGGAAGCTTTTTTTCGGTTTTGTTTGACTTTTTTATTAAATTTTTATTACAATTATGTTACATTTTTGTTTTTAAACATAATTGTGCACCATACTTACTATTATAAAGCCTTTCGGGCTTTTTTGCAATAGTTTTTTTACATTTTTTGTAACTTTTTATGTAATATAATAGAAATTTTTAACACATATTTCTATGTTTCATATAATATAATTATAAAGAGGTGAAATTTATGAATAATGTTGATATTTCTTATTTAATGAATATGTTAAACAAGATGGATAAAAATCAATTATCTAATGGACTTAATCAACTAAATCAAATTTTAAGTCCTGAGGAAAAGCAAAAAATTATTCAAGCTCTTAATTCTAAAAATAATATGAATTAAGCCTAAGGAGATGAGTTTTATGGCAGAAGATAATATTTCAAATATTATTAATAACTTTAAAAATATGCTAAATAATACGGATAATTCTGATAAATCTAATAATTCAGATGTCAAAAATGATTCTCAAAACCTAAATATAACACCAGAAATGATTGGTAATTTAGCTAATATTTTAAAAAGCAATTCTCAAGATAATTCTTCTGCTAATTCGAGCTCTTCTAATGTAAATAGTTCTTCAAATTCCGATAATTCCGAAAATAACAATAGTTCTTTTGCTAGTAATATAGATTTTGAAACTATTTTGAAAATTAAAATGATTATGGAAACTCTTAATAAAAAAGATGACCCAAGAAGCAATTTGCTTTATTCTCTAAAACCTTATCTTAGAGAAAGTAAGCAAAAAAAATTAGATCAATATGTGAATTTGTTTAAAATTACGCAAATTTCTAATTTGTTCAAAAATGAAAAAGGAGATAAAAGCTGATGCCCATTTTTCGTTATCCCTTTTTTTATAATAATTATTATGGTAATTACTATAATAGACCATATTCAAGCAAGCAAGGTTATCTTTCTAAGTCTACGGATAATGGTAATTTTCATAATTCTTTACATAATAATTCTAATAAGTATCAGGATAATTCTTCAATTAATTTTGATTCTTCACATACAGAAAGTGATGATTCGAACATAAAAAATAATTCAAAAAAATCAGATTCTGGTTCAGAATATTTTTTTGAATTATTTGGTTTGAAACTTTATTTTGATGATATTTTGTTAATTTGCTTGATTTTCTTTTTGTATCAAGAAGGTGTGAAGGATGATGAACTTTTTATTAGTTTGATTTTGTTGCTTTTGAGCTAGTCAATCACAACTTTATCATCCTCAATATAAACATAAGCTTGTCTATGTAAAGGTTCTTCATCTCTGTCAATTTCTCTAACAATATTAGCAATACGAAGTTGAACAGTGTCTAGCTTACCAGCTGCTATGATTGCTTTTGTATTTCCTTTTGCACCTGCATGAGCTAGGCCCCTAAGTGTTCCAAGGACCACTATATTGTCTGCTGCAACGACTTCTGCTCCTGAGTTTACATCACCTATTATTACAATACTTCCATCTTCTTCTATTTTTTGTCCAGATCTTAATGAACCTCTATGGAATTTTGTTTCTGATATTGATACTTCTTGTATAAATGTTTTTTTAATATTGTGTAACCCTAATTCTTTTGGCATATCAAAATCAACATCTACATCTAATTTTTCTTTGATTATTTCTTCAATTTCATCCATTTCCTTGTTTTTTAGCACTTTTCCTGTAATCATTATTGGTGTTTTTTCTTCTTTATATATCTTTTGTAATTGTGATGCTTTTTTCCTTATTTGTGGTATTATATCTTCGATTTTTGCCTCTGGATGTATTTTTATAATTACCAAATTATTTTTTTGACTTACATTTATACAATTTCTCATTATTATCTCCTTCTATTGTATTGCTTCTACATAGCCTGTTGCTTGATTTGATTCTTGTATTTCATTTGAATTTATATTCATTCCAAAGTATTCCGCAATTATCTCTCTTGCAACTTCTGCTGTATAAAATCCGTGTCCACCATTTTCAACCATTACTACAACTGCTATTTCTGGGTCGTTAAATGGTGCAAAACCTGCAAACCACGCATTTACATTTGAACCAGCTTCTGCAGAACCTGTTTTTCCTCCAACTTCTATATTGAAGTTTTTAAATACACTACTTGCTGTTCCTCCTTCTTCTGTAACTGATCTCATTCCTTCTAATACTGCATTTATATTTGTGCCTGAGAAGGTTAAATTTTCTGTATTATCATCATCTAATCCTAATTTTTCTTTTACATATTCATTTATTTCTGTTTTTGAACTTTCAGTTCCATCTGCATTTAATATTCTTTTTATTAATGTTGGCTTTATTTTATTTCCGCCATTTGCTACCATTCCTATGTATTTTACTAGTTGAATTGGTGAAAAACTGTTATAACTCTGTCCTATAGCTGCTTGTAAAGTTTGACCTGATGACCATGTTTCATTTACTTTTTTTGCTGCTTCTGGTGATGCTAATGTTCCTGATGTTTCACTTGGAAGTTCTATTCCTGTTTTTCTTCCTAATCCAAAGTAATTTGCATATTTGTCTAATGTTTCTATTCCCATTCTGTTTCCTGTTTCGTAAAAGAAATAGTTACAAGATTTTTCTATTGCCCCTGAAACATCTAGGTATCCATGTCCTCTATGGTAGCTATTGTAATACCAACATCTTGGTTGATAATCTCTGTATCTTGTATATATACCTGTATCATTTATCTTTTCTGTTGTTGATATTACTCCTGATTCAAGTCCTGCTAGCGCTGTTACCATCTTGAATATTGAACCAGGTGCATAAGAACCAGATATTGCCTTATTAAATAGCGAATTGTTTTCTTTTATTTGATTGTATTCTGCCACACTTATTCCACCTACCCATGCATTTGGGTCATAATCTGGATTGCTTGCCATTGCAAGTATTTCTCCAGAGTGTACATCTATTACAGCAACACAACCTCCTTTTGCATCATATCTATTTGAAAATCCACCATTTCTTATTTTTTCTATATTATTTTTTAAAGCTGTTTCCGCAACTTCTTGTAATTTCGAATCTATTGTTAGTACAACTGTTGAGCCTTGCTCTGGAGCTTTTGTAACGGTTTCACCTGTTACTGTTCCATCAACTGTCATTTCTATTTCTTCTTTTCCTTTTTTTCCTCTTAAGTAATTTTCAAATAATGATTCTATTCCTGTTCTACCAACATAATCATCATTTTCATATACATCTTGTTCTTCATTGTATTCTTTTTCACTTATTTTTCCAATATATCCTAATATATGTGATGCCAAACTTCCATAATTGTATTTTCTTGAACTTTGTGTAGTTATTGTAACTCCTGGAAAATCCGAATTTCTTTCGCTAATTTGCGCAACCACATTTCTTGATACATTTTCTGCAAGACTTAGTGGTTTTGTACTACTATAGCCTTTTGTTGACATTTCATATCTAATTGATATTATTTTTCTTGCTTCTTTTATATTCTCTGATGTTATACCATATCTTTTTACAAAATATGCAATTGTATCTTCTACACTTGTATTTTCTGCTAATTTATATTTGGCAAGCCATTTTTTTAAGGTATCTCCTTCTATTGTATAACTTGTACATTCATCATTTACTGGGAAATTATTAGGATATCCCACTTGATTATTTTCAAATAAATTTATAATGTTTAAAATACATTTATTTAATGTTTCATCATCTGATTTTGTTTTATACATTTCTATATTAAATGAACTAGTTGTTGTTGCTAAAACACTTCCTGATCTATCTAAAATTTCTCCTCTTGAGGCTTCTAATATACTTTCTCTAGAGAGTCTTGTATTCGATATTTCTCTGTATTGAGAGCCTTTTATAATCTGCAGCTCAAATAATTTTATTATTAATATAATTCCTATAATGTATACTATAATAGTTAAAATATTAAATCTAAAATTTGTATGTTCTTTTTTTATTTTTCTTTTCAATATTTCACCTTCTCTTGCAAATTTATTTAGAGCTGTTTAAAAATATCTTGTTAAGATTTTATTTCCTTTATATTCTTCTTCTATTGCGTATCCAAATTTTTGTATTAATGGATATACTATTATTGTTATTATAATATTATATAATGTTTCAATTAATAGTATTTTTATAAAACTAATTATTTCAATTGAATATCCATATATTACACATCCTATTAAATATGCACCTATTTCGTAAATAAAAGTACTTGCTACAACCATTATTATTATTGTTATTCTGCTTTCTTTTGAGAAATTTTTGTCAAACATTCCTCCAATAAAGCCAACTGTCCCTAGCATTATAGCTGTAATCCCTACTTTTCTCCCTATAAATAAATCAAGCATTATTCCGTATACCTATTCCAAATGTCATTCCTGCAGTTCTGCTATAAAAAAGTCCTATAAAAAGTATATATATTACAAATAAATTTGGCATTACTCCGTGCAATTTTTAACCAAGAGAATAGGTTTATTTGTAGAAAATATATGATTATAAATGATATTACTAAAAATATATTTATTAATACTTTTTTCACTTTCCTATCCTCCCTTTTTTGTTAATTTGTTATTACTAAAACTGTTTCTAATTTATTGAAATTTACTGCTGTTTCAACCATAGCATATCTATCATTTAAGTTGTTTGTATTTACTACTTTAGATATTTTTCCTATATAAATTCCCTTTGGATATATTCCTCCAAGTCCAGATGTTTCTACACTATCCCCCTGTGCAACCGTTGCATCTGTTGGAATATATACCGCTTTTAAATTATTATGTTCTTCTAATTGGCCTTTACATACTACACTGTCTCTTGATGAACTTAAAATACTACTTGTATTACTAGATGAATCTATAATTGTTTGTACTTTTGATGTTGTATCTGTTGCTGATATTACATAACCTACTAATCCTTCTGATGCAATTACAGTCATATTTTCTTTTATTCCACTTTTAGTTCCTGCATTTATTACTATTGTTTTTGAGTAATTACTAATATCTCTGCTTATTACATCTGCTGCAACAGTTTTATAGTCTGTATATTTTTTTGTTAAGTCAAGATATTCTTTTAATGTTTGGTTTTCTGCTTTGATGGTTTCTAATTCTCTTAAGGTTTCTTCTAATTGATTATTTTTAGTTTTTAATTCATCATTTTCTGTCTTTAGTTCATTTATATTTGTAAAAAAAGATGAGTTTCCATGTATTTTATTTTTTACATAAGTTAATCCATTTTGCAATGGATTAACTAGTTTATTTGCTACATTTTCTACATAAGATAAATTACTGTTTTCTGTATTTGTTAAAATAACTAACAATATTAATATTATTATAGTTACTATTATTCCTATTATTTCGCCTTTTTTATTTTTATACATAATAATTTATCCTTTCTTTTTTCTATCTTCTTTTTCTACTATTTACTAAAACTGTTTTTAGTCTTTCTAAATCTTCTAATGTTTTTCCTGTTCCATTTACAACACATTCTAATGGTGAATTTGCAACATATACAGGCATATTTGTTTCTTGACTTAGTAATTTGTCTAAGTTTTGAATCAAAGCTCCTCCTCCTGCTAAATATATTCCTTTTTCTACTAAATCTGCTGCAAGCTCTGGTGGTGTTTTTTCTAATGTTTGTTTTACAGTTTCTACTATTTTTGCAATTGATTCAGTTGTTGCTTCCATTATTTGAGATGATTTAACTGTTATATTTCTTGGAAGTCCTGTTGTTAAGTCTCTTCCTCTTATCTCCATTGGCATATCAGTCATTAGTGGCGTTGCACATCCTATTTGCATTTTTATTTGCTCTGCTGTTGTTTCTCCTATTGATAGGTTTTCTTCTCTTCTTATATAATTTACAATATCTTCGTCTAGTTCGTCTCCTGCAATTCTTAAGGAATTGCTTACCACTATTCCTCCAAGTGATATTACTGCAACTTCTGTTGTTCCTCCACCAATATCAACTATCATACTTCCACTTGGTTCTGTTATATTTATTCCGGCTCCTATTGCTGCTGCCATTGGTTCTTCTATAATATAAACTTCTCTTGCTCCTGCTTGTATTATAGATTCCTCAACTGCACGTTCTTCAACCTCAGTAATACCAGATGGTACGCCAACTACTACTCTAGGTCTACCTATACTATATCTTGATGATACTTTTTTTATCATATTTTTAAGCATTAGACCTGTTGCTGTAAAATCTGCTATTACACCATCCTTCATTGGCCTTACGGCTTTAATATCTTCAGGAGTTCTTCCTAGCATTTCTTTTGCTTCATATCCTGTTGCTTTTATTTCTCCTGTTTTTCTATCTATTGCAACAACTGATGGTTCTTTTAGGACTATTCCTTTTCCTTTTAATGTCATTAGGATATTTGCTGTTCCCAAATCTATTCCTATATCTTTTGAACCAAATGTAAATAGTTTCATTTTTTCTACTTCCCTTCTAATTTTGTTTTCCATTTTTCAATTGTTTTTATACTCGTATATTCTCCTTTTCCAATTACTATGTGGTCTATTAGTTTTATTCCTAATAATTTAACTACCAGTTCTAATTTCTTTGTAACTTCTATATCTTGTTTACTTGGAGTAGAGTTTCCACTTGGATGGTTGTGTACAAGTATTATTTTAGGTGCATTTATCTTTACTGCTTCTGACAATATGTCTTTCATTCCTATGTTTACAAAATTATTTCCACCTATTGCTATATCTTTTATTTTTAATATATTGTTTTTGTTGTCTAGCAATATTATTTTTGCTATTTCTCTTTTTTCGTATTGCATTTCATTCATTAGTATTTTTACAATATCATTTGGTTCTTTTATTTGTGTTTTTTTATAGTTTGATGGTTTGTTCATTCTGTTTGCGAGTTCACATATTGCTTTGAGCTGGATAGCTTTTACTCTACCCATACCTTTTATTTTTGTTATTTCTTCTATGCTTAAATCTCTTAAAAATGATAAACTCGTTTCATCATACATTTCATTTAATTTTAAAATTTCTCTTGCTATATCAACACTTGTGTATTCTTTTGTTCCTGTTTTTATTATAATTGCTAATAATTCTGCATTGCTTAAGCTTTTTTCACCATATAATTCTAATTTTTCGTATGGTCTTTCACTCTGAGGTAATTCTTTTATTGTCAATTTTTCTTCCTTTCCGCCCCTTAAGTTACCTCTTTTTATTTACTAAATTTTTCTATAAATGAATATTGCAAGTGCCATTCCTATTATACTTGCGATATTTATTTTTATTGAAAATGCAAATGTTATGCTTAATATACTTAAGTTTAATACAAATGGGCTCTCTAATCCAAATTCTTGTCCAAATGATAACCACCATAGTCCATTTACATTTGATGCTAAATCTCCCAATAATCCACCAATTACTAGTCCACTTAAAATAAATATTAATAATATCCAAAAACTTTTATCTCTTGCAGCCATTTTTTCCTCCTTTGTTTTCCTTACGGATTTTTGCGTTTATAAGACTTTTATATTATATATTCATTTTACATTTTTTTCAAGCAAATTGTAGATTTTTTTTATTTTTTGTGTTACAGTCTATATTACCATATTTTGTTTCTTTAAATCTATTAATTTTCGTAGTATAATGTACATAGTAGATTAAAAAGAAACAATATATGTTTTTATAGCATATAATTGTTAGGAGGATTTCTAATATGAAAATTGAAAAACTTACTGATAATAAAATTAGAATCATTATAGATTTAGATGAATTATCCGAAAAAAATATTGATGTTAATAGTTTAATTAAAAATAATGATAAAGCACACGTGCTTTTCCAAACTATTCTTAATGAAGCAGAAAAACAAGTAGGATTTAAAGTTCAAAATTGTAAATTACTTGTAGAGGCATTTTCCACAACCGATGGATATGTTGTTTTTACTTTAACAAAATATAAAAATGAAGCCATTTCTGGAAATTCTTCTAAAAAGGTTAGATATAGGAGAAAAACACTTTCAACATCATACAAAAACGCAATTTATAAATTCAATAATTTTGATGAATTTTGTAATTTTTGTACATATTGTAATTCAAGTAAACTAGGTGATCTTAAAATTTTTGCTAAAAATATTTCTTTATATGAATATAGAAATTTTTATTATTTAGTTTTTACTAATATTAATATTGATTATAAATATACAAATTTGTTTTATACATCAATTTCGGAATTTTCTAATTTAATTAGCAATTCTATTATTTTAAAAAGTAAATTAGTAGAACACGGAAAAGTTATTTTTAAAGCTAATGCAGTAGCAAATGGTATAAAATATTTTGTAAATATTTAATGAAAATTATGGTAAATTTTTCTTGTATATGATATTATAGATTTACTTTTGTTATTAATAGGAGGTGAGTTTATGGATTTTAATGATTCAGATGCAATACGCACAATGGATACAAATTCAGTACTTACAAATACTTTTTTTAGAATGTTTTTAGGATTACTTGCAAGTGCCGTTACTGCTATATATACCTATTATTCTGGTATGTATATCGATATAGTTACAAGTGGTGCTTTCTATGGTTTAGCTATTGCTGAAGTTGTTGTAGTAATTCTATTTTCACTATTCTTTCAAAAAGCTTCTCCAACAGTTGTTACTGTCATGTTTTTTGGATATGCATTTTTAAATGGATTTACTTTGTCTGTTATTTTCGCAGCTTATGAATTAACTTCTATTGGTTATGCTTTTGCTGCAACTGCAGCTATGTTCGGAATTTTAGCATTTATTGGATATAAAACAGATAAAGATCTTTCAAATTGGGGTACACCACTTTCAGTTACTCTTATTGTAGGGCTTGTTTTAACTGTTATTAACTTATTCATTGGCAATACAGTACTTGACATTGTTTTAGATTGGGTTATGCTATTTTTGTTTTTTGGATTAATTGTTTATGATATGAATAAAATTAGGGCAATGCATGAGGCTGGTTTTTGCGATGATGAAAAGTTATATGTTTATGGTGCTATGGAATTGTATTTAGACTTTATTAATGTATTTTTGAGAATTTTGAGATTTTTAGGAAAAAATAAAGATTAATAAAAAGCTTCGGATTTATTAAATAAATCTGAAGCTTTATTGTTATGCATTTTCTTCATTTTTTCTTTTATTTATTATATCAACCACAAATGTAATTAACATTGTAACTGCTATAATTCCAACTAAAATTCCAATATATGTTCCTTTAAAGTTAGAAGCTGTTGGAACTAAAACTTCTCTTAATAACTTAATTGAATAAGTCATTGGTAAATATGGAGAAACTGCTTGGAATGCTTTATCTATTGTTTCTATTGGGAATGTTCCGCCTGCTGCTGCTAGTTGTAATACTAATATGATTAATGCTAAGAATTTTCCAATATCTCCAAAGTTTCTTATTAAAAATTGTATTATACTCATAAATGTAATTCCTATTAAAATACTTGAACCGTAATATAATGCCATATTTTGTACTTCAAATCCAAGTCCTGCTTTTAAAAGCCATCCTGTTAATAATCCTTCTGCTGCTCCAAGTCCTAGATATATTAAGTTTTGTAATATTTTATTTTTTGCATTCATTCCAAATATTCCAAATCTTTCATCATGGTCATAATATAAAACTACATAAGCCATTAATGCTCCAACCCATAATCCTATACATAAAAATAGTGGTGTAAATGCAATTCCATAAGAGTCTACTTTACCATATTCTTCTGTTTTGAATTCTACTGGATTTTCTCCAAATTCTTCTATTCCGTTTAAAGATTTTAGTTGTTCTTTTGTATCTTGCATACCTTCATCTATTGATGTTTTAAAGGTTTTAACTCCTTCTACTAATTGGTTGCTTCCATTGTATGCTGTTTTGCTTCCTTCGTTTAATGTACTAATAGCATTATCAACTGTGCTTGAACTTGAGCTTAATTTTTCAAGTCCTGTTTCTAAAGATTTACTTCCCTTTGATAATTGTGTTGTTCCATTTTGCAATGTTGCAATTCCATTATTTAAAGATGTTGTTCCTTGTTTTACTTGTGTTAATGCTGTTTTTAAGCTTTGTATTCCATTTGTTAATGTTCCTAATTTTTCTGTTCCTTTAGCTAATTTTTGTGTTCCTGCATAAAGACTATTAGAACCTGCTGTTACTTTCTTTCCTCCAACTGCTACACTTTCAAAACCATTCATATTTGTTTTGGGGTCTTTTGCAAAAAATCCTTGTGCTTGTGTTGCAAATGCTTTTAAAGTTGGGTCACAATTGTCTCCTAGTGCATCTGCTGTTTTTATAAGTTTATTTAGGAAAACTTCTGTATTTTCATTTAAAGTATTTACACCTGTAACATATTCTGCTACTCCATCATTTAAAGTTTTTGCTCCTGTATTTAGGTCTGTTACTCCAGTTGATAATTCTGTTATTCCTTCTGCTCCTTGTGATGATAATTGGTCAGCACCTTGGTTTATTTGGTCTATTGCACTGTCTAGTGATTTTCCACCATTTTTTAATGTTTCTACTCCATCTGATACTTGTGAAATACCACTATTTAAACTTTTGCTTCCAGTATAAGCTGAATTTACACCTTCATCAAATTCTTTGTAACTATTGCTTAATGTGTTTGTTCCATCACTTATTTGTTTTATTCCATCATTTAAACTTTCTGTTCCATTTAATATTGTATCTGCTCCATTACTTATTTCTTGTAAGCTATCTGGAACTTCGTTTAATTTGCTTGCTAAATTTGCTATTATTTCTTTGTCTATTTTTGATTGTAAGTTTAATTCTATTGTTTTTACCGCACTATTTACTATTTGTGTTGCTAAATAGTTTGTTGCTTGGTTTGGACTGTATGTAACTTGTGCTATTTGTTTATCCTCTGTTGAGGCACTTTCTAAACATTCTGTAAAGTTTTCTGGAATTTCTATTGTTGCATAATAGTTTCCTTTTTTCATTCCTTCTTGTGCTTCATCTTTACTTACCTCACATATTTTAAATGTGTCACTGTCTTTTAAACTTTGTACAAATTCGTTTCCTTGATTTTTGTCGTCTTTTCCTTTATCTAAATTTACAACTGCTATCTGCATATCACTTAAATTTCCATAAGGATTCCAATATGACTTTAAATAGAAAAAGCTGTAAATTAATGGTATTAGCATTACGACAATGAAAATAATTGCTTTAAAAGCATTGCTATTTTTTATTTTTTTCATTTTTCGACTTCCTTTCTTAATCCATTTTTTAATATTCCTGAAATTGTTTGAGCTAGCATTTGTTCATCTATTTCTTTTTCTTCGGTATTCCATTCAAAGATTAAAGCTATATACATTTTGTAAATTAAAAAAGTTGTTATATCTAGATCTAAATAGTCTATATAGCCTTTTTCTTTTGCTTTTTGTAATTTACTTTTTATGTAGTTTTGTATTTTTCCATCAATCATACTTAGGCTATCTATTATTATTGGATTTTTTAGCCATTCTGCTTCTCTTGCTATTATGTTTAAAAAGTCTTGATGTTTTCTGTATTGCAATATTTCGTAAATTGCTTCATTTACAGTTTCGAAAAAGTCTTGTGGTTTTGCTTCTACCTTTTCTACTATTTTTTCCATATTGCTTATTTCTTCTTGTATGAAGTATTTTAGGAGTTCTTCTTTGCTTTCAAAGTACATATATATTGTTTTTTTAGTTACTCCTGCTTCTTTTGCTATTTCGTCCATTGACACTTTTTTGAATCCAAATTGATGGAATAATTTTCTTGCTGCTTCTATTACCTGATCCCTTTTCACTTCTTTCATCCCCTTTTTGGTTGATTTTTTGGTTTTCTTTTGTATTTACGCCTCTAGTATACCGTTTCAGTATTTTAGTATACTGCAATTATTATGCTTTGTCAATAGTTTTTTATTTAAAGTAAATACACTTAAACATACTTACATATTTTTAATTTGACATTTTCATAAACATATATATAATATAGATAAAAATAAAAGCCACAAAACAGTACCTTATTAGTGCTTTTTTGTCTATTGGCAAAATTATAATATGGGAGATAGAAATGAATAATTATTTAGAAAATTTAGATGAAACAATACAAAAATATTTTAAAATATTATCGGATGAATTCCCGGTGTTTTTATATGAATACATAAATACACCTGAAATGCAAAAGCAATCAGGAATTAGTGTGAGTTGTGGAACCATATATTCGAAAATGTATAATCAAATGTGGTATTCTAGTTTGGATCATAGTGTTGCCGTAGCTTTAATTATATGGAATTTCACAAAAGATAAAAAACAAACATTGTCGGGATTATTTCACGATATAGCAACACCTGTATTTAAGCACACTATTGATTTTATGAATAAAGATTATGAAAAACAAGAATCAACGGAAGAACTAACTACAAAAATAATTAGTGAGTCAACAGAAATAATGAATTTGCTAAAAAGAGACGGGATAAAATTAGAAGAAGTATCAAATTATCATATATATCCTATTGCAGATAATGATACCCCTATGCTTTCAAGCGATAGATTAGAATACACTCTTTCCAATGGATTAGGATCAACCGAGAGAATATGGGGATTGAAAGAAATAAACGAAATATATAAAAATATAGAAATTCAAGAAAATGAAATGGGTTTACAAGAATTAGGATTTAGAGACTTAAAATTAGCTGAAAAATTTGTACATACAATGAGTATCTTATCTAGATTATATAGAAGAGAAAAAACCATATTTTCAATGCAATTATTGGCAGATATAATAAAAAAAATGTCTGATAAGAATATGATAAGTATAGATGATTTATATAAATTATCCGAAAAAGAAGTTGTAAAAAAAATTGAACAATGTAATGATGAAAATATCTCTAATTGCTTTAATATTTGGAAAAATGCTACTGAAATCAATACTACTGAAACATTACCTATAAATAAATATTTTGTAAATATAGAAAAAACGAAAGTAAGGTATATAAATCCTTTGGTACGAAATAACAATGCATATGAAAGAATTTATAATATCTCAGAAAATGCAAAAGAAGATATTGAAAAGGCTCTTAATTATAAAACTGCAAAATATAGTTATTTAGACTTTCAATTTAAGGAAATGTAGACTCTTAGTATAAAAAAATAAGCAGTAAATTTGATTTACTGCTTAAATATGGTCGAGGTGACAGGGATCGAACCTGCGACCTCATGGTCCCAAACCACGCGCGCTACCAACTGCGCTACACCTCGATTAACTTCTTTATTCAATTGACGCTATCTATAATAACATACTTTTTTTAGAATTTCAAGACTTTTTTGAAAAAAAATCAAAATACTCTTGCAAAATTTAAAATTTACAAGTATAATGTATTAGTATTAATTAATTTAATGCATTATGCACCAGTAGCTTAGCTGGATAGAGCACTCGGCTACGAACCGAGAGGTCGGGGATTCGAATTCCTCCTGGTGCACCAATCACTTTTTATTTCACTAACTAGATTTTCTTAACTCATATTTTGTTTTCTACGTTAAAACTTTTTATTTAGAATTCTATTCTTTTCTAAAAGTTAATTCTTATTTTTTAAATTTTCATTCTAATGTATTTATTTTCTCTAATGTTACATATTAAAATTAAGAGGTGAAAATTATGGAAATATTCGCTAACAATGATTTCAAATTTATAAGCGATTTTGTTGAGCAAAAGATGTCAATTTTAAAAGAAAATAAAAATTTTGAAAATGAATCTAAGAGACTATCAGATGCAATAGAAGAACTAGAGCAAACATTGTCTAAACAACAAAAAGAAAAATTAGACGAAATTATAAAATTGTTTTACAAAACTGAAGAATATTATTTTGCTTTTAGTTATTCCCTAGGAGTAAAATATGGAGAAGAATTAAAAAAAATATAACAGAAAGCTTATAAATTTAGCAAATGCTATATTTATAAGCTTTTTATTTTATCGTGATAAATAATAATCTATGAAGTGTAATATACTTTCTTTATCTCTTTTACTTAATTTCTTAAATTTTTCTTCATAAATTGAAACCGCATTTTTTACATTGTCGTCCAATAAATCGTATAAGATAATATCTGGAGTAATTTTGTATGCATTACATAATTTTATTAATGTATCTATACTACCTTTTGACATTCCTCTTTCAATTTGACTTATGTGTCTTGGTTCTAATCCTGTTAGTTCTGCTACTTGATTTTGCGTTAAATTATTTTTTAGTCTGTATTGTTGGCATATTTTACCGATATGTTTGTTGATACTATCTTTATTCATATTCATTCCTACTTTCTTCATTATAATATAATATTTTATAATAGTTTTAGGAATGATTTTATTTTTGACAAAAATCAAAATAAAATTGATTTTAGCTTTATATTCTTCTATATCTTCTGCAATCTACTTTTCCCACTAAATATGTTGATAATTTTTCTCCACCTATTAAATTTTCTTTTTGTAATTTTGTAAGATTTTTAATTTGATACTCTAACTTACAAGCCAATGATTTATCTTTACTTCTCCAAGCAGTTTCTAATTTTACTGCATTATGTGATTTAGTATATTTTGCTCCATTTTTGCTTTTGGATATATGTTCCTCAATTCTTTTTTCTAAATTATTTGTCATTCCAGTATATATATAATTATCTTCACATCTTATCATATATGTGTAATACATTTTTTCTCCCTCTTTTGCTAACATTAAAAATAATTATAATAAAAAACTTATAAATCTAGCAAATGCTGTTTTATAAGTTTTTAGCTTATTTTTATAAAAAATACTTTCTTTATTTAATTTTTTCTTCCCAAAGCAATTTTTATATTTTTCCTGCTTTCCCCTCTTATAACTTCTAACTCTACTTCAACTCCTGGTACTTTTCCATAAACAAATTCTCTTAAATCATTAATAGTATTCAAATTTTTTCCATTAACACTGCAAATTAAATCTCCCTCTTTTAAATCAGAACCTGCTGCAGGTCCATTTGAAATAACTTTAGAAACATACACTCCCCTATTTAGTTTGCTTTTCAAATTTAAGTAATTTGCTACATCTCCATCATAAGCATAAATTCCAAGTGTAGCCTCCTCAAAGTTCCCATTTTGCCTAAAAGAATTTATTACAGGTTTAACTACATTTATCGGAACTGCAAAACCAATTCCTTCTGCAGACGTGATTTTTACCGTATTTATTCCTATTACCTCGCCTCTCTCATTTACTAGTGGTCCACCACTATTTCCTGGATTTATTGTAGCATCAGTTTGAATTAAATCTGAAATATAACTTGTACTATCATTTTCATCAATTTTTATTGTTCGGTTTAATGCACTAATAATTCCTGATGTAACTGTTTTTCTAAATTCATAACCAATTGGGTTTCCTACGGCATAAACGCTTTCTCCTACTTTGATGGAACTTGAGTCTCCCAAACTTGCATAGTCTAAATCATTTGCCACAATTTTTACAATTGATAAATCTAAATTTGTATCACTCCATTTAACACTTCCTTCATATGTATTTTCATCAACTGTTACATAACAATTACTATATTTTTCTCCTGTAACATGTGAGTTGCTTAAAATATATCCATCTTGACTTACTATAATTCCCGTACCTAAACCTAATTCATCACTTTTAATATTATTTAAAATAGAACCTCCCGTGCTTGAAAGTTTTGAAATTCCTACGACACTTTTTGTAACTGTTTCTAACATATTTACTGCCTGAGTACTATTATCCGTAGAGTTATCCACATTGTTTGCATAGTTTGTGGATAAAGAAGTTCTTACTCCCTCATACTCATTTGATATTTCTATATTTTTATACATTAACCATATATTGTATATGCTAATTCCTAAAAGTATTATTATAAATAATGCTAAAATTGTATTTTTTATCTTCTTATTTTTCTTTTCCATTAAACTCTCCCCTCATTTTTTTATATTATTTCCAATATAAATTTTTATAAACTCAAATTTCTAGATTAAATTAACATATATTTTTATAGAAATTACCGTTGTTCGCTTGATTTACTAATAAATTCATTGTAATATATTATTAACCTAACGCTATGAAAGGCTAGCCCTTTCTAAAGGGCGGAAAGGAGGGTTTTCGTTGAATTTAGGCGACGTAATTCTTCGCTTGGTAGATGAGTTAATAGCAGAAAAAGAAAAAAATTTTATGTTACAACAAAATCAACAACAAGTGAAAGATGAAAAAACTGACAAAGACTAATAAGTAGCAATACATAGTCGGTAGAGTAGATTTCTCGGTCTGCTCTATTTTTTGCAAAAAAAATGTATGTGTATTCTCGGGTACACATACGATTTTCGTTTGAAAATAGGCGACATTTCAAACACATTTAATTATATTTAAATAATAACATATTATATCAAATTTGTCAAACAAATTTAAGAATATATTTTTATTAAAGGACACCAACAGTTACAATTCGCAGCATACTCAAACCAATGTCATAAAAATGTAATAGAAAAAAGGTCAAAAACATGAAAGAAGCAAAAGAACATGTGGTATATCAATTATATTTGATGTATCGCGTGTTTGCTTGTGTTAAAACTCATTTGAAACAAAAATATTCCGATATTTAATTTTTACTATATTCTCGTTCTGTAATAATCTTGTAACATGGATGTAAAGTATATTTTAAAGAACTTTGTAGGATAATACGTACATCAAAATGAATAAGAAACGAGCATGGTTAATAAAAAAGAGCAGTAGGAATTTAAGCCAAAAATATCAAAACAATTTTGTAATATTGAAAGCACTAAGTGGTATGTAACGACAATAAGAACGTGTCAGGAATTAGTGAATAAAAATTCCTCAAATAAAAAGAATATCAGAGTTTATTCCCTCTAATTTTTGGGCTTTTCATTTTGTATGCTGTAAATTATAACGTTATTTTTTTATATTACTTTTGTCACAACAATTTCAGTTTTCATTGTTTTTATTTTGAATTAATCACCTTACACACTTCCGTTCTTCAAATAATAATTTTAAAAATTTAAGCATTGCATTCATTTAGAATTCTCTTTTTTCCTTCGTGACGTATAAAAAAGTTACATTGTTCTAGGCATAAAACGGTTCTACATTATTCTCGTTATTCCTAGACCTATATAAAATATATACTTTGTCCTCATATATTGTACATCAATATTTTTATTTTAATCCTGAATTGATGTTACAATGCCATCTACAAAATATATATATTTATTATTGTTATAGCACCATTGCTCATACGTTCCATAGTTTGTTTTAGTTCTATTTATTTTGTTTGGTTTTCCCCATATACTCTTTTCTACTTCAGTCTTAGTCATTCCTATTTCTGGGAACTCTGCATTTGCTACTTTAGGCGGTGTAATATCATCACTTATTTTTTCCAGTTCTGTTGTAGAGTCTTTCAATGAATCATGAGGACATATCAATATGTTATTATTTAAGTAATAATTTTGTTTCAAATTACTATCTGAATCCTCATAAAATCGTTTTAATTCCGTGCCATCTAATTTGTAATCATAAGTATATAAAAATGAATAATAATATGCACTTTTTGAATTACAATCAGCTAATAAAAAATATATTTTCCATTTAGAAATAATAACCTTATTTTTATAAAGTCTATTACCTGTTTGTTCCCAAGTACCTTGATACTTCTCTAATATTTCCAATTGATTTATCTTATCTGTACTATTAGAATAATCCTTTACAGAATTGAATTTTTCTAATGCTTCTTTGAATTCTCCATTATTATACAAGTTCAATGCTTCTTGATAGATAATTTCATTTTTTTTCTCGTTAATATCTTGTATCTCTATAATCTTTTTTAAAATTTCTTTATCGCATTGCATATTTTGTATTATAGATACTAATTCATCTTCATTATTACTATTGCTATCATTTAGTTGTTGTATTATATTTTCTTTTAAGCTTTCTTCCTCTGTATATACATCTTCATTTTTTCTAAATTCCTCATCAATAGTATATTTATTTTCCTTGCAATTTAGTATAACCTTTACTTTATCTTCTTTTTTCACAACATTATTGTTGTTTCCTTCTATTAGCATTTTTTTATAATTATTAAATATATTAGTAAATCTACTTAATACTTCTGTTGTAATTTCTTTCTTTTTGAAATAGTCATAATTTTCAAAATCATCTTTCATTTGTACATTTAAATTATTAAAATATTCGCCTTGAATTTTATAGTCATTATATTCTATATCTTTTAATACATCTGCTGATATTTCTTTCGTCAAATTAATTTTTGCAAAATGCCTTTGTATTGGTTCTATTAGTATTATGACAATTAACAATAACAATATTATTGTTATTATTATTGTTATATTTCTTTTATTTTTCTTATAATTAATGTCTTCATTTATCTTTTCATTATTCATAATTTTTACCTTAATTATTTATACCTTACTATTTTATTTTCTCATAATTTTTTAAAATTTTATTTACATCAATGCTTGTATATTCATTTGTGCCTAAGTAAATGTATTTGCCCTCATTATACCAAGTTTCATATATTATTTTGCTAACTACTATTTCATTAGATTCTGAATCGCTTGTATATTTAGTAATTTTTGTATCAGCCTTACTATCATCTCCTAAATATTTTATATCACTTGTGTAAGCAACAACATTTCTTGTACTACCACCAAATCCATTTTGACCAGAAGTATCCATAAGTATCATTTTCATGTTCTTTTCTTCATTGTTATATATTCTTATTTCAAAAATTTGCATAGAATCTGGGTTTTTTAAATTATCATGATAAGTCTTTACAACCTTTGCTACCATTTTTTCATCTTCCGTTAGTCTGTTATTGTTATATAAGACTACAGCTATACTTCCAAATGCAATTATCAATACAGCGATTATAATAATAATGCTTTTATGCTTTTTTATAAAACCTCCTTGTCTATCTTTTTCTTTTGGTACTGAATGTACCTTTTCTTGTAAACTTTCCATTTTCATTCCTCCTTTTATTTTATATCCCAATATTATCATAAGTTTTTCATTTTTGCAATACTTTTGTATTCCTTTTTGTCTGGTATTAAAATCCTTGGTTTTATGTCACAATAATATTGAGGTGTTTAATAATGTTTGAAGTTTCAAAATATAAAGATAGTAATGTAAAATTATCAATAAGACTTCCTGAAAGTATAAACAATACGTTAAAAACAATTGCAAAATCAGAAGATATGAGCTTTAATAATGTTTTAGTTAGTTGTATCAAATATGCTTTAGATAATACGGATTTATCAAAATATGGAATTGAAAAAGATAAAAAATAAAGTAATGTAACCGAAAAATATTAGCGATATATAATCAAAATATAATAATCATATTGTATGCATATATATTGGTCAAATTATTTCTTCTGCAGACGTGATTCTTACCCTATTTATTCCTATTACATCTCCCATTTTATGTACAAGTGACCACTCTATTTCTAGGATTTATTGTTGCATTTATTTATATTAAGTCAGGTATACACCACTTCCTTCAAATGTATTTTCATCAACTGTTACATAACAATTACTATATTTTTCTCCTGTAACATGTGAGTTGCTTAAAATATATCCATCTTGACTTACTATAATTCCCGTACCTAAACCTAATTCATCACTTTTAATATTATTTAAAATAGAACCTCCCGTGCTTGAAAGTTTTGAAATTCCTACGACACTTTTTGTAACTGTTTCTAACATATTTACTGCCTGAGTACTATTATCCGTAGAGTTATCCACATTGTTTGCATAGTTTGTGGATAAAGAAGTTCTTACTCCCTCATACTCATTTGATATTTCTATATTTTTATACATTAACCATATATTGTATATGCTAATTCCTAAAAGTATTATTATAAATAATGCTAAAATTGTATTTTTTATCTTCTTATTTTTCTTTTCCATTAAACTCTCCCCTCATTTTTTTATATTATTTCCAATATTATTTTTAATAAACTTATGTACTAAAAATTATACAGAAAAATCACTCATTCCGTTGCATTTTTCGACATAATACTATATAATAAAAAAAATTAAGAAAATAAAAAGGTAATGGTGATTATTCAAATGGAACAAAAAATGTATGAATTAACAAACCCTCAAAAAAGTATTTGGCTTACTGAACAATATTTTCAAAACACAACAATAAATAATATTTGTGGAAGTTTAATTATAAAACAAGATACAGATTTAAATATTTTAAATAAAGCTATTAATATTTTTGTTAAAAATAATGATAGCTTCAAATTAAGATTTAAACAAAACGGAAGTGAATTAGAGCAATATTTTTCTAAAGACGAAGATTTCAATTTTGAAATCCTAAATATAATTGAAGAAAAACAAATTGAAGTGTTTGCCAAAAAAATAGTAGACACTAAATTTAGCATTATTGATTCTCGAGTTTTTGACTTCAAATTATTCAAATTATCATCTGGTTTCGGTGGATTTATTGTTAATGTTCACCATATAATTTCCGACGCTGCAACTTTCTCTTTAATTGGCACGGAAATAGTTGAAATTTATTCTAAATTAATAAATAACGAAAATATTCCCACAAAAACATATTCATACATTGATTATATAAATTCTGAAAAAGAGTATTTAAAAAGTCCTAGATTTGAAAAAGACAAGGAGTATTGGAAAGAACAATTATCTCCTTTACCAGAAGTTGCAACTGTTTTTTCTACTAATTCTGATAAGGTTTTAAGTAATTACATAGCAGATAGAGCAGAATTTGTTTTGGATAATAATTTAATAAATAAAATAAAAGATTTTTGTACAAGAAATAAAATAAGTGTTTACAATTTTTTAATCGGAATTTATTCTATTTATTTTGGAAAAACAAATAATATGGATATTTTTACATTTGGAACTCCTGTTTTAAATAGGACAAATTTTGCTGAAAAACATACATCTGGAATGTTTATAAGTACATCTTTATTAAAAATAGATATGTCACAAAATAAGTCATTTAAACAATTTTCACAAGATATTTATAAAACTTGTATGCAAATGCTTAGACATCAAAAATATAATTATCAACTTATTTTAGATGATGTTAGAAAAAATGATAGTTCTATTTCTGAGTTATATGATATAGGTCTTTCTTATCAAATAACACAAGCAACAGATTCTTCGCTTGATATTCCTTATTCAACTAAATGGTACGGAACTGACTATGTTGCCAATACCTTGGATGTTCATTTTCACGATAATGATGATTCTGGAAATTTGCTTGTTGAATATGATTATCAAGTTTGTAAACTTGCAAGAGAAGATATTTTGAGTATTCATAATAGAATATTAGAAATAATTAATCAAGTTTTAAAAAATGAAAATATTCCTATTTTTGATATTGATATTGTTACTAAAGAAGAAAGAAATATAATTTTAAATCAATTTAATAATTATAAAAGAGATTTTCCAATAGATAAAAATATTGTGGATTTATTTAATGAACAAGTTTTAAAAAATCCAAATAATATTGCAGTAATTTTTAAAGATGCGAAATTAACTTATGAGGAACTAGATAAAAAATCAAATCAATTTGCTTGGTATTTAATTACTCATCATAATATTAAACTTAATTCTATTATTAGTGTTTGTATGAATAGAAATATTGATTTTATTATAACTATTTTGGGTATTTTAAAAACAGGTTCTAGTTACCTGCCTATCCACCCAGATTATCCGTTAGAAAGAATTGATTATATTATAAAAAATAGTAATTCTAAGTTATTTATAACAAATACTAATATTAATATAGAAAATAAAATTAATTTTGCAGATATTAATTTAGAGGATTTTTCAAATAAAAAAATTAATATAAAAATTGATAGTAATTCTCTTGCTTATGT
>ERZ827101.189-NODE-189-length-102962-cov-14.245639_pt1 | contig 102962 bp, 100 predicted proteins | sample MGYA00519869_ERZ827101 | MGnify/ENA primary metagenome ERZ827101 (study PRJEB31778, sample SAMEA3449256) | human gut metagenome | biome: human gut; feature: human-associated habitat; material: faeces | place: United Kingdom | collected 2010/2012 ...
CAGAGAAAAATGGTGCTAGGACAACAGTCCTAGCACCACTTTGTCTACAGTCTGATATGATATACTTTGGTATGTCATATTTTTTTGTGTAAAAAAGCTGTATCAATACCGGTTAGAGGAGAAAGTTTTAAAATAGAGCTTATATGATTAAATAGGCCAACCGGGTGGGAGTTTGTCCGTTGCAGCTGTCTATAAATGAAATGATATTCAAGGTAGGTAATAAATAACATTCTAGTGACTTATTCCAATGTATATGGTATAATAAATTGAATATGCAAAGAAAAAGAAACGACATCTTCGGATGCCGGAATGGAGGTATTCATGAACGAGAAAACAAATGCAATTCGGGATGCCAGACAGCTCGGATTGCTAAAAATGCTGCTCCTTGGTCTGCAGCATATGTTTGCGATGTTTGGTGCTACGATTTTGGTGCCAATTCTGGTAAGCAGTTATTATGGGGATGTGTCTCAGGGGAGATTGATTCAGGTTACGTTATTTTGTGCAGGAATCGGCACATTGTTTTTTCATTTAATGGCAAAACTAAAAGTTCCGGCTTTTTTGGGATCTTCCTTTGCCTTTTTGGGCGGATTTGCTACCGTGGCAAATTTTAACGATGGGAAATATGCCGGCATGAGTGGAGATGATAAACTTGCTTATGCCTGCGGAGGTATCGTGATCGCGGGACTTTTGTATCTGATTTTGGCATTGATCATTAAGTTGGTCGGAGTGAAAAAAGTAATGCGTTTTCTTCCACCGGTAGTGACAGGACCGATCATTATCTGTATCGGACTCAATCTTGCCGGATCTGCAATCGGCAACGCTTCGATGAACTGGCCGCTTGCGCTGGTTGCTCTTGTGACAATCATTATTTTCAATATATGGGGAAAAGGAATGTGGAAAATTATTCCAATTCTTATGGGTGTCGTCATTTCTTATGTGGTTGCATGCATTTTTACCGCATGTGGCATTCATAATGTAGATGGTTCGACGATCGTAAATCTTTCCTCGACGATGGAAGCAGACTGGATCGGGATTCCGGGATTCCGGTTTTGTAAATTTGACCTATCGGCGATTCTTGTTATGGCGCCGATCGCATTGGCTACCATGATGGAACATATCGGCGATATTTCGGCGATTTCCGCGACAGTAGGAGAAAATTATATCGAGGATCCGGGTCTTCACCGCACGTTGATCGGAGACGGAATTGCGACAAGTATCTCGGCATTGATCGGTGGACCGGCAAATACGACATATGGCGAAAATACGGGGGTATTGGAACTCAGTCGTGTTCATGATCCACGTGTGATCCGCTTGGCGGCAGTGTATGCGATTATACTTAGCTTTATACCGAAAATGGCATCGTTGATCGGATCGCTTCCGACCGCGATCATCGGTGGTGTCAGCTTCATTCTTTATGGAATGATCTCAGCGATCGGAGTAAGAAATGTTGTAGAGAATAAGGTAGATCTGACGAAATCCAGAAACCTGATTATCGCGGCAGTGATTCTTGTCAGCGGACTTGGATTTTCGGATGGTATTACATTTACGATAGCAGGAACGGCGGTAACGCTTACGGGACTTGCTATCGCAGCTTTGGCAGGTATTATTTTAAATGCAATTTTGCCGGGAAAAGATTATGAATTTCAGATGGCAGTAAAGGAAACGGAGGAATAAATTATGGCAGGTCAAGTTACGTATTTGGATCACCCATTGATCCAGCACAAAATTTCAAGATTGAGAGATAAGACGACAGGAACCAATGAATTTCGTTCGCTGGTAGAGGAAATTGCGATGCTTATGGGATATGAAGCACTTCGCGACCTTCCGACGGAAGATGTGACGGTCGAGACACCGATTGAGACTTGCAAGACGCCGATGATCGCCGGAAGAAAAATGGCAGTTGTGCCGATTCTTCGTGCCGGACTTGGTATGGTAAACGGAATTACGGCACTTGTGCCGACCGCAAAGATCGGACATATCGGATTGTATCGTGATGAGGAAACACATGAACCACATGAGTATTACTGCAAATTGCCGGATCCGATCGAAGAACGATTGATCGTAGTGACCGATCCTATGCTTGCGACAGGTGGTTCTGCCATTGCAGCGGTAGATTTTATCAAACAGCATGGTGGAAAAAATATTAAGTTCTTGTGCATCATTGCAGCACCGGAAGGCGTAAAGCGACTTCAGGAAGCACATCCGGATATTCAGATCTATGTAGGACATTTGGATCGTGAATTAAACGAAGCGGCGTATATCTGTCCGGGACTTGGTGATGCCGGAGACCGTATTTTCGGAACAAAATAATAGATATCGGGGGAATGCAACATGGTATTAGATTGGAATAAATATGTAGAGACAGCAAGACAGGTATCTGCAGAGGGGTGTGTGCTTTTGAAAAATGAAGCGCACACACTGCCATTGCAGGAGGGCTGCCGTGTTGCTGTATTTGGAAGAATTCAAAACAATTACTATAAAAGTGGAACGGGTTCCGGCGGAATGGTAAATGTTTCCAATGTAACCGGGATTTTGGATGCGCTGCGGGAAGAGCCGGGGCTAAGTGTGGACGAAACCGTGCGTGAAACCTATGAAAAATGGGAAAAAGAAAACCCGTTTGATGAGGGAATCGGCTGGGCAAATGAGCCGTGGTCGCAGGTGGAGATGCCGTTGGAAGAAGAGTTTGTCCGCGACGCATCACTTCGAAATAACATGGCCTTGGTAATTATTGGCAGAACGGCGGGAGAAGACCGTGATAATGTCGATGCCGAAGGAGCCTATCAGCTTTCAAAACGGGAGATTGATATGATCGAAAAAGTGACGTCGTATTTTGAGAAAACGGCGGTGCTTTTCAATATCGGAAGTATTATTGATCTATCGCATCCGTGTCTGCAGGCCTGCCAGGCGCAGATGATCGTGTGGCAGGGAGGCATGGTCGGTGGTTATGGTGTCGCCGATGTGCTGACCGGAAGAGTGTCCCCTTGTGGGCATTTGACCGATACGATTGCAAAAAAAATAGAAGATTACCCATCTTCGCCCTATTTTGGCGGCGAAGACAAAAACTTTTATGTGGAAGACATTTATGTCGGATACCGGTATTTTGAAACGGTGGCAAAAGAGGAAGTGCTGTATCCGTTTGGTTATGGGCTTTCTTATACGACATTCCGCGATACGTGCATCGATTTTTCCATTCGTGAGGATTTCGGATGCGAGATTCAGGTGCAGGTGAAAAATACCGGAAAAACAGCGGGAAAACACGTGGTTCAGGCATATGTTGAGGCACCGCAGGGAAAACTCGGTAAGTCCGCCCGCAGTCTTTGCGGATTCGCAAAAACGGGTGTGATCGAACCGGGTGAAAAAGAAATGGTAAAAATATCCATTCCGTTTTCTGTCCTTGCATCGTATGACGATTCCGGAGTTACCGGTGCGCCGTATTGTATGGTGCTTGAACCGGGAACATACCGGATTTATGTGGGTTCCGATGTTCGTAATGCGGAAGAAGGCGCGAATTTTGAGATTATTCAGCAGAAAGTGATCGAAAAACTGGAACAGGCACTTGCACCGGTAGAAGCATTCGATCGTTTCAAAATGAGTAAAGATGGAAATGGCAAATTTGAACTGACACGTGAAGCGGTTCCGACAGGCAAAAAACAGGAAGCGAAAAAACGCGAGGAAAATCTGCCGGAAGAGATCGCATATACGGGAGACAACGGGTATGTGCTGAAAGATGTGGCAGATGGAAAAATCACGATGGAGGAATTTGTCGCGCAGTTTTCTGACGAGGATCTGTCGTGCATCGTGCGCGGAGAAGGCATGGGAAGTCCGAAAGTGACACCGGGAACGGCTGCTGCGTATGGCGGCGTTTCGGAACATTTAAAAAAAATGGGAATTCCTTGCGGCTGCTGTTCTGACGGCCCATCGGGAATGCGCATCGACTGCGGAAAGAAAGCGTTCAGTCTGCCAAATGGAACATTGATCGCCTGTACATGGAATACGGCGTTAGTCGAGCAATTATTTGAATGTCTGGGACTGGAAATGATTTCCAATAAAATCGACAATATTTTAGGACCGGGAATCAATATTCACAGACATCCGTTAAATGGGCGAAATTTTGAGTATTTTTCGGAAGATCCTCTTGTTTCCGGTAAAATGGCTGCGGCGGAACTTCGCGGTCTGAAAAAGCAGGGAGTGACCGGAACACTCAAACATTTTGCCGCCAATAATCAGGAAAAGAAACGACATGACGTGGATTCGATCGTTTCGGAGCGTGCCCTTCGTGAAATTTATCTGAAAGGCTTTGAGATCGCGGTAAAAGAGGCGCAGGCGGATTCTGTCATGACGACGTATGGGCGTTTGAACGGAGTCTGGACTGCCGGAAGATACGAATTAAATACAACCATTTTGCGTAACCAATGGGGCTTTACCGGTATCGTGATGACGGACTGGTGGGCGAAGATCAATAATCAGTCCGGGACAAAAGGTGTCGGAAATGACTTTGCATCCATGGTGCGTGCGCAAAATGATATTTATATGGTGTGTCCGCAGGGCGATGAAAACCGTACAGACGATAATACTTTAAAAGAACTTGCGGCCGGCACATTGACACGCGGCGAATTGCAGCGAAGCGCCACCAATATCTGCCGCCAGCTTATGAGCCTTCCGGCATTTGCAAGGTTGAATGGCGAAACGGAGACAGTGGAAATTCTCCATAAGCCGGAAGATAAGTCGGACTTTGATATAGAAAATATTGCATATTATACATTTGACGAAAAGGGCGAGATTCCAATGGATGGAATCGATACCTCAAAGGGCAGCAGTTTTGTATTTGCGATTGATGTGCCGACCGGTCATTTGTATGATCTGCATATCGAGTATTCCTCGGAATCCGGGGAATTGGCACAGATTCCAATGACGATTTTCAGTCAGGGTGTGCCGGTCGGTGTCGTGACGTTCAACGGAACGGACGGCGAGACTCGGAACATCGATAAAAAGGTTTATATGGCGACGCAGTATATCGTTGTACGCTTGTATTTTGTGCAGGGCGGCGTGAAGATTCACAAATTTACCTTCACCGACACCGGAAAAAATATACAACAAGATGCCATGGAACTTGACGAAAATCCGGAGTTTGATTTTGCGTTACGTTAATAAAGGAGGAGGACAATGGAAATTTTACTTGGCATTATTGTGATTCTGCTGGTTATTTCCAATGTATATCTGATGATAGCGATGCAGCGCCAAAACCGGAAACCGGAGATCAATCCGCAGATTGAGGAGATCCGGCGGGAAGTCGTCGGACTGCAGCGGATGTTTACCGGGGTAAAAACCCGCGGGATCTGGGGCGAATGGCAGCTGGGAAGTATTCTTGATGAGACGCTTACTCCCGATCAATACGAGACGGAGTGTATGGTAATTCCGGGGAGGACTACACGTGTAGAATACGCAGTGAAACTTCCCGGAAGATATGAAGAACCGGTATATCTTCCGATTGACTCGAAGTTTCCTTTGGATGCGTATCTCCAATACGAAGAAGCATTGCAGAGCGGAAACCGGGAAATGGCGGAAGATGCGGCAATCGTGTTTAAAAACCGCGTGAAGTCATTTGCGAAAGATATCCACGACAAGTACATTCTGCCGCCGTATACGACAGATTTTGCCGTGTTGTTTTTTCCGATCGAGGCGATTTATGTGGCGTCGGTAAAACTTGGGCTGGCGCAGGAATTGATGCGGCTTTACAAGGTGACGATGGCTTCGCCGGCAAGTATCGGAGTGCTGTTAAATAGTTTGCAGATGGGATTCCGTACACTTGAAATACAGGAAAAGAGCGGTGACGTGTGGCGTGTTTTGACGGAAGTGCGCTCGGAGGTGGACAATTACGAAGAAGTTTTGCTGAATCTCCAGAAAAGATTAGAGCAGTCGGAAAAAGAACTTGACATGCTTGTCGGCAGGCGTACGAGAATGCTGAAGAAAAAATTAGAAATGTTAGATGATACAGACTGGCAGTAAAGACAAGCCTCCCTGAGTTCGACTCAGGGAGGCTTATTTTTAGGCAGTGCGCCCAACAGTACATGTTTCTTAAAGACTAAAAGAGGAGGTTCTTGTCAGGAAAAGATAAAAAAATTTTACTTTTTCTATAATTCCTATTGACTTAGTAGGATAAAGATGATATGATATGTTTTGTCACCAAGCGAAGCTTGATGACCTGCGCATGCATCAGCATGCTACCTATCGCAAAACGAAAAACATTGGAAGGGCGGTAACGATTATGGAAAAGATTGCAAAGCAGTTGACAGAGTTGATTGGAAATACTCCATTGCTGGAGTTGACAAATTATGAAAAAGAAAATGAATTAAAAGCGAAAATAATCGCAAAATTGGAATATTTTAATCCGCTGGGAAGCGTGAAAGACCGTGTGGCAGGCGCGATGATCGAGCAGGGGATCAAAGATGGCAAGATCAACGCCGACACCGTTATTATCGAGCCGACAAGCGGAAATACGGGGATCGGACTTGCATTTGTGGCGGCAGCCAAAGGCCTGCATCTGATTCTTACGATGCCGGATACGATGAGCGTAGAGAGACGTAAGATCGTATCGGCGCTGGGGGCAGAGATCGTACTCACACCGGGACGCGAAGGTATGAAAGGTGCAATCACAAAAGCAGAAGCACTAAAGGAAGAATATGGAAATGCCTTTATTCCGCAGCAGTTTGAAAATGAGGCAAATCCGGAAATCCATAAAAAGACGACCGGACAGGAGATCTGGAGAGATACCGATGGAAAGGTAGACATCTTCGTATCGGCAGTCGGAACCGGCGGAACCGTAACCGGAACCGGACTGGCATTGAAAGAGAAAAATCCGGATGTCAAAGTCGTAGCCGTAGAGCCTGCAAGTTCGCCGGTGCTTTCCGGAGGAAAGCCTGGACCACATAAGATTCAGGGAATCGGCGCCGGTTTTGTGCCGGGTGTACTCGAAATGAAAGTATTGGATGAGATCATAAAAGTAGAAAACGACGATGCGTTCGAGACAGCAAGAAAGATTGCAAGAACCGACGGTGTGCTTGTGGGAATTTCCTCCGGTGCAGCATTGTACGCAGCGACAGAACTTGCTAAACGTCCGGAAAATGAGGGCAAAAATATCGTGGTATTGCTCCCGGATACCGGTGAGAGATATCTTTCTACTTCCTTATTTATTGTATAAAGGCAGAGGATTTTATGCAGAAAAGAAAACACAGAATACTGTCCATGGTGCTTATCGTGGCAATGACAGCCGGGATGGTGATCGGACTTGGCGGTTGTGGAAAAAAGAACGGCGATGAGCTGACGATCACCAACGTTTCTTACGATCCGACGAGAGAATTTTACGAAAAATACAATGTGTTATTTGAACAATATTACGAAAAGAATTTCGGAAAAAAAGTGCGGGTGATACAGTCGCACGGAGGTTCCGGAAGCCAGGCAAGATCCGTCGTGGAAGGATGTAATGCCGATGTCGTTACGCTGGCACTTGAGCATGACATTACATTGATTGAAAAAACAGGACTGATTGATGCCGGATGGCAGAAAGAATTTGACAAAGACAGTGCTCCTTACACATCGACCATCGTATTTTTGGTACGAAAAGGGAATCCGAAGCAGATTCGTGATTGGCAGGATTTGGTAAAGAACGGTGTGGAAGTCATTACACCGGATCCGAAGAGCAGTGGCGGAGCGTGCTGGAATTTCCTGGCGGCTCTCAGTTATGCGAAGACGACATGGAACGATGCGGCGAAAGAAAAGCAGTTTATGAAAGCGTTGTATCAAAATGTGTCCGTGATGGATTCGGGCGCAAGAGGAGCAACGACTACATTTGTAGAAAATAAAAAGGGCGATGTGCTGATTGCTTGGGAAAATGAAGCCTTGGCGACGTTAAACTCTTACCCGGGTGAATACGAGATGATCAATCCTTCCGTCAGCATTCTGGCGCAGCCGAGTGTGGCGGTGGTCGATGACAACGCCGGAATGAACCAGAGTGAAGAAGTAAGTACCGGATATTTGCAATATTTGTACAGCGACGAGGCCCAGCGGCTCATTGGGGAAAATGGATACCGTCCATCCAATGAAGCAGTCTTACAGGAATTTTCAGACAAATACGATCTGTCAATCAAGATGTGGAACATCGGAGATTACGGCGGCTGGGACAAGGCCTACGAGACGTATTTTGACGATGGCGCCATGTTTGATGAGATTTACGAATACTAGAATGACAGGAGCGAGAGAAGATGAAAAAGGCAGATATACCAAAAAAAGTGAAAAAAGCCAGAGTCATACCGGGTTATCGATGCACTTTGGGAATTGTCGTAACGATGCTTTCGCTCATTGTACTCATTCCGCTGGCATCCGTGCTTGTGCATTCGCTTCAGATTTCCCCGCGTGAATTTTTCGCGCTGCTCTGGAAACCGAATGTGCGGAATGCCTTTCTTACCAGCATCGGCTGTTCGTTCGTGGCGGCGGTACTTAATGCGGTGTTTGGACTGATCGTAGCATGGACGTTAGTCAAATACGATTTTCCGGGAAAACGGATCTTAGATGGATTCATTGAACTTCCCTTTGCACTGCCGACTGCGGTTGCCGGCATTACGCTTTCGAAATTATATTCGGAAAGCGGCTGGCTGGGAAGCGGACTGGAAAAACTTGGAATAAAAGTAACGTATACCCATCTCGGACTTGTGATCGCGTTGATCTTCGTGGGACTGCCGTTTGTCATAAGAGCGGTTCAGCCGGTTCTTGAAAAAATGGATGGCCAATACGAAGAAGCGGCCTATATGCTTGGCGCGACACCGAGAAAAACATTCTTTTCCGTTATTTTACCGGAGTTACGGCCGGCTCTGTTGACCGGATTTGGACTTGCTTTTGCCCGAGGGATCGGCGAATATGGAAGCGTCATTTACATCTCGGGAAACAGCGCAAAGGAAAAGACACAGGTAATTTCTTATGTTATTATGCAAAAATTAAGTTATATTGATTATGCAAGTGCGACGGCAATCGCATTTGTGATGCTGATTTTGTCATTTCTGCTTTTGCTTTTTGTCAATATCGTGCAGGCGAGACAGTCAGCGAGAACGAATTTATTGTAGGAGAGGATGGCCCATGAGCGAACAGGAAAAACTCGAACGCGGGAAGCGGCGGACAAAACGGCTGATGATCACCATAACGGTGGCATTTCTCGTATTGATGCTTGTGATCCCATTGGCTTCGGTAATCGCCAGTTCCCTGAAAGAGGGAATCGGTTTTTATCTCGAGTCGATTTCAACGGAATATGTGCGAAGCGCACTTGGCGTAACGATTCTGGCAACGGTGATCGCGGTCATCGTAAATACGTTTTTTGGAATCTGCGCCGCATGGCTTTTGACAAAATTTTCCTTTCGTGGGAAACAGATCCTGGCGACGCTCATTGACATTCCGTTTTCGATATCGCCGGTGATCGTAGGACTTGCCTATCTGATGACCTTTGGACGGCTCGGATGGTTTTATCCGGCAATCCGCGCAGTGAACCAATGGTTTGGAACGGACATCCGCATCACATTTGCAATTCCGGGTGTCGTGCTGGCGACGATTTTTGTTACTTTCCCATTTGTATCGAGGGAACTGATCCCGATTCTCAATGCGCAGGGAAAGGACGAAGAAGAGGCGGCGGCTCTGATGGGAGCAAGCGGATATAAAATTTTTCGAAAAATTACGCTTCCACAGATGAAATGGGGATTGATTTATGGTATTATCTTATGTACAGCGAGAGCGTTAGGCGAATTTGGCGCCGTCAATGCCCTGTCAAAGACAAGGGGCGAGACATTTACACTTCCGCTGGAAATAGATGCTTTATATATGTCAGGAACAGATACTTCGATCACGGCGGCATTTGCCGTATCTTCGATCTTGGTGATCCTGGCGGTAATCTTACTGATCGCAAGAAATATTCTCGAACACCGGGACAAAGGAAAGGAAGGGCGGTAAGCAATGTACGTAGAAATGAAGAACATATACAAGCGATACGGCGATTTCCTTGCCTCCGACAATGTGAGTTTCGGGATTGAAAAAGGAAAACTGGTCGCGCTTCTTGGACCTTCCGGAAGCGGAAAAACGACACTTTTGCGAATGATCGCAGGGCTGGAAAATCCAAATTCCGGAGATATCTTCATCGACGGAAAGCGGGTCAATGACATTCCGGCATCAAAGCGGGGCATCGGCTTTGTATTTCAAAATTATGCGTTGTTCCGATATATGACAGTTTTTGACAATGTGGCGTTTGGCCTGGAATTGCAGAAGATGCCGAAAAAACAGATTAAAGAGAGAGTCAAAGAACTTCTCGAATTAACCGGACTTTCGGGGATGGAAAAACGATATCCGAATCAGCTGTCCGGCGGTCAGCGCCAGAGAGTGGCATTTGCCAGAGCATTGGCGCCGAATCCACAGGTACTTTTGCTGGATGAACCATTTGCGGCGATCGATGCCAAAGTAAGAACCGAGCTACGGAGCTGGCTTAAAGAAATGGTAGAAAAACTGGGAATTACGAGTATTTTCGTTACCCACGATCAGGATGAGGCCGTAGAGGTAGCCGATGAGATCATCATTACGAACCACGGAACCATCGAGCAGATGGGAATGCCGGTAGAAATTTACAAATCACCGGGAACCCCATTTGTCGCCAAATTCATCGGCCGGTCTTCGGTGGTGGAAGAATATGGGAAATTAAAAGGGTTTGACCAGGTCGAGGGGGCAGACAGAGCCGTCATCCGACCGGAATTTATAAAAATATCAAAGAGTGGAAAACTCGATCAGTACATCAGCGCGGCAGAGACCGGCGTCGTAAAAGACGTGGTATTCCGCGGAAACCGCATCGACATTACCGTGGATATAAACGGAATTGAGGTTGTCGGCGAGCGGTCGCTGGAAAAAGATCTGGTGTCCGTCGGCGAGACGGTACATGTGTTGATCTACCGATTGTATGTGTTTGACGAGGCACAGACGTATCTGCTCGAAAATAAAGAAATGCAGGAACAGGATGTGTTCTACATTTAGCTGCCCAAGGGGATCAAAGTTTTCATTTTCCATGCTTGTATGGAAAAAATGAAAACCTTGAGACCCGCACAAAAACGAGAATGGAGCGGCAGAGCCGCGGAGTTCGAGTTTTTGTAGGGATGCGGGAGCAGCGTAAGCTGCGAAGCATCCCGTAGGGCAGTTAGCAAGCCAATAAATTGCCAACACAAAAAGAACAGGAAATTCAAGGAGGAGCTGCGATGCAGATTGAAAATAAAAAAATACTTCACACGGACATTTTGATCGTCGGTGGAGGAACGGCAGGATGTTACGCCGCATTGACGATCCGCGAAAAATCCGATTATTCGATCATTATTGCGGAAAAAGCAAATATTAAGCGGAGCGGCTGCCTGGCTGCCGGTGTCAACGCGATCAATGCATATATCGTAAAAGGCAGAAAGCCGGAAGATTATGTGGAATATGCGAAAAAAGATGCGGATGGCATCGTGAGAGAAGATCTGCTTATGACAATGTCAGAGGGCCTCAACCGGGTAACGGAAAAAATGGAAAAACTCGGACTTGTCATTTTGAAAGATGAAAATGGAGAATACGTCGCACGCGGAAATCGAAATATAAAGATCAACGGCGAAAATATGAAACCGTTGCTGGCTTCGGCAGTAGAGAGCCTTCCGGATGTGACGGTATTGAATCGAATCAATATAACCGATTACATTGTGGAGAATAATACGATCCGCGGAGCGTTTGGATTTTCGATGGAAGAAAACACTGCTTACGAGATCCGCGCAAAGAAAGTGCTTTGTGCGACCGGCGGAGCGGCAGGGCTTTACCGTCCGAACAATCCGGGATTTTCAAGACATAAAATGTGGTATCCGCCATTTAATACTGGCGCAGGATATGCGATGGGGATTCGGAGCGGAGCCGAGATGACAACCTTTGAGATGCGCTTTATCGCTCTCCGGTGCAAAGATACGATCGCACCGACCGGAACCATCGCACAGGGCGTCGGCGCAAAACAGGTCAATGCAAAAGGCGAAGTTTACGAAGATAAATACGGTCTGACGACTTCGGAACGAGTGTATGGAACGGTGATGGAAAATCTGGAGGGAAGAGGTCCTTGTTATCTGCGGACCGAAGGAATTTCCGACGAGCAGGATGAGTCATTGAAAAAAGCTTACCTCAATATGGCACCAAGCCAGACACTCAAATGGATTGAATCCGGCAAGAAGCCGAGCGAGCAGAATGTCGAGATTGAGGGAACCGAACCTTATATCGTGGGCGGACACACCGCCAGCGGATATTGGGTGGACACGGACCGCCAGACGACGATCCACGGACTGTATGCGGCAGGAGATGTCGCCGGAGGATGTCCGCAGAAATACGTGACCGGGGCAATGGTCGAAGGCGAGATCGCGGCACTTCATATGGTAAAAGAACTGGATGCCGGGCAGGAACTGCCGGTAAATGAGGCAGAAGAAGAAACGGCATTGGAAGAGAAGATAGAAGAGTATAACCATTTTTTGACAGCATCAAACGATATGTTTACCGTCGAAGCCTTGGAAGAGGCGATGCAGAAAGTCATGGACAATTACGCCGGAGGAATTTCGACGCATTACCAGTTCAATGAAAAGCAGCTGGCACTTGCGAAAGACAAGATCAAACAGCTGATCGAACTCAGCGAGGATGTTGCAGCGGAGGATATGCATGAATTGATGTTTGTCTATGAGTTGAGAGAACGGCTTACCGTGTGCCTTGCCGTTATTGCACATTTGGAAGCAAGAAAAGAGACAAGATGGCACAGTTTTGCCGAAAATTTAGATTATCCTAAAAAAGACCGGAAATGGTTAAAATATGTAAATTCCAGAATGGAAGATGGCGAGATCATCATCCGCTTCCGGGACCTGGTTGGAAGGGAGGAGCATTATGAGCATAGCAATTAACAAGGAATTGTGCAAAGGCTGTACCGCCTGCGCGAAAGTTTGTCCGGGAAGTTTGATTAAGATGGACGACGACAAAAAAGCCTATATCAGGTACCCGAAAGACTGCTGGGGATGCTCATCCTGTATCAAAGAGTGCCGGTTTGGCGCGATCGCTCTTTACCTGGGAGCAGATATTGGAGGTATGGGAAGCAAGATGACTGTACTTTCGGAAGAAAATCAGTTATACTGGAACATATTACGAAGAGATGGCAGCAAAGAACAGGTTATTATCAACAAAAAAGAATCAAATAAGTACTAGCGAAAGGAAGGACACAGATATGAGTGAGTTTTCACATCTTGACAAATTGGAGGCAGAAGCAATCTACATCATCCGTGAAGTGGCTGCAGAATGTGAAAAACCGGTAATGCTTTATTCCATCGGAAAAGACAGCTCGGTAATGCTGCATTTGGCAATGAAAGCTTTTTATCCGGAGAAACCGCCGTTCCCGTTTTTACATGTCAATACAACATGGAAATTTAAAGAAATGATCGAGTTCCGTGACAAAACGGCCAAAAAACTCGGCATCGATATGATCGAGTACATTAACGAACAAGGGGTAAAAGACGGAATCAATCCATTTGACCATGGTTCTGCTTATACGGATATCATGAAAACACAGGCATTGAAACAGGCCCTCGACAAATACGGATTTACCGCTGCATTTGGTGGTGGACGCCGAGACGAGGAGAAATCAAGAGCAAAAGAGAGAATATTCTCTTTCCGAAACGAACATCATGCGTGGGATCCGAAAAACCAGCGTCCCGAGATGTGGAAACTGTACAATTCCAAGATCCAGAAACATCAGGAAGTACGAGTATTCCCATTGTCAAACTGGACCGAGACGGATATCTGGCAGTACATTCGCCGTGAAAATATCGAGATCCCGTCGCTGTACTTTGCAAAAGTACGTCCGGTCGTTTACCGCGACGGCAACATTATCATGGTAGACGATGACCGTATGAGACTTCGTCCGGGGGAAAAGATCGAGTACAAAAGTGTACGATTCCGCACCCTGGGATGTTATCCACTTACCGGTGGATGCGAGTCCACTGCGACGACACTGGACGAAATTATCGACGAGACACTGAGCGCCGTATCTTCCGAGAGAACGACACGAGTGATCGACAATGAAGCTGCTGGCAGTATGGAACGAAGAAAGAGAGAAGGGTATTTCTAATATGAGCGGATTATTGAAATTTATTACATGCGGAAGCGTGGATGACGGAAAATCAACCTTAATTGGACATATTTTATACGATTCAAAGTTATTGTATACCGACCAGGAAAAAGCACTGGAATTAGACAGTAAAGTCGGAAGCCGCGGTGGCGAGATTGACTACTCACTGCTTCTCGACGGATTGATGGCAGAGCGCGAGCAGGGAATCACGATCGACGTTGCGTACCGTTACTTTACGACAGAGAAAAGAAGCTTCATCGTTGCGGACACACCGGGACATGAAGAATACACAAGAAACATGGCAGTAGGAGCTTCCTTTGCCGACCTCGCAGTCATTTTGATCGACGCAAAACAGGGCGTGCTTGTACAGACAAGACGCCACGCAAGAATCTGTGAGCTGATGGGAATCAAATATTTTGTATTTGCCGTCAACAAAATGGACCTTGTGGATTACAGCGAAGAGAGATTCCACGAGATCGAAGCACAGATCAAGGAACTTTCCGAAGAACTCAGCCTTGCTAATGTCAAGATTATTCCGGTTTCGGCGACAGAAGGCGACAATGTTACGACAAAATCCGACAACATCAAATGGTATGACGGTGAGGCACTCCTGACATACTTGGAAAATATTGACATTTCCGAAGACGACCACGAAGTAGGTTTCTATATGCCGGTACAGCGTGTATGCCGTCCGGACCACACATTCCGAGGCTTTCAGGGTCAGGTGGAAGATGGCGAGATTCATGTCGGCGACGAACTGACAACCCTGCCTAGCAATGAGACAGCGAAAGTAAAGAGTATTTATGTCGGCGACAAGCAGAGCGACAAAGCGGTGAAAGGCCAGCCGGTAACAATCCAGCTTGACCGCGAAGTAGATGTATCAAGAGGCTGCGTGCTTTCTGTGGATTCTCAGGTGAAAATCGCATCGACCTTGACAACGACACTCCTTTGGATGGACGACGATGAACTCATCAGTGGAAAGAACTTCTTCTTTAAACTGGGTACAAAGACCATCCCGGGAGCGGTTACCAAGATTGAATATGCAATCGACGTTAATACAGGTGAGCAGAAACCGGTGGAAACGCTCAGCAAAAACGAGATTGCGGTATGTAAGATCTCACTGGCGGACAAGATTGTCGTAGATGAATTTAAAAAACATAAGACAATGGGTGAATTTATTCTCATTGACCGTGTAACCAATATGACATCTGCCTGTGGAGTGGTAGAAAATGTAAATACCGAAGAGCATGGTCTGTATGAAGGACGTGTGGACCGCAAAGTCCGCGCAGCAGTCAAAGGACAGACGGCGGTTACCATAGAATTTATCAAATCCGATAAAGTCAATCGTGCGTTTGTGGAAGATGTGGAAAAAGTTCTTCACATCGATGGCAGACATACGTATCTGTATGCACCGGCACAGGGCGAGGACATTTCTCTGGTACTCAAACACCTGCACCGCGCAGGAATCGTTGTCCTGCTTCTTGTTGACAAAAAACAGGCAGACAGCATTACAAATAAAAATGAAAATTATATCACGAATTGGAGTGAAAATGGTACGGAGGTAGAAGAAGTGGCAGCCTATATCCGCAAACAGTCGGTTTATGGAGAAGCATCCGTACGCAATGGCAACTACATTTGAAGAGACGAAAATGGAGGGAACGTATGAGATTCAACACAGCACTTTTGCACAGTGGAAAAATGGGAGATGAGGCGACCGGAGCGACGCTCACGCCAATCTACCAATCCAGCGCCTTCTATCAGACGTCTGCAGAACAGCATGAAAAATTGTTTCATAATAAGGCAAACGGATTTTCGTATACAAGATTGAATAATCCGACGATCACAGCCTTTGAAAACCGGATGACAGCATTGGAGAATGGACTTTCTTCGATCGCCTGTGCTTCCGGAATGGCAGCCATCTTCAATGCCTTACTTAATATCGTGAATGCCGGAGAGGAAATTCTGGCAAGCACGAGTTTATACGGAGGTTCCATCGATGTCTTTCATGATTTTGAGGCATTTGGGATCAAAACCGTATTTGTCGATATTCATGACGAAGAGGCCGTCAAAGCAGCGATCAATGACAAGACAAGAGTGATTTTTGCCGAGACGATCGGGAATCCGAAACTGGATGTCGTAGACATCCGCAAGCTGGCAGAATTGGCACATGAGAACGGACTTCCGCTTGTGATGGACAACACGGTCGCAACCGCGTATCTTGTCCGCCCACTCGAACTTGGTGCCGACATCGTCGTCAATTCGACATCGAAATATGTAAATGGAAACAGCGATGCCATCAGCGGTGTGATCACCGACAGCGGAAACTTCAAATGGGATAAAGAAAAATATCCCGGCATGAAAGAATATGCAAAATTTGGAAAATTTGCATTTACCGCGAAACTCAGAAATGGCTTGTTTCGAAATACCGGTGCCTGCATGGCACCACAGACAGCATTTTACAATATGCTGGGGCTTGAAACACTCGGACTCCGCATGGAGCGTGCCTGTTTCAATGCCGAAAAGTTAGCCGAGTTTTTGACGCAGTATCCGGACATCAAAGTAAATTATCCGGCATTGCCAGACAGCCCATGGCACGAGACTGCAGAAAAAACTCTGGAACATGGCTATGGCGCGATACTTACGATCCGGGTCGGAAGCAAAGAACGTGCTTTCCAGATTATGAATGATTTAAAATTACCAAAAATTGTCTCCAATATCGGAGATACAAAGTCCCTGATCATTCATCCCGAATCGACGCTGAATGCGCACAGCACGGAAAAAGAGAAAGAAGATGCCGGAGTATTTGACGACCTGATCCGAATCAGCGTCGGCATTGAAGATATTCAGGATATCATCGAAGATTTTAAATACGCGATTGAGAAGAAATAAGGAGGAAGTGAATTATGGCAGTAGATTATGCTACACTGAAAAAAGGCGGATTCATGCGCCAGAAACAAAAAAATAACTTTTCCCTGCGACTGGCAGTGGTAGGAGGAAATCTGACAGCAAAGCAGCTGGCTAAGATTGCGGAAGTGGCAGAAAAATATGGAGACGGACATGTACATCTGACATCCAGACAGGGCGTAGAGATCCCATTTATCAAACTGGATCAGATCGATGAAGTGAAAGCAGAACTGGAAAAAGGCGATTGTAAGCCGGGTGTCTGCGGCCCACGTGTACGTACTGTCACAGCCTGTCAGGGAAATCAGATCTGTCCAAGTGGAAACATTGATTCCTACGATATCGCTCAGAAACTGGACGAGAGATATTTTGCAAGAGAGCTTCCTCATAAATTCAAATTTGGTGTCACCGGATGCCAGAATAACTGTTTGAAGTCCGAGGAAAACGATGTCGGAGTGAAAGGTGCCTCGATCGTAAAATGGAAAGAGGATGCCTGTATCCAGTGTGGTGTGTGCGTAAAAGCGTGCCGTACCGATGCGATCAAGCTGGAAGACGGAAAGATTGAAGTGGAAGAAAGTAAGTGTAACTACTGCGGAAGATGCGCCAAAGCGTGTCCAACCGATGCCTGGGATGTGACGACAGGATATCTCGTATCCTTCGGTGGACTTTTCGGAAACCGCATTCACAAAGGAGAAGAAGTCGTGCCGGTGATCAAAGACGAAGAGACATTGTTCCGCGTAACGGATGCAGCGATCCAGTTCTTTGATGACAATGCAAATCCAAGCGAGCGTTTCCAATTTACGATCGAGCGCGTAGGCGAAGATAAATTTGAAAAAGTGATTAAGGAGGCATACAATGGCTGATTTTGAAATTGATGAAAGAGTAGACATTACCGATGTTGTCTGCCCGATGACATTTGTAAAAGCAAAAGTAGCGATGGAAGAGATTGAAGTAGGACAGGTTCTTGCCGTGACCATGAACGACGGTGAGCCGGTTCAGAACGTACCTCGAAGTTTTAAAGAAGAAGGACAGCAGATCCTGAAACTGATCGACAATGAGAATGGTACTTACGACCTGATCGTTAAGAAAGTCGAAGAATAGGAGAAACTCATGGCAAAACGAGTAAGCAGCGAAGATTTTGAAGCCGAGGTCCTTGGATCCGATCTGCCGGTTGTGGTAGAATTTTATTCGGACAGCTGCATTCCATGCAAACAGTTATCTCCAATCCTTGGTGGCTTGGAAGATGATTATGAGGACCAGGTAAAAGTAGTAAAAGTCAATGTAAATTTTGATGCCGGACTGGCACAGAAATATGAAGTGGCAGCCTCCCCGACGTTGTTATTTTTCAAAGATGGCAGCGAGGTTGAGAGAATCCGTGGTCTGGTAAAACGACCGGAGCTGGAAGAAACTGTCAAAAAGTTATTATAAAACAGGAGGACAAAGAAATGTTAGTAACCGTAGCAGGAGAGAAAAAGGAAATCGAACAGGGAACTACCATCGCGAAACTGATCGTCGATGAAAAGGTAGAAAACCCGGATTATGTAACCGTTACCGTAAACGATGACTTTGTAGAAAACGAAGATTTTGACAAAACAGAGATCAAAGAAAATGATGTCATCGAATTTCTTTACTTCATGGGAGGAGGAGCATTTTAATGGCATTTACGAATGAACAGATGGAGCGCTACTCACGCCATATCATTTTGCAGGAAGTCGGCGTGAAAGGCCAGAAAAAGCTGCTGAATGGCAAAGTGCTGATCATCGGAGCCGGTGGACTTGGTGCTCCGGCAGCGATGTATCTTGCCGCAGCCGGTGTCGGAACGATCGGTATTGTCGATGCGGACGAAGTCGATCTTTCGAACTTGCAGCGTCAGATCATCCACGGCACAGCAGATGTCGGAAAAGCGAAAGTAAAATCCGCAAAAGAGACAATGAAGGCGATGAACCCGGATGTTACAGTAAATACTTACCGTGAATTTGTGACATCGGAGAATGTTATGGATCTGATCAAGGATTATGATTTCATTATCGATGGAACCGATAATTTCCCTGCGAAATTCCTGATCAACGATGCGTGTGTTATGGCGAAAAAACCATTTTCCCACGCCGGAATCATTCGCTTTAAGGGTCAGCTCATGACCTATGTACCGGGAGAAGGACCGTGTTACCGTTGTGTATTCAAAAATCCACCTCCAAAGGACGCAGTTCCTACCTGTAAGCAGGCAGGTGTCATCGGCGCAATGGGCGGTGTGATCGGAAGCCTTCAGGCAATGGAAGCAATCAAATATCTGATCGGAGTCGGCGATCTTCTTACCGGAAAACTGTTGACTTACGATGCGCTTAAGATGGAATTCCACACGATCAAACTGCCAAAAGCAAACGGAACTTGTGCCGTATGCGGCGATCATCCGACGATTACCGAGCTGATTGATTATGAGCAGGTGGAATGTGACGGCAAATAGAATGTAAATGTTTTTTTCGAAGGAGGAAAACTATGTTAACGATGACCAAAGACGATTATGAGAAAATTCTTGCTCATTGCAGGGAAGGACTTCCGAACGAGGCTTGTGGTCTGATCGGAGGGACAAAAGACGGCGACGAAAAGCACATTAAAAAAGTGTATCTTCTGACCAATATCGACGAGAGCAATGAGCATTTTTCCATGGATCCGAAAGAACAGCTTGCCGCAGTGAAAGATATGCGTGCGAATGGATATCAGCTGCTTGGCAATTTTCATTCACATCCGGAATCTCCTTCCCGGCCATCCGAAGAGGACAAGCGTCTGGCATACGATTCCAAAGTAAATTATCTGATCTTGTCTTTGATGGATCTCGAAAATCCGGTACTCAATGCATTTGTCATTGACGAGGAGAAAAATGTATCCAAAGAAGAATTGATCATTTCTTAAAAAGGGAAGGAAGAGGGCTGTTGCAGGCAGCTTTCTTCCTTTCCGTTACTTTAAAGAAGAGAACGGAGTTTATACGTATGATCTGTATCAGTATCAATCACAAAAATTCCATAACCGAAACGCGGGAACGTTTTGCCCTCAGCGACGAGGAAAAAGAACAGTTTTTTCGGATGGCAGGGGCGCAGAGGATCGACGGCTGTGTTCTTTTGATGACATGTAACCGCTGTGAAATATACATTTCCGGGTCACGTGAGGTATATCATGCAGTGGAGGGATTTTTTCAGAAGCAAAAGGGCATCACGCGAGAAGAATTTTGGAAATACGCGATGCGTTACGAAAAGAAGGCAGCAGTAAAACACCTGTATCAAGTGGTTTGCGGCCTCGAATCCGCGGTGCTTGGCGAAGTGGAAATCATCCGTCAGGTAAAACTGGCTTATGAATCCGCAAAGACGCGCCAGATGACGGACGGTGACCTCAATGTCATTTTCCAGAGTGCATTGCAGCTCGCAAAGGAGATCGCAGATCAGTCCATGATGACAAGACTGCCGGTGTCGGTTGGTACATTGACGACATTGGATGCCCTGCAGTTCTGCGCAGGAAAAGAAGAACCACATATTCTGCTCGTCGGAGCCAGCGGTGATATTGGATCGATCGTACTTCGTGATCTTGTGGATGCGGACGACCGCGTTCGGATCGTGGCGACAAGCCGGAAACACAAACAATATGAACTTGCTTTTCAGGATACCGAGCAGGTCCGCTGGGTGCATTATGACAACCGTTATGGGTACCTTGACTGGGCAGATGTCGTGATCAGCGCGACAAGCAGCCCACATTATATTTTTTTGGAAGAAAATGTAAAAAAAGTGCGACGGGAAAAACCGCTTTGTTTTATCGATCTGGCGATTCCACGCGATGTCGATGAGGCGATTGAACAACTAGAGGGATGTATCGTCAAAAATATGGACGATATTCAGGCATTGGCAAAGAAAAACAATGAAAAGAAATTGACGGAAGCGAAAAAAATCGCATTGATCATCGAGGACCGCGTGGAAGAGATGGAAAAAACACTTGCGTTTCGGAGGTTTCGCGATGCATTTCCGGAAAAAATGGAACAACTGGAAGAGAAAAAGGCTTCGTGGCTTTTGTATCAGCTGCGGGAGCACTTGGATCTCGAGGCATTTGAACAAGTGATAAAGAGTTTGGAGGGCGAATCCTGATGGCGTATTTCCCATTTATGATTCAATTGGAAGATAAGACCTGTCTCCTCGTCGGAGGGGGAAATGTCGCGGCGCGCAAAGCGGAAATGATGCTGGAATTTGGTGCGCAGGTACATCTCGTGGCAAAACAGGCGTGTGACAAAATATGGAAAATTAAAAATAAGAACCTCACGATTGAGGAGCGAAGCTATCAGCCGGAAGACCTCGAAGGAGCGGATATTGTCATTATGGCGACAAATGACAGCAAATTGAACTCAGAAGTCGCAGATATCTGCAAGGAGCGCCGAATCTTGGTCAATGTCGTCGATGTGAAAAAGGACTGCGGATTTTATTTTCCGGCGATCGTGCGCCAAAAGGATGTGGTCGTAGCCGTTTCGACCGGTGGAAACAGCCCGGCGCTGGCAGCGAAGATTAAAAAAGAGATCGGGAAGAATCTGCGGAAAGATTATGGGCAGATTGCCGATGAATTGGGAAAGGCGCGCGAAGAAGTGATGCTTACCGAACCGGTGGAGGCAAAGCGCAAGGAGATTTTATTGGATATGTTAGAGGAGAAATTGGAAAATAATATAATCAAACTGGGGACAAGAGGAAGCGAACTTGCGCGGATTCAGACGGATATGGTGCTGCGGGCATTACAGGAAAAATACCCGATGTACCGCTATGAGACGGTGATCCTGACGACGAAGGGGGATCGGCAGACGGATCGCCCAATCACGGCATTTGGCGGGAAAGCGGTCTTTGTCGAGGAAATTGAGCAGGCGTTGACCGACGGCACGATTGATATCGCGGTGCACAGCGCCAAGGATATGCCAAATCCGTGTGGAGACGGTCTTACGATCGCGGGAACGCTGCCACGCGCCTGTGTGCAGGACGTATTGATCTATCCGAAAGGGAAAGAGATTACAAAAGAGACAGCATTTACTGTGGGGACAGGAAGTCTGCGCAGACGCTGTCAGATTCAGGCGATGTATCCGAAGGCAGAGTGCAGGGATCTGCGTGGCAATGTCGGAACAAGAATCGCAAAATTAAAAGAAGGAAATTACGATGCGATCGTGCTTGCAGCCGCCGGAATCGAACGACAGGGCTTAGATCACGATCCACAGTTAGTATATGAATATCTGCCGGTAAAGGAAATGCTTCCGGCAGCAGGACAGGCCATCATTGCGGTAGAGACGCGAAGGACCGGTTTCGTAAGAAAACTTGTCAAAGGGATCAGCGATGAGACGAGTGCCTTTGAACTCGAAGCAGAGCGGGCGGTGCTTACCGCGCTGAATGCGGGCTGTCATGAACCGATCGGGGTTTTGAGCCGGGTTTCCGGGGAAGAGATGAGCCTTGATCTGATGATTGAAAAAGACGAATTGGTGCACCGCGTACAGGCGCAGGGGCAAAAAAAAGACTGGGAAAAATTAGTAGAAACAGTGTGCCGGAAATTTCGCCGGGCATAAGGAGGACAAAATGGTTTATTTGGTTGGAGCAGGTCCGGGAGATCCGGGACTGATGACATGCCGTGGCGCAGAGGTGCTGCGGGAATGCGAAGCGGTTGTATATGACCGGCTCGGAACGAGCGGATTGCTGGAACTTGTGCCGGAAGACTGCGAAAAGATCTATGTCGGAAAGAAACCGGGAAGCCATTCGAAAAAGCAGGAAGAAATCAATGAGATTTTAATTGATACCGCCAAACGGTTTGACCGTGTCGTGCGCCTGAAGGGCGGAGATCCTTTTGTCTTCGGACGTGGCGGCGAGGAAGTGCTGGCGCTTCAAAAAGAAAATATCCCGTTTCAGCTGGTGCCGGGTGTGACCTCGGCGGTTGCTGTGCCGGAACTGCTCGGAATCCCGGTTACTCACCGGGAGACAAGCCGCAGTTTTCACGTATTTACCGGGCACACAAAAGCCGGTGATGAGGCAAGCCTTGCGCACATTCATCCGCAGGAGGGGACAAGCTTGTTTCTCATGGGGATTTCGCATCTTGCGGAGATCACGGACAAATTAATCCGGGAAGGAAAAGATCCGCAGACACCGGTGGCGGTAATTGCCAATGGCTGTATGCCGGGCGAGCAGATCGTGCGGGGAACCCTTGCTACGATTGCCGGAGACGTTGCGGAAGCCGGGATCCGGCCACCGGCGATCATTGTCGTCGGCGAGACCGCAGGATATGATTTTATTTCTTCCGACCGCGGTGCCTTGGCGGATAAAAAAGTCGGAATCATCGGAACCTTTGCTTTGCAGGAGCGGATGCGCAGACGGCTATTGGAAAAGGGCGCGCGTGTGTATACGGTATGCGAGATGAGAGTGGAAGAAACGGCGGAAATCCGTGAGTTAGACAAAGAATTAGAAAACATTTCCAAATACTCTTGGATCGCGTTTACAAGCCAGAACAGCATTCGTCTTTTCTTTACTCACGTTTTCCGTGAAAAGATTGATCTGCGGCAGTTTGCCGGTATTCGGTTTGCGGTCGTGGGAAGCGGGACAAGAGATGCCCTCCGCGAGTATGGATTTGAAGCGGATCTCATCCCGGAACGTTATATGACAGAAGCATTGGCGGAGAGTCTCGTGAAAACGATGAAACCGGGAGAAAAACTGCTTTTGCCGCGAGCCTTGCAGGGTAGTGTGCGCATGGTTCAGGTGCTGGAAGAAAATGGAATTGACAAAACGATTCTTCCAATTTACGATGTGCAGGGAAAAAAGACCGAGAATTGGAAATATCTATTGGACTTTGATGTGCTGACATTTGCCAGCGCATCGGGGGTTGAAGCATTTATCAAAGAACTTGGTGCCGAAAATGCAGCGAAATGGGAGCAGGAGCGCAGAAAGAAGCCGACGAAGATTGGGGCAATCGGCGCGGTTACTGCAGAAAGACTGGAAAAATATGGAATACATGCGGATGTCATACCGGAGCAGTGTGATATCGAGCATTTGATAGAAGAAATGGCAAAGGAGCGAGAAGTATGATTCGTTTAAGACGACTGAGAAATAATGAAACCATGAGAAATATGATACGTGAGACGAGCGTATCGGTGAATGACTTGGTTTATCCGGTTTTTATCAAAGAAGGAACGGATGAGAAAATTCCGGTGGATTCGATGCCGGGCATTTATCAATATACCATTGATCGTTTTCCGGAAGAATTGGATCGCATACAGAAGGCAGGTGTGTCGGCAATCCTGATCTTTGGAATCCCGGAACACAAAGATGAGTGCGGAAGTCAGGCTTATGCGGAAGATGGCATTACACAGCGCGCCATCCGTCAGATCAAAGAGTGGGCACCGGATCTTCTGGTGATCGCTGATGTCTGCCTTTGTGAATATACGTCGCATGGACATTGTGGGCTGGTTCACGAGGGAAAGATTTTGAACGACGAGACACTTCCGCTTCTTGCGAAAATGGCGGTGTCGCTTGCCAAGGCAGGAGCAGACATGATCGCACCTTCCGATATGATGGACGGCCACATCAAAGTGCTTCGGGAAAGCCTTGATGAGAACGGCTTTACGGATACGATCGTTATGGGATACAGCGCAAAATTTGCTTCCGGATATTATTCGCCGTTTCGCGATGCGGCGCATTCGGCACCGGCATTTGGCGACCGCCGTACGTATCAGATGGATCCGGCAAACGGAAGAGAGGCACTCCGCGAGTGTCAGGCAGATATCGACGAGGGAGCCGACATTATCATGGTAAAACCGGCACTTGCGTATCTTGACATCGTGCGGCAGGCGAGAGATCTTACGAGACTGCCTCTTGCGGTCTACAATGTAAGCGGCGAATATTCGATGGTTAAGGCGGCAGCGCAGAATGACTGGATTGATGAAAAACGGATTGTGATGGAAAATATGATCGCCATGAAACGGGCAGGAGCCGATATTATCATTACGTATCACGCCCTTGATGTGGCAAAATGGCTGGAGGAAGAACGATGACAAGATCAGAAGAATTATTTGAAAAGTCCAAACAGAGAATCCCGGGCGGTGTCAATTCGCCGGTCCGCGCTTTTCAGAGTGTCGGCGGAACACCTGCATTTATTAAAAAAGCAAAGGGTTCACATATTTTTGATGTGGATGGAAATGAATATATTGACTATGTTTGTTCGTGGGGACCGGGAATCCTGGGCCATGCGTATCCGTCAGTGATCGACGCGGTAAAGAAGGCGTGTGACAATGGTCTGACATTTGGTGCACCGACGGAAAAAGAATATGAGATTGCCGAGTTGATCGCGGAAATGATGCCTTCGATGGAATTGTCGCGGATGGTAAATTCCGGAACGGAGGCAGTAATGAGCGCGATCCGTGTCGCAAGAGGCTTTACGCACCGCGACTATATCGTGAAATTCCGAGGGTGTTACCACGGCCACTCGGACGGCCTTCTTGTGAAAGCCGGTTCCGGGGTACTTCAGCAGGCGGTGCCGGACAGCGCCGGAGTTCCGGAGGGATATACAAAGTACACATTGATTGCCGAGTACAATGATCCCGATTCGGTACAGGCATTATTTGAGCAGTATGGCAGCCGGATCGCGGCCGTGATCGTAGAGCCGGTCGCTGCCAATATGGGCGTGGTTCCGCCGAAAGCCGGCTTTCTGGAATTTTTGCGGGAGATCACAAAAGACAATGGTGCACTCCTGATTTTTGACGAAGTTATCACCGGATTTCGTCTGGCGCAGGGCGGCGCGAGCGAGTATTATGGAGTGACGCCGGATCTTACGACACTTGGTAAGATCATCGGCGGTGGTATGCCGGTTGGAGCCTACGGCGGACGCCGTGAGATTATGGAATGTGTCTCCCCGGTTGGAACGGTCTATCAGGCAGGTACGTTATCCGGCAACCCGATCGCAATGACAGCGGGACTGGAGACTTTGAAATTGTTACGGAAAAATCCGGATATTTATCGGAAACTGGAAGAAAAGACAAAATTACTCGCCGACAATGCCAGAAAAATATTTGGTGATAAAGTATGGGTAAATCAGGTGGGTTCTCTGATGAGCATTTTCTTTACTTCGAAGGAAGTGGTAGATTTTGACAGTGCGAAAACATCGGACACTGAGGCTTATGCAGCGTATTTCAATGCGATGCTGCATGCGGGAATTTACCTTGCTCCATCGCAGTTTGAGGCAATGTTTGTCTCCGCCGCACATACGGACGAAGAGATTGAGAAGACTTGCAAAGAAATGAGGGAATATTATGACAGATAGAAAAGATTTGGTGATTATTGGAAGTGGGCCGGCTGGCTTGTCGGCGGCGGTTTATGCACAGCGCGCAATGCTTGACCAGGTTGTGATCGAGAAGGAGCCATTTAGCGGCGGTCAGATTATTACGACGGAGCGCATTGACAATTATCTCGGCCTCTATGGAATGGGCGGTTATGAGCTGGCAATGAAATTCCGTGAGCACGCTGATGCGCTTTCGGTTCCGTTTTTGGAAGGAGAAGTGACCGCGATTAACGACGATGGCGAAGTGAAACAGATTACACTTGCGAGCGGAAAAACGATAGAAACAAAAGCGGTTCTTTTTGCGACAGGGGCACGTCATAAGACACTTTCCGTTAAGGGCGAAAAGGAACTTGCCGGTGCCGGCGTTTCGTACTGTGCAACTTGCGACGGTGCCTTTTTCCGCGGAAAGACGACGGCTGTCGTGGGCGGCGGCGATGTGGCGCTGGAAGATGCCTTGTATCTTTCCAACATTTGTGAAAAAGTTTATCTTATCCATCGACGTGATGGACTTCGCGGAGCGAAGATGCTTCAGCAGAAGATCAAGGAAACGGAAAATATCGAATTTCTCCCCTTTTATGAGGTACAGGAGATCTGTGGCGACGGCAAAGTGGAGAAAGTGATTTTAAAGCAGAATCAGACGGGCGAAACGAGAAATCTCGAATTGTCCGGTATCTTTATCGCAATCGGAATGGATCCGCAAAATGAGGCTGCCCAAGGGCTTGTCGATCTCGACGCGACAGGCTACATCGTGGCTGGCGAGGATTGTCGCACAAGTCACTCTGGCATCTACGCGGCCGGGGATATCCGTACAAAGCAGCTTCGTCAGGTGGTGACAGCGGTAGCGGATGGAGCGACGGCAATCTCGTCCATCGAGCAGGATTCTAATTGTTAAAATATGGCAAAGGAGGAAGCAAATAATGTATATTACGAGAAAAGGACAATACGCCTTGTTTTTTATGATAAATCTGGCAATACATGCAGGCGAAACGGTTCCGGTCAAACAGGCAGCAAAGGAATATGATCTGTCAGAAAAATATCTTGAGCAGGTTGCTTCCAAACTTCGTCATGCAGGTCTTGTCAAGGTGATCCGCGGCAACCGCGGCGGCTATTATCTTGCGAAGCCGGTTGCCCAATACACGGCAGCGGAGATCATTGATGTGATCGAAGGGCAGCAGAACGCGGTAGATATTGACATTTACAAAATCAGCGAAAATAATAAGACGATGAACAGCATCGTGCACGACCTCGGGCAGTCGGTGGACAAAGCCATCGACGGGGTCCTTGACCATATCACGCTGGCGGACATGGTGAAGCGGTACCGCGAGGAATCGTCATTTGCATATACAATTTAGGAAAAGTGAGTGATACCCATTATCCCCTGTTTGCTTGGGCATAGTGGGTATAATTTTTTAGAAAAACGTTCTTGCATCTTTGATTTAAATATGATAAACTTCAAAATAAATCAAAATATTCTGATTTTTGACTTGAAAATTCGTAACTATTCAGGATCCCCTCCACATATGAGCATTTTTAGCCTTGTCAAAGGCGAGAAAAGAACACGAAGTGTTCGAAATGCGAATGTGTGTGGGCGTCCTAAATAGTTACGAAAATCTTATTATTTTATTTTGACCACAAAATTCCCAGATACAGTTGACTTAGAATTAAAAAATGTGCACGAAACCACAAAGAAATTTTCTATTTTTGATTTTATTTTAGTAATTGTCTGTGGGACCAAAAAACTTTTTTCAAGATTTTGGTCAAGGTAAGAGAAAAATGATATGAGTCAAAGAAGATCTGTAAAATGTGTGGTTTAATTCGCAAAATCACAATGAAAACCAAAAAGAAAGGAAGGATTCAATGACAAAATGGAAAGAAATGCTTCATAAGGAGCAGAAATATCTTCAAGAATTGCTGAATCAGCTTGAGAAACAAGAAAAAAGAAATCTTGCCGGTAGGCTTCGAATTTCTTCGGACAGGGGATATCCGAGATATTATCACTGCAAGGGTGACGATAAGCGGGGCGTGTATATTTCTAAAAAGAATTTAGAACTCGCCAGGCAGCTTGCTCAAAAAGAGTACGATGAAAAATTGCAAAAGTATATCGCAAAGCGTCTAAAACAAGTAGGCAAAATTTTGAAAAGTGACACAGAAGAGGAAATTGATGAAGTCTATGAGACATTGCATGAGGCGCGAAAGCAGTTAGTTACGCCGATTCAGCCAACGTGGGAACAGCAGTTGGAGCAGTGGAAAAAGGAGAGTTATCAGGGGAAAGAATTCTCGGGTGATAGTATAGTGATATACACTGAAAAGGGAGAGCGAGTTCGGTCAAAATCCGAGAAAATTCTGGCGGATTATTTTTACCATAAAGGGATTCCCTATCAATATGAAAAACCTCTTTTACTTCAGGGATTTGGCGCTGTTTATCCGGATTTTACGTTTTTATCGCCGCGGACAAGAAGGGAAATTTACTGGGAACATGACGGAAAAATGGACGATCCGGCTTATGCAAAAAGCGCAGTACGAAAAATTGATACCTACCAAAAGAATGGGATATATCCGGGGGAAAATTTGATTTTGACGTTTGAAACATCGGATATGCCGTTGAGCACAAGGACAATCCAAGAAATGGTGCGTAGATTTTTGGTCTAGGAGGGCGAACTTGTTTTGCGGGTCAAGAAGGCCGGCGGCGGAGTGTGGTCTAGAAGGGCGAATTTGTCGAGCGGGTCAAAGGACATGTCGGCGGAGTGTGGTCTAGGAGGGCGAATTTGTCGAGCGGGTCAAGAAGGCCGGCGGTGGAGTGTGGTCTAGGAGGGCGAAAATGCCGAGCGGGTCAAAGGACATGTCGGTGGAGTGTGGTTTGTGGCGAGAAAACGCTGCGTAGGTCAAAGAAATTGTCGGCGGAGTGTGGTCTAGGAGGGCGAATTTGTCGAGCGGGTCAAGAAGGCCGGCGGTGGAGTGTGGTCTAGGAGGGCGAACTTGCCGAGCGGGTCAAAGGACATGTCGGCGGAGTGTGGTCTAGGAGGGCGAATTTGTCGAGCGGGTCAAGAAGGCCGGCGGTGGAGTGTGGTCTAGGAGGGCGAAAATGCCGAGCGGGTCAAAGGACATGTCGGTGGAGTGTGGTTTGTGGCGAGAAAACGCTGCGTAGGTCAAAGAAATTGTCGGCGGAGTGTGGTCTAGGAGGGCGAATTTGCCGAGCGGGTCAAAGGACATGTCGGTGGAGTGTGGTCTAGGAGGGCGAATTTGTCGCGTGGGTCAAGAAAGCCGGCGGTGGAGTGTGATTTGTGGCGAGAACTTGCCGAGCGGGTCAAAGGACATGTCGGTGGCGTGTGGTCTAGAGCGAGAAATCACTGCGTAGGTCAAAGGTCAAAAACGCCCCCACAGTAAAAGAAAGCGCCCCGCCAAGTCTGCGCCGCAGACTTGGCGGGGCGCTTCTTATCAAATCATCAATCGTACAATGACTTTCCATGTGCTATACGGCCGTAGATCTTTTGTCCGATCACGACAAAAGCATAAACTGTCATATAGATACAAGATGCAGCTCCCAAGCCTCCGCAGATAATAAAGTAAATGTACATGAAAATGTTACCCATGATGAAAGAGCTCCTTTCGAAAAACGTTAACGTAGTACTTTTTATTGGAACTATTCAGGACATCCCCTCCGCACATTCGCATTTCGGACACTTCGTGTCCTTTCCCGCCTTTGACAAGGCTAAAAATGCTCATATGTGGAGGGAGCCCTATTCGGATCTAAATGTACAGAAATCAAGGTCTCTTACGTGCAAGCACGACGATTCATTGATTTCCGCACATTCGATCCGGAATAGTTACTTTTGGTTTAATCTATTTATTATTTGGTTTTTGGATTGTCAGTGATCGCATCTTTTTTCCCTGAATTGTCGATGCGAAAACTGAAAATACAAGCGCCGATTAAAAGGATTGCTGCCAATCCGATAATAATATATTCTAACATATGTTCCCTCATTTCTGTGCCTTTTGCCGCGTCTGCGGCGCACTTTAATAAACCACTGAAAAAGTGGAAAAATCTTACAAATTTAAAATGAAGGGGGTTAGCGCTTTTTTCCGTCCTTTAGATAGACGCATTGAATCAGAGAAATGTGTCCGCTTGTATTATGTGTCACATTGGAAATCTGTAAAAACAGAGTGGAATGAAACGTGCGTGGAAGATATTCCACAGTCGAAAGGCAAGCAGACAATCGACGAATACAAGACTGCAGGGTACGCTGTTCACTTTTGCAAAAAGATTCCGCACCGGCATCCGGAGTTTTAGAGATACGTTCCTCATAAACAACCTTTGAGCCGTTGCTGATCTGTGCGTGAGTGACATGTTTGGTGGATTGTGTAGTCTGGACGCAAAAAGAAGATGTGTCTGCTGATTGTAAAAAGAAACACATTTCACACAACAATATGGCTAAGATTAAAAATCCCATAAGGTGTTTTCTGGTCCGTGAGCTGCACATCGTAATCCCTCCCATGCAATCACTGGGTCTAAAAAGAATCGTTACTTGCTTGCACCGTCATTATAACGCGGGAGCGGTGCAAATAGCAAGTTAAGATTTGGTAAAGAGAATGTTAGCCGACGAACAAACTCACGACAGGAATGGAGAATAAAGACACGATCGTTGTCAGAACCACGCCGGCAGAGGCAAGCTGGACATTGCCTTTGTATTCTTCCGTGATAAGAACCACCATGCTTCCCGAAGGAAGCGCAAGCATAATGATAAACAAAGTAAGAATCACCGGGTCAAATGGCAGCAGCCGAATGACAAAACTTGCGACAATCGGGATTGCAAACATTTTGATAAAGGCAAATCCATAAAGACGTACTTCTTGGAAAATCCTGGAAAGCGGACTGGCGGCAAGCGAACAACCGATAAGGATCATGGACAGAGGCACGCAGGGATTTCCCATGTAATTGATGAATTTTTGCACATTTTCCGGCAGAGAAATGCCCGTTACAAACAATACGATTGTGACGAGAGAAGCCAGCACGCCGGTATTTCCAAAGATCTGGCGAAGTCTGGCGGACATGCTGAGAGCCGGTGCGCTGCCATCCGAGAGCGAGCGGCGGACCAGCGAAATTCCATAAGTATATATGATGAGGTTAAACACGAGCATGTAGACGGCGACGTAAATAATATACTGCGTGCCAAGCAGGGAACTTACGATAGGAATGCCCATAAAACCGCAGTTCGGAAGCAATGTCAGCAGTTTGTAGATTGGGGCCGTTTGACTCGTTGGTCGGAGGACAAATACGATAAAAAATCCGGCGAGGAAAAGAAGCAGGTAAAAAATGCCGACAAGAACCAGATTTTCCCAAAATAAAGGGCCGCTTTGTTTTAAACTCTGGCCGAAAACACTCGAAATCATCAAAAAAGGATTGAAAATATTAACCACAAGATGGGAAAGCGCCGAAGACAGCGAGTTATTGATCCAGTCTCTGCGGGCAAGGAAATAACCGGTAAACATCATGGCAAAAAGGACTAGCATTTGACCGGCGGCAACAAAAATATCCATACTCAGACCTCCTCCTTATAAAAATCGTGAAGCGGGGCGAGGTGGCGTTCGATCGCGCGGCAGAGCCGTTCCCGGTCTTTCGTCTTCACCGCCTCAATAATATCCGCATGATCCGACTGCGAAAATTCGATCGCAGACACCGGATCTTCCGAATTCATAATAATATTTTTCTGCGTCATACGATATAGTGTGGACAAAAATAAAGTTAAAATACTATTTTTGGAACAGCCGATCAATTGGAGATGAAATTTTGTGTCGTATTCCCAAAACAGCGCGTAATTGCCGCGGGCAGACTCCATTTTTGTGTATAATTCCTCCAGCTGGGCGATTTCTTGCTCTGTAATAGAAAGAAGATATTTTTCCATCACACTGATTTCCAAAAACTGGCGTGCATTCACGATCTCCGAAGCCGGAACATCGGATAAATGAATGGCATTTTCCAATTTATCTGCAATACTTGACTGGGTTGGACGGGAAACATAATTTCCTTTTCCCGGAATATTGATCACCAGATTTTTCTCGACCAGCATTTTGATCGATTCACGGATGACATTGCGGCTGACATCGTATTGGGAAGCCAGGATACGCTCTGACGGAAGCTTGTCATTTTCTTTCAGTTCGCCGGACTGGATGCGGGCGCAAAGTTCCGACGCGATTTTTGTAGATAAAGCATCTCTCATAAGAAATTCCCCCTTTCAACTTATAGCCTAACGATTCAATTACAGTATAGCATATCTTCTAAACTGGTTCAACTGGTAGTACCAGTCAGACCGCAAAAAATGGATGATTTTGCACAAATTGCACAAAGGGACAAGGAAAACGCTGAAAGAAATAGATATAATAACTAAACAAAAATAAGAGTAATTCCTATTTTGCCATCATTTTTTTGTATATCTACTAAAATGACAGGTTGATATTTGTGGAGAACTCCGTATTGACAGATGGTATTTTGTTCGCTATGATAGGGGTAACAAAAGCAAAGGCGCTGAACCCTTCGGGGTGCGGCGCTTTTTTCTATTTACAGAAAGGTGGTTTTATTATGAAAATGAGAAAGAAGAAATCAATTTTTATGAGTTTGGTATTATCCCTGGTGATGTTATTATCACTCACAGGCTGTGGCTCTTCCGAGCAGGCCGGTTCCTCTTCCGATTCCACTTCGAGTGAGAAAAAGGTTTTGAAGGTTGGTATGGAATGTATGAACGCTCCATACAACTGGTCACAGACAGATGACAGCAACGGTGCCGTTCCCATCGAAGGAACAACCGAATATGTAAATGGATACGATGTCATGATGGCAAAGAAGATTGCCGAGGAAAATGGCTATGAATTGCAGGTATACAAAATTGAATGGGATGGATTGATCATGGCAGTTCAGTCCGGAACCATCAACGCAATCATCGCCGGAATGTCAGCAACCGACGAAAGAAAACAGAGTGTTGACTTCTCTGATCCTTATTATAAAGCAACTCACGTATTGATCGTGAAAAAGGACAGCAAATATGCAAGTGCTAAAACTTTGGATGATCTGAAGGGCTGCAACGTAACTTCCCAGCAGGGAACAACGATGTATGACAGTTCTGCAAAACAGATCAAGGGAGCTACCATACAGGAAGCTTTGCCGGATATCCCAAGTTTGATCGTAGCCGTAAGTTCCGGTCGTACCGATGTGGCAATTGTGGAAAAACCGATGGCACTTGCAGCGATTGCGACAAATAAAGATCTGGCAATGGTAGAATTTCCGGAAGGTTCCGGATTTGATGTAGATTCCGGTATTACAAATATCGCAGTCGCAGCAAAAAAAGGCGATTCGGCTGTCGTTGATGCCTGCAATAAGACATTGAAAGGCATTTCCGATGAAGAGAAAGATAAGATGATGAAGGAAGCCATCGCAAATCAGCCGGCAAGTGATTCTGAATAATCTCTAAGTTTGTGCCTAAGCGCCGCTTGGCAGCAAACAATGGATACCATAGCGGCGCAGAAATGGGGGACATACTATGACAATGTTTGTTGCACAGGCGGCATCCTTTCCCGTAGATGGTTCCTTTTGGGACTGGGTTGGATACCTCATCATGGAATATAAAGGCGTCTTTTTGAAAGGCGCAGGCTGGACACTTGCGCTGGCAGTGACCGGTACTATTATAGGATGTATCATCGGATTTATCGTTGGTATCGTTCAAACCATTGAACTGGAAGCAAATTGCAATTATGCAAAGCGTGGTCTGGTAAAAGTAGTAAAAGCAATCGTCCGCATATATGTGGAAGTGTTTCGAGGTACACCAATGATCGTACAAGCGATGGTTATCTACTACGGTTTGTCTTATCTGGGGATCCAGTGGGGCGCATTGACATGTGGTTTCATCGTTGTTTCGATCAATACCGGTGCTTACATGGCTGAGTCGGTACGAGGCGGAATCAATTCCGTCAGTACCGGTCAGTTTGAAGCCGGAAAGGTCATCGGACTAAGTCATTTTCAGATCATGTTCCACGTGGTTCTGCCGCAGGCATTGAAAAATATCATGCCACAGATTGGTAACCAGCTGGTAACAAACCTGAAAGATACTTCCGTATTAAATGTTATTTCCGTGAATGAACTGTTCTTCAGCGGAAAGACGGCGGCATCCGTATATTATAAATATTTTGAAGTATTTATCATAATTGCGGCGATTTATTTTGTATTAAACCTGATCGTAACGATCTTGCTCCGGTTTGTGGAGAAATTGATGGCTGGAAAATCCGATTACAGCTTGTCAAAGTAAAGGGGGAATTACCATGAGTGAAATCAAAGAACCAATTTTGGAAGTATACGATGTGACAAAAAATTTTGGTGACCACGAAGTGCTTCGCGGTGTAAATTTCAAGGTATTTCCAAAAGATGTAATCTGCATCATCGGGGCTTCCGGTTCCGGAAAAACGACGATGCTTCGGTGCCTGAACATGCTGGAGACACCGACATCCGGAAGCATCTACTTTGATGGCGAAGAGATTTCAAGATACCGCGCAGATGTACGGTCATCCAGGAAAAAAATGGGAATGGTTTTTCAGCAGTTTAATCTGTTTCAGAATAAATCGGTTCTCGATAACTGTACATTGGGGCTTCGCAAGGTGTTGAAAATGCCAAAACAAGAAGCCGAAGAGAAAGCCAAATATTATTTGGAGAAAGTGGGAATGACACCTCAGCTGCTTGCCAAACCGGCACAGCTTTCCGGTGGACAGCAGCAGCGAGTTGCGATTGCAAGAGCGCTCGCGATGGAGCCGGAAGTGCTTTTGTTTGACGAACCGACGAGTGCTCTCGACCCACAGATGGTCGGCGAGGTGCTCAATGTCATGAAGCAGCTGGCAAGTGAAGGTATGACAATGGTTATCGTAACCCATGAGATGGCATTTGCAAGAGATGTCTCGACGCGGACCATTTTCATGCACGAAGGTGTGGTGGCAGAAAACCGCAAGTCAAAAGAACTTTTTGCCAACCCACAGCATCCGAAAACACAGGAATTTTTGGCCAGATTTATGGCTGGTTGACGTTAGGAGGGTTATTATGAGTAAAGAATTTAAGACAAAAACAGAAGGACTTACCATCCGTTATGTCGAGGATGGTGAAGAGGGGCTGGTACTTCAGCTGATCAAGGAGATCGCAGAATATGAAAAAATGTCAGATTGTGTGAAAGCGACCGAAGAAGGGTTACATAAAGCATTGTTTGAGCAGCACGACTGCAATTGTCTGATTGTAGAATATGAGAAAAAACCGGTAGGCTTCTGCTTGTATTTCCATACATTTTCTACTTTCTGCGGGCGAACAAACCTGTATCTGGAAGACATTTTCGTACGCGAAGAAATGCGTGGAAAAGGAATCGGAAAAGAGATTTTCCATGTATTGATGCAGATTGCCGTAGACGAGGGATGCGATCGTCTCGAATGGGTATGTCTTAACTGGAATACACCGTCCATCGCCTTTTACAAAGGCATGGGAGCATTTCCAATGTCAGAGTGGACGACATTCCGCATGACAACCAAAGAAATGACCGAAGCACTCGAGCGGTTCTAAGGCAGCCGCAGAGAGGAGGGCAGGATGAAATTACTGATTTATGGGATGACGGAGGACGAGAAAAAGACTCTCGCCGAGATCCGGCAGCAGGTAGATGTTGAAGAGATTGCATTTGCAGATGGTATTTTTACCAAGGACAGGATCGCAGAAGTCGATGGATTCCGTGCAATCTGGATTATGACAAACAGCATGATCGGTGAGGAAGAAGCCAGACTTCTTTCTGAGCATGGAGTGCGTTACATCGTCTCCAGGGCGGCCGGCATCGATCATCTTGACCTCGAAGCATTGCGGAAGTACGGCATTAAGGCGGCCAATGTGCCGTCGTATTCACCCAATGCGATCAGCGAGCATACGTTGATGCTTTTGCTCAATGCACTGCGCCACATGCGGCGTAGCGAGGCAATGGTTGCCCGACGGGATTTTGGGATTGCAGGATTGTGTGGAAGAGAGATCCGCACAATGACCATCGGTGTCATCGGAGCCGGGCGTATCGGAACATTGACGATCAAGGCGCTGGCGGCACTCGGAGCCAAAGTGCTTGTGCATGCGAGACATGTACACCTAGACCTTGTCGGGATCGCGACGCAGGTTTCGCTTTCCGAAATCTGGGAACGCAGTGATGCCATCGTGCTTCATTGCCCCCTTACAAAAGAAAATACGCATCTGATCGGGAAAGAGACATTGGAACAGTGCAAACCGGGTGTCGTGGTTGTAAATACTGCGCGAGGTGGTCTGGTAGATGGCAAGGCGATGTTAGATGCACTGAAAAAAGGAAAGGTTTCTGCGTTTGCAATGGACGTTTATGAGACGGAAGATGATTTTGTACGGGTCGATTTTGAAGGAAAGCCGACCGGTGATCCGGTGTTTGAGGAGCTGCTTGCAAGAGAAGAGGTAATTTATACGTCACATATCAGTTTCCTGACAGACCGGGCATTGTACGAGATTATGAGAATTTCGCTGGAAAATGCGTCGGAATATGAGAAAAACGGCATTTGCCACAATGAAGTGACGACGGGGAAAGGTCAGTGATAGTATGTATGCAGAAAAATTGTATAAAAATGGAAAGTTCTACACGATGGAACAAGAGGGACAGGCGGTAGAGGCCGTCGGTGTCCGCGATGGAAAAATCGTATTTACGGGAATGAACGAAGAAGCAGAGAAAATAGAGAGCGACGAAATCATTGATATAAAAGGAAGGGCAGTATTTCCGGGATTTATCGACTGCCACCAGCATACATTGGCTTACGCGAGGACGACAAAAGAAGTGAATCTTGTCGGGACAAAAAGTGTACAGGACATATTGGACCGCCTGAAAGAGCGTGCGAAAGTGACGCCGCCGGGGGACTGGATCAAAGGAAGCGGCTTCAACCACGAGGAATTTGACGAGGTGCGGATTCCGACAAAAGAGGAACTCGACAGTGTCAGCAAAGAGTGTCCGATTCTGATCAGCCGGTATTGTATGCATGTGCATGCGGCAAACTCAAAAGCACTTGAGATCGCCGGAATTGATGAGAATTTCAAACCGATCGTACCGGATTCCGTGGAGTACGGAGCCGATGGAAAGCCAAACGGCATCCTGCGTGAGAGCGCGGTAACGCCGGTATTAAAGAGTATTCCGGATCTTCTGCCGACACCGGAGGACAAAAAAGATGCCCTCGAAGCGGTGTGCCGCGACATGAACCGTTATGGGATCACCGGCATTCATCCGATTCAGGGAAAATTTGTCGATGCAGACGAGTATATGAATCTATACCAGGAACTGGAGGAGGAAGGGCGGCTTCCGGTCCGCGTGTACCTGTCATTTGACGAATATCCGTCCTTTCATATGAAGACAGGATTTGGAAATGAAAAATTGCGCTACGGCTTTTACAAAATATACAGCGACGGATCGCTTGGTTCGCGAAATGCTGCATTGACGGAGGATTATTCGGATGATCCGGGAAATAAAGGGCTTTTGAATCATTCGCCGGAAGAAGTCATGGAAATGTGCCAGAAGGCCTATGACATGGATCTGCAGATCGGCATTCATGCGATCGGCGACCGTGGTGTCGAGATTGCGCTTGACGCATTGGAAAACTGCTACCGAAAGAATCCGAAGCCAAATGTTCGGTTTCGCCTGATTCACGGCATCGTGCTTCGCAAAGACCTGATTGAGAGGATCAAAAAGATGCCAATCATCGTGGATATCCAGCCGAGATTTACGTCGAATTATAACATTTGGTGGTCGGAAGACCGTCTCGGACCGGAACGGATCCGATATGCCTATGCTTGGAACACATTGATCAAGGAAGGCATCATTCTTACCGGAAGTTCGGATTCACCGGTGGAACCGTACAGTCCGATGCTTGGTGTATATTCCATCGTGTGCAGGCAGGATCTTACCGGAAAACCGGAGGGCGGATGGTATCCGAAGGAGCGCGTCAGTGTATACGACGCCATCAGTATGTATACCAGAAATGCCGCGTATTCTTCTTACGAAGAAGACATCAAAGGCACGATAACAGTGGGAAAATTGGCGGACTTCGCCGTGATGGAAGAAGATCCATTTACCGTTGACCCATTACATATAAAAGACATCCGCGTCATGCAGACATGGCTTGGCGGAGAAAAAGTTTACGAGGCAGAGTAACTGCCGGATTGGAGGACATTATGTTATTAGATGGAAGCGTTACAAAACAAGAAGCGATTAATGATTGTCTTACTTACTGGAACCCAAACCGTACGCAGACCTGGTTTGATATGGGAATCGATATCATCATCGGCAAGCGCGAAGGTTATTATTTCTGGGACATGGATGGAAAAAAATACATGAACCTTCATCTGAACGGCGGAACATTTAACCTCGGACACCGTAATCCGGAAGTGATCGCAGCCCTCGAAGAAGGAGTCAAAGAATTTGATATCGGAAACCATCACTTTGGTTCCGTGGCCCGCGGTAAATTGGCAAAAAGCCTTGTCACTACGGCGACTCCGGGTATGCAGTACGCCATCTTTTCCAGCTGCGGCGGCGAGGCGGTCGATGTGGCGATCAAGAGTGTGCGTTATGCGACAAAACGCCGTAAGATCGTATCTTTGCAGAAATGTTACCACGGTCATACCGGACTGGCACTCTCTGCCGGCGATCCATTTTTCAAGGATGCATTTTTGTGCGATGGTGCCGACCAGTACTATGAGCAGGTGCCGATGAACGACGTGGATGCAATGGAAGCCGTATTGAAAAAAGAAGATGTCGCAGGCGTTATCATTGAGACCATCCCGGCAACCTATGGATTCCCGATTCCGGAGCCGGGCTACCTGAAAGCGGTAAAAGCACTTTGTGAAAAATACGGAACGCTCTACATCGCCGATGAAGTGCAGACCGGCCTTATGAGAACCGGAAAAATGTGGGGGATTATGCACGAGGGCGTAAATCCGGATGTCATCGTCAGCGGTAAAGGCCTGAGCGGCGGTATTTATCCGGTCGCAGCGACGATCATGACAAAGCAGGCAGGAAAATGGGTCGAGGAGATCGGCCGCAGCCACACATCGACATTTGGAGGTTCTGAACTCGGATGTGTCGTAGCCAATAAAGTGGTCGAAATGGTAACCCGCAAGGAAACCGTGGATAATGTACATTTCCTCGAAGGCTACTTGAAGAAAGGACTGGATGAAGTTCATAAATTGTATCCGGACTTCTTCACAAGTTATACACAGCGAGGCATCATCTTTGGATTGGAATTTGATTTTGAAAATGGTGGACAGCATGCGATGCGTGCCCTCTTCAACAACGGAATTTGGGCAATTTACGCAAGATTCAATCCGAAAATCGTACAGTTTAAGCCGGGTCTTCTCTGCACCAAAGAGTATTGTGACGAGCTTTTGGAGAAATTTGAGAAGAGTGTCAAAGAAGCAAAAGAGACGTGTGCAAAGTTGAAATAAAGTCAGGACTCATGTGTGAGAAACAACACCTCATGTGCTTGCACAAATGAGTGTTGTTTCTCACACATGAAGCCCCCCGCCCTACATGAGCATTTTTAGCCTTGTTAAAGGCGGGAAAAGAACACGAAGTGTTCGAAATGCGAATGAGGCGGGCGGGGGGAGTCCTGAATGTAAATTCAGGATTTACAATATGAAACCAAGGGGGAATTGACATGGGAACGTTGTTAGAGCCGGATGATATCCGAGAACAGCTGCAGTCACAATTGCTTTTGCATTATGATCTGCCGGAAGATACGAAAGTATATCATTTGAAATATTCGGAGAATTTTACCTATCGTCTCGAAAGTGAAATGACCGGCGAGAAATACGTTCTCCGTGTCAACCGCCCCGGTTATCATGATCTGACGGAACTCGAAAGCGAACTTTCGTGGATTCGGGCAGTGAAACGGGATACGGATATACGGACAGCGGATGTTCTCCCGGGAAAAGATGGAAAATTTATCCAGCAGCTTGCGTTTGCCGGAAGCACCGACAAATATGTATGCAGTCTGTTTTCCTTTGTGGAAGGCATCGGAATCCGTGGGATGTCCACGGAAGAACTGATCCCGTACCAAAAACAGATCGGCGCGATTACGGCAAAACTTCATCTTCACGCGATGTCATGGAATGCCGACAATTCTCTGCCACGGTTTCACTGGGACATCGAGGATATGTTTGGTGATACGTCGCGCTGGGGCGATTGGAGCAAAAATCCGGCGTTGACGGAATCACAAAGAGAAATATTTTCTCAAACGGTTGCAATTGGCTGCAAGAGGTTGGAAAAATATGGAAAGAAGCCGGACCGGTACGGATTGATTCATTCGGATTTAAATATCAACAATATTTTGGTCGATGGCGATCAGGTAAAGATATTGGATTTTGACGATTGTGGATATGGCTGGTTTTTATTTGACTTATCCACAGCAGTTTTGGAATACGACACCAACCTTTCTGAGATGACGAGGGCATGGCTGGACGGCTACCAGACCGTCCGCCCGCTCTCGCCTGAGGATCTGCAGGAAGTAGACACCTTTATCGTGCTTCGTAAGATCGTCCGCATGGGATGGATCGCGTCGCACTGGGACAATGACACGGTCAAACGCGTGACAGACCGCTATTATACGGAGACGGAAAAACTGGCACGCGCCTACTGTGAAACGAATGGAGGATGCTTATGATTTCGAAAGAATATACAAATATTGGAAGTAAGAGTTCGGCGATCCGAGAGATGTTTGACCTTGCCCTTGAGCGGAGCAAGGTTGTTGGCGAGGAAAATGTTTACAATTTTTGTATCGGGAATCCTAATGTTCCGACGCCGGAATGTGTAAAAGAAGAGTTGATACATCTTTTGGAAACGGAAAATCCATTTCATCTTCACGGTTACACGACTTCTGCCGGCGATGAAGAAGCGCGGGATGCGATTGCCGAAGGACTGAATGACCGCTACGGCACACATTTTACCAGAGAAAATCTGTATTTCACCGTTGGCGCTGCGTGCGCGCTTAACATTTGTTTTCGTGCGTTATGCAATCCGGGAGATGAATTTATCTCGTTTGCCCCATATTTTCCGGAATACCGTTTTTATCTGGAAACGATCGGTGTCAAATTTGTCGCCGTGCCTTCGCGGACAGAAGATTTCCAGATCGACCCGGACACATTTGAAAAGGCAATTACGGAGAAAACGAAGGGCGTTATCGTGAACTCGCCAAACAATCCGTCCGGTGCCGTTTATTCGAAAGAAACGATTGAAAGTATATGTGAAATACTGGCAAAAAAAGAGAAAGAATACGGCCACGCAATTTATATCATTGCGGATGAGCCGTACCGTGAAATCGCCTACGATGTGGAAGTTCCGTATATCCCGAACTTTTATCGCAATACACTTGTGTGCTATTCTTACAGCAAATGTCTTTCCATCCCCGGCGAGCGTATGGGATATCTTGTTATGCCGTCGGAGATTGATGAGTTTGATTCGATCAAAAAGGCAGTTTCCGGGGCAGCGCGTGTCCTCAGTTACGTCAACACCCCGACAATGTTCCAGCTTCTTATGAAGAAGTGCCACGAGGATGTCGCAGATATGAGCATTTACCGCAGAAACCGTGATCTTCTCTACAATGCTCTTACCGACCTTGGATTTTCCTGTGTGAAACCGGATGGTGCTTTTTACCTGTTTCCGAAATCACTCGAACCGGACGACTATGCTTTTTGTAAAAAAGCGGTCGAACACAATCTGATCCTTGTACCGGGAACAGAGTTTGGCTGTCCGGAGCACGTCCGCATCTCGTATTGTGTCTCGACGGAGCAGATCGAACGAGCTTTGCCGGCATTTAAGACTCTTGCCGAGGAGTATAAAAACTAAGGCAGTGATTCAGCATATAATGAGCACATAAGAAAAACAAGCGACTGCAAAGCAGGCATTTGTTTTTCTTGTGCCATTATTGAGTGAACAGCCGGTGTAACCGGCGAGAAAGCACGAAGTGCGAGTTCACGATATAATGAGCGGGAGGGGCTGAATCGCTACAAAATCAAATGTTAAATTTTACCATTTCAAAATGATTTTTTCGATATTGGATCAACCCTTCGTCCTGCATTTTGCCAAGTTCTTTGGACAGCGCACTGCGGTCAAGATTGAGATAATCTGCCATCTGCTGGCGGTTGAATGGTATGTCAAATGCCGTACTTCCGGTACGTGTAACTTGTTCTGAAAAGTAAATCGCCAGCCGCTCGCGGATTGTCTTTGGTGAAGTGCAGAATATGCGGCTGGACAAGATAAGGTTTTTCTGCATGGAAATAAAGAGAAGATTACGGGTGATCTTCTGTGCAAGCGAAGAATTTTTCGCATTTTCTAACAAATTCCGTACATTAAAAAATACAATTTTACATGCCTGCGCAGCGACGACATCGACCATCATGGGAGTGCCTGTGATGGCATAAGTTTCTGCAAAAACATCGCCTGTTTCCAGCTTATTTAATATGGTTGAATTGCCCAAAATATCGTTGTTTTCAATGACTACACTACCCTCTGTTACGATGCCTATTTCACTGGTATTTTCTCCCATGGAAAATAGAATTTCTCCCTTGTCAAAAGATTTCTTTTTTAATAAGGAAAGAGACTCTAATTCACGCCAGTCATTTTCGTCAAAATCCCGAAAAATCGCATTGTTCGATAGTTGTCTGATAAATTTTTTCAAGTTTTTCTCCTTTCGTTGTTATAACAACCGATTTTTTGTTTTTATTTTACTATAATGAAATCACAAAATCAACAAAAAGGAAGGATGAATGTACAAATGGTACGTAGAATTATTCAAATTAATGAAGATAAATGTAACGGATGCGGCGCTTGTGCTTCTGCTTGTCACGAGGGCGCGATCGGAATGGTGGATGGAAAAGCAAAACTTCTCCGTGATGATTATTGTGATGGACTTGGCGACTGCCTCCCAACGTGTCCGACGGGAGCGATCAAGTTTGTTGAGCGTGAGGCAGCGGCTTATGACGAAGAAGCTGTAAAAGAAAATATGAAAAAACGCGCCGCACAGGGAAAGGATGGAAAACCGGAAGTTTCAGAAACGGCGGTAGGTGCGGTGGCTTCCGAACATGTGGCACCTCAGGCGGGCGCAGCATCACAGCCAACCGGTGGCTGTCCGGGAAGCCGGATGCGGATGCTTCGCCAGCAGGCAGAGAAAGAGGATGTTTTGGCGGGGGAAATTAATTTTGTTAAAGCACCTGCTTCCCAGCTCGCCCAGTGGCCGTGTCAGATCAAACTTGTGCCAACCAATGCTCCGTATTTCAATGGCGCAAAGCTCTTGATCGCGGCAGATTGCACCGCTTATGCTTATGCTAATATGCACCAGGAATTTATGCGTGGCAAGGTGACAATTATCGGCTGTCCGAAACTGGACGATATTGATTACAGCGAGAAATTGACGACGATCATCCGCGACAATGATATCAAAGAGGTGACAATTGTCCGCATGGAAGTTCCTTGCTGTGGCGGTCTCGAAATGGCGGCGAAAAAAGCAATTCAGGAGAGTGGGAAGTTTATTCCATGGCAGGTCGTAACGATTTCAATTGACGGAAAGAAACTGGATTGATGGAAACTGGCGCCTCGAAATGCGAATGTGTAGGAGGGGCTGAATAATTACCATGATGTTTACTGTGAGGGAGAATTTATGCAGAAAAAAGAGTTACAGGATCTGCTGACAGGCGCGCTGATCGGTTTGGTAAAGGCCTGTGGAACGAATCCAAAAACCGAAAATACAGATGCAATCGTGGCGGAAGGGCTGGCTATGACATCGCCGGATTTTCCCGGAGAGGTTACCGAGCCTGAGTTGGCGTCGTTTATCGCCAAAGTCCGCGACGAAAAATATACCGTTTCCCCGGGGTGCCGCCTTTGTGCGGCACCTTGTGGCAATACTTCGGATTTTGACATGAAAGAAATCGCCGGCGGGGAAAAAGAGAAAAGTATGAAGAGAGAACTTCTGGCACTGATCCGGGCAATGGCTGTAAAAATATGGAAGTGTAGCGGACGCGGCACAACCGGGAACAACGGTGCAGGCGAGGAGGCGAGTGACACATATGGTGGCGTGGGTGCTTGTGCTTTGGCGGCGGACCCAGAGCAGTTGTTTTTCTTTTATAAGGCGTTGTCGATTATCAGTTATGATTTTACGTGCGAAGAACTTGTGCCTGTGCTGGAAGAAGCCAAGAGTTTAGGCGAAAGGCAACCTGTGGCGGGAAATCGCAGCCGGCAATAGAGTTGTTGACTACGTCAACAAAGCCAACTGCTCCTATAACCCGATTTCCCGGGCAAATTTTTGAAAGTCGCAGATGTTTTCTGCAGTTTTTTTGATGTCTTTGCCAAGTTGGGCGTTGGCTTCGGCGGTGGTTATCGTGTAAGTTTTGGTTTGCACCGAGGTGTCGCTATACTCCCAAGTGATGAAATCTACATTATCAATCAAAGCAAGGATGGCATAAGCATAGGTTGTCATCTTTTTGCGGAGGGTGTCTTCGGCTGTGGTCTGGGACTCCGTGAGGTGGATGGTCCAGCCGTAAGGCTGCTTGCTGGTTTGAAGCTTGGAAGTAAAACCGCCGAAGGTTTCTTCGATACCGAGAGCGAGGGCCAATGAAGTATTGTCGGAGGCAGAGCCGATATACGGATGTTTGTTGTCGTAAATGCGGTTTACATAAGTGCTGATCGACGTGCCGTTTTGCCAGAGAATGTCTCCGTTTACGCGGACCTCGCGGATTGTCGCCTTGGCGCTGTAAGAAACCTCATAATTCTTGTGGAAGGAAAAAAATGTCTTTCGTTTGGCAGGCAGAGTAAGCGAGACGACCCCGTCTTTTTCCTCTATTTTCTGCGTTCCTGTTGTAAAGTCATCTGGCAGAATGCCCTCTATTTTCAAGGAATTTGAAGAAACTTGAAGGCTATATTTTACGCTATTTAAAATGTATTCTCCACTAAATATCAGAAAATAAACAGCGGTGCCGCTTGCTGCCAGAAGGACCGCGATCAGGATCGCAGCGAGGGTAAAATGTCTCGTTTTTGAGCGGACTTTTTTGAGATAATCGATTTCTTTTTCCTGCTGGTCTGTATTGTCCTGGCGCAATTCATCGGTTACCATATCATCATACATATCGTGGCAGGTTTTGCAGGATTGTAAATGTTTAGCAACAGCGCAAGTGCTGGTGTCACTTAAAATGCCATCTACATACGAGGGCAAAAGATCCTGCACAATATCACAGGGAAGAGAGGTATTATTTGTCATTTTGAAGCTCCTTTCGCAATTGTTCTTTGGCGCGGTAAAATGTCACACGTGCCCAGTTTTCAGATTTTCCCATGATTTCGCCAATCTCTGCATAAGACAGATTGCCATACAGACGGAGATGAATCACTTCGCGTCCGGGTTCTTTCAGAAGATGAATTTGTTTTAACAAATCCATTTTATCCAACGAGGACATTACTTCTGATTCTGCACTTTTACAAAGTGTGCTGTTTTCATCTAATATTTCTGTCGGAGGATGTTTCCTCAAATAGGCATAAAATAGATTTTTAGCAATGCCACAAAGCCACGTAGACACCTTGCTTTCTGCATTGAAATAATCTATTCTTCGGATTGCCTGATAGAAAGTTTCCTGTGTCAGTTCCTCCGCCAGATCGGCATCATGAGAAAGCGAAAGAAGATATTGGTATACCATATGCGAGTGTTCTCGGTAGACGTCTTCCATAGAAAGCATAATAGGATCTCCTTTCGTTGTTCTGTTTATAAGTGTCAAAAAAGCAGAATTCGTTACATAATTTTTTTATTACTCCGTAAAAAGCGTCAGTTCATCGCAGATAAATTCATACTCTTCTGCATAAATACTGCCCTTTGTCCAAATAAAATCAAAGTCGTGTTTCATCGAGAAATCGCGAAGTTTGATTTCTTTCAAAGTATGTTTTGCAAGTTCTTCTTTGACGGCAATTTTATATAAAAAAGAAATGCCGCAGTCCTTTTTAAGAAGTTCGATGATCGTATGCATATTTTCCACCTGTGTATAGTGGATAAAATCAGAAATAGACAGGCCTTTTGGGGAAAGATTCCGCTCCAAGATATTGCGCGTGCCGGACCCCTCTTCGCGCACAAGAAGCCGTTCCGCAAGAAGGTCTTTCAGGTGATGCGGGGTGCCGCATTGGAAGGTATGGGAGGAGGCACAAACGGCGATATAATCTTCCGTAATATATTTTTTGTGGTCGTAAAATTCTTTTGGATAATACCCTTCGACAAGGGCAAAGCTGATCTGGCCATTGTCCAAAAGTTGCAGAAGCTGTTTGGTATTGCCATAGTGCAGGTGAATATTTGTGTCAGGGTTCGCTTTCAGATAGCCGGCGAGAGCACCGGAAATCGCATATTCGCCGATTGTCATTGTGACTCCGATGGAGAGCGTTTTAATGCGCTTGTTGTTTTCGTGAAGTTCTTTTTGGATCGTCGTTTCATCATTTTGCATGCGAAGCAGCCGTTCCTGTAAAATTTTTCCTGCCCCTGTCAGAGCCAACTGACGGTTTTGGTAAGTAAATAAACTGGTTTCATAATAGTCTTCCAAATAATGAATATGCTGCGATACAGTTGGCTGAGTGATGTGAAGTTCTTCCGCAGCCTTGGTAAAATTCATCGTCTGGCAGACCGTCAAAAAAGTATTGATTCGAAAATCCAGCATGAGATATTCTCCTTTATCCATAGAAAATATTTATTGTTATATAATATTATATAATTTTATCAAATGAATAGCAAGTGCTATAATATGAGTCATGCGCATGTCTTAATTCAAAATGAGAAAAGAGGTAAAACCATGAACCTTGGAGTGATTTTGCAGACCGGAAAGCAGTCATTGCCAATTATCATTTGTACGATCAGTACATCGCTGGTCGTGGCGTGGATTTTACATAAAGTGATGCACATTGAGTCCAATATTTCGACATTGATAAGTCTTTTCATGCAGCATATGTTGAATCTCTGGTAAAATGTGGTTATAACAACGGAATAAAGAATGCCAAAATGGTACAATCTAGTTGTAAGTATAACGGTTCAGGAATGAATATGTAGTTACCGGAAAAGACCAATCAAAGGAGATGATCGCATGAATCAGAGAAAAGTGGCAGTGATCGGATGTGGATTTGTGGGCGCAGCTACGGCGTTTACGTTGATGCAGAGTAAATTGTTTTCGGAAATGGTGCTTCTTGATGCCAATTTCGATAAAGCCGACGGCGAAGCAAAGGATATCGCACATGGGATGCCGTTTGCCGGCCCGATGAAAATTTACGCAGGAGAGTACAAAGATATCGCGGATGCCGCCATCGTGATCGTGACGGCGGGCGCAAACCAGAAGCCGGGGGAGACAAGGCTGGATCTTGTGCATAAAAATGTGGCGATTTATGAAAAAATTATGCCGCAGATCGCGGCACTTGATTTTCAGGGGATTTTATTGATCGTATCTAACCCGGTTGATATTCTGACGTATGTGGCAGCAAAGCTCAGCGGACTTCCCAAAGAGCGGGTGATCGGTTCTGGAACGGTGCTGGATACGGCGAGATTAAAGTATGAACTTGGCAGACACCTGAGTGTGGATAACCGGAGTGTCCATTCGTTTATTATTGGAGAGCATGGCGACAGTGAGATCGTGGCGTGGAGCAGTACCAATGTTTCGGGGATTCCGGTGCATGATTTTTGTGAAATGCGTGGATTTTATAATCACGATACGGCAATGGAAGAAATTGCCAGCCGCGTAAAAAACAGTGCGTATGATATTATACAGAAAAAACAGGCGACGTACTACGGAATTGCGATGTCGGTCAAACGGATCTGCGAATGTATCATTCGCGATGAAAAGTCAATTCTTCCTGTTTCTACGGTGCTCCAGGGAGCTTATGGGATTGAAGATGTAGCGCTTAGCATGCCTACGATTGTGGGATTTGACGGTGTCGAGACGCACGTTCCAATATCGCTCGATCAAAAAGAACGAGAAAAATTGGAACAGTCTGCGGCGACACTGAAAGAACTTATAAAAGAACTTTGATCTGTAAACTTTTTCCATCGGAGCTTTCTGCATGGATGCTTCCCCTGTGGTTTTCCACGATGGAATGGGCGATGGAAAGACCAATGCCGGAACCACCGGTGGAAGAGTTTCGGGAAGAATCGCTTCGGTAAAAGCGTTCAAATAAAATGTCCTGCGAACCTTTTTCGAGGCCGTTACATTCATTGCAAATGATAAAACAAAGATGTTTTCCACGCTTGCTTAACGTGAGTTCGATCGTGGAATCCGGCGCTGAATATTTGATCGCATTATCTAAAAGCAGGCAGAAGAGTTGTCGAAACTGCTCTTCATTGCCGACATAGTACAGATCTTCCGCACACGATACCTGAAGTGTGTGATGGGTGGATGTGGCGACGGGGATAAACAGATCGACGGTTTCACTTAACGCATGCGAAAGTGAAAAACGTGACTTCTGCAAAAATCCCTGTGCTTCATCCATTTTTGCTAATGCAGTGAACTGTTTCACCATATTAGTAAGTCGAATCACCTGATTTCTCGTGCTGTCCAGCCATTTTGAAGATCCTATTTCCATCTCCAAAACTTCGGTATTTGCATCGATTATAGTAAGAGGTGTTTTTAATTCATGCCCGGCATCGGTAAGAAATTGTTTTTGCTTCCGATAGCTTTCTTCGACCGGGCGAAGAATGAGTTTTGAAAATATGCATAGCAGTAAAAATACGGAAAACAGGCCGGCTGCGGAAATTGCTATGCTGGTAATAAGTGACCCACGATAAGTGGATAACTCTTTTTCTGCATCAATAAAAATGCATAAAACGCGGTCGCCTGATTTTACGGTTCGATAGCGGTAAATGTCGATAAAACCGGTACCCGGTGCCGAGTCGTATACTTCGGCAGCGTAGGATCGTGCCTGCGTGGCATTGACAGCGGAAATGTGTCCGACAGAAGTGGCATATATTGTGCCGGAAGCATCGTAGCGTACCGTGAAATAACGGGTTTGATAAGGGGTTTCTTCCGATATGCTTTTCGGTGGCTCCGGCACTTTGTTATGAGCCTTTGGATTATCTTCTTCCTGATAGGAATGGATCGAAGGGTCGTGGTCCTCCTCAGATGGATCCGGAGATTCATAAAAACTGCCATTTCCGATTTCAAGAATACGAGTGACATCGTCCAGAGCCTTTTCTATTTTCTGGTAATTAATGTAATTCAATGCGGCGATAATGACCGACAGTACCAAAAACATAGAGAGCATGGCAATGACGATAAAATTTCTTCGTATTTTCTTCATCGCTTCACCTCAATCTGGTAGCCCTGATTGCGGTGCGAACGTATATAAATGTCCGCACCAAGGGCAGCAAATTTTTTTCGTAAATTCGAGATGTTTACCCATACGACATTGATCTCGGCGTCACTCTCGTAACCCCATATTTTCTGCATCAGATGTTCGGCAGAAAAGGTTTGGTTTGGATAACTCATAAACAACTGTAACAATTGAAATTCCTTGCGATTCAGGCGAAGTGTCTGTCCGCCGCACATCAGCTCGAAGGAAGCACAGTCCAATGTGACGTTCCCGAGTGTGAGCTGCGAACTGGAAGCATCGGTAACCCGCCTTGTGATAGCGCGGACTCTGGCTAGCAGTTCTTTCGTGGCAAACGGCTTTGTCAGATAATCGTCCGCACCAAGATCAAGTCCGGTTACACGGTCGTCCACATCACTTCTGGCAGTAAGCATGAGAACCGGTACCGTATTTCCGGCAGCGCGCACCGTTTTTAACACTTCAAAACCGTCCATTCCGGGCATCATCACATCGAGGATCACGCCGTCATAATGTTCGACTTGAAGGTAATCTAATGCATCTGTTCCGGTATATACCGCGTCTACCAGATAATTGCTGTGTGTCAAAATAACGGTCAGCGCATCGGATAGTTCACGTTCATCTTCTGCCAATAATAGTTTCATAAGGAACCTCCTGTACAAAATATTTTGTGCTATTTACTTCGGTAAAAAACCGGTTTTTCTAAAGATGCTTCATGTGCGTATCCTCCTTAAACTTTTTTCTTAGTATAGTAGATGAAAATAAAATAAACCTAAAATGATCTTTGAAAATTCTGTGAAGAGGAAAGTGTGGACAAATCGGGTTAAGTTATTGACAACTTGGGAATGGTTTAGTACGATAAAAGTACCGACTCAAAAATAACACATGCATGAGGAGATAATGATTTTGAATTTACGGCAAAAAAGAAATATCGTGGGAATACTACTGATCGCCATGCTATTTTCCACGGTTTCAGGATTTTTATATCCCAATAATAAACAAGTAAAAGCAGAAAGCGATACGACAGAGAAAAAAACATATTATGAGGAAAGCACGGATTTGTTGTGGACATTTAGCAGCGATGGAACATTGGAAGGGCATCGTATGAACAAAACGACCCCCAGCTGTTATGTTGTAGATTTATATCCGATCGATGGTGTGGTTGCAGAGGTTGCTAAACCGGAAGAGATCAAACAGATTGTATTGGGGGCGGGAAACTTTTCGGTTTCCATACATAATATGCCAAATCTGAAGTCCGTAAGCTTACAAGAAGTAAATGAACTTGGTAGTTTTACGGATTGTCCGCAGCTAAAAACGGTAAAAATCGGGTCTGTGAATTGGATAAACAAAGAGATTTTTTCGGAGTGTCAAGCTTTTACAGAAATAGAAATCGAGCAGGCATTCGTCATCGATCAGGAAGCATTTTCAAACTGTAAGAATTTGGAAAGAGTTTCGATTAAAAATGGTTTTGTAACGATCTGGGATCGGGCTTTTAGCGGATGCACGTCATTGAAGGAAGTGAATATCGGGGCAAATGTGCAGTCGGTCAAAACGAGAGCATTTAGCGGCTGTAAAAATTTGACGACATTAAAATTGTCAAATACGGTGCAGAAAATCGAAAATAATGCGTTTGCCGGGTGTGACGGATTAAGTCAGATTGTTATGCCAAAAGAGATAACGACAGTGGGAATCGGATCTTTTACGCAGTGTGATATTTATTGGCAGGGCGAGAAACTTACGTTTGAATCCGAAGAAAAAGAAAGACAGTTTTTTGCGCAAATGACGGGAACCATGTATATTCCGGAAAATAGCAGTTTTTGGAAAAAGATACGGGAGACATACCCGAATCTTTCCTGGAAAGAGTGGAATCCGGCAGAGGGAAAACCGGATAAAGTATATGAATTAGAAGAGTTGTGGGCAAAAGGAGACCAGCCGGGCATCTTGCAGACGGTGGATGATGAGGGGGTGTCCTGCCTTAAATTATTGCTTCAGGAGCGGTGCCAGAGGGTGGCGTTTGAACTGCCGGAGGACATGGATCTCAGCCAATATTCTTCGGTTTCGATAAAAGCCAAAGTGGGTTCTCAGCTTATGGTTGATTTTGCGGACGAAACCCTTCTGGCGAATATGGAAAACGGAATGCTGTTAAACGCAGATTACACCATGACGGCAGAAGAAATGTATCCGTTCTTTTTTGATGGGAGCGAAGGGGCAAACTTAAAATATGGAACAGAGACGACAGCGATTAAGGGAGAAGACGCATTATCCGGTTCAAAATATATTACAATAGGAACCTGTAAATATCCGGAAGAAGCCGAAGAGGCGGGGCGCGAATACGTATTTTATCTGTATTCCATTACCTTTCACCCAAGTTCGGATGAAGATGAGAAAATCGTATTGACCTGTAAGCAGCCGGATATCGTGCAACCTACATTAGAGCCGTCAGCCACACCGGAGCCGTCCGCTGCACCGGAAACCTCTCAAACACCAGAGCCGTCCGTTGTGCCGGAAACCTACCAAACACCGGAGGCATTTACGACATCGAAACCTTCCGAAACACCGGCAGCGTTTCAGGCAACAAAAAAGATCAAAGAAATCCAGCCGAAAATCAAAATAAAGAAGAGGGATAAAAATCATCTCGTTTACGTAACGGTTACAGACAAAAAGGCGACGTATTTTGAATTGTATGTGAAGCGAAAAGGCAAAAAATATACAAAACTGAAAGTGGCTAAAAAGAAGTTGAAAAAAGGAAAATGTACATTGCGGCTTGTCTATACAAAAAAAGGAAATGTCCTGTGGTTCCGGGCACGAACGTATACCAAAAAGAATGGGCGGAAAATATACCATGCATTTAGCAAAGAAAGAAAGGTAAAATTGTAATGGAACAAAACAAAGATTTTTTAGTAAAAGAACCAATCGGCAAATTGCTATTTCGACTTGCGATTCCTACTGTCATCGCACAGATGATCAATATGCTTTATAATATCGTGGACCGGATTTATATCGGTCATATTCAGGAAGTGGGGGCGCTTGCGCTCACGGGAGTCGGCGTATGTATGCCGCTTATTATGATTTTGTCGGCTTTTGCGGCGCTCGTGGGAAATGGCGGTGCTCCGAGGGCTTCTATCCTTTTGGGAAAAGGCGATTCGCGATCGGCAGAAAAAATTATCGGCAATTGTTTTACCCTGCAGATTCTTATTTCCATCGTGTTGACAGTGATTATGCTGCTCGGCGGGAAGACATTTCTGCTTGCATTCGGAGCCAGCGAAAATACAATTGAATATGCGGTCAGCTATTTTAATATTTATGCCATCGGTACGATATTTGTTCAATTGACATTGGGAATGAATATGTTTATTACGGCACAAGGATTTACAAAAATTGGGATGTACTCCGTTCTGATCGGAGCCGTGATCAATATCATGCTGGATCCGATATTTATTTTTGCCTGTGGCCTCGGCGTCCGCGGAGCGGCGCTTGCAACGATCCTTTCGCAGGGGTGTTCGTGTATCTGGGTGCTTCATTTTCTTTTTGGAAAAAAGACGACACTCCGTATTAAAAAAGAAAATCTGCGGCTGGTGCCAAAAGTATTTCTGCCTTGTCTGGCATTGGGGGCCTCCCTGTTTATCATGCAGGCAAGTGAAAGCGTGATCTCGGTCTGCTTTAATTCTTCTCTATTAAAATATGGGGGAGATGTGGCAGTGGGAGCAATGACAATTCTTACCAGCGTCATGCAGTTTGCGATGCTTCCTTTGCAGGGCCTTGGACAAGGAGCGCAGCCAATCATGAGTTACAATTACGGAGCCAAAAATCCGGACCGGGTAAAGGGTGCATTTTTTCTCTTATTAAAAGCGAGTCTTGTATACTCCATTATACTGTGGGCGTTTATTATGATATTTCCACAGGTGTTTGCAGGAATCTTTACCACCGATGCGGTGCTGCTTGCATTTACCAAAAAAGCACTGCGGATTTATCTCGCGGCAATGTTCCTGTTTGGAATACAGATTTCCTGCCAGATGGCATTTAATTCATTGGGCAAAGCCCTGAGTTCTATTGTGGTTGCGGTCGTTCGAAAGTTTGTATTATTGATTCCGCTGATCTATATTATGCCGGCTGTTTTGCAGGATAAAACAAGTGCGGTTTATATGGCAGAACCCGTAGCAGATACGATCGCGGTGACATTTACGGCGATACTGTTTTTCTTCCAATTCCGGAAGGCAATGAAGGAGATTTGAAATGGCATATAATAGAGAAAAAATACAGGCAGAATTGTTTGAATTACAAGATGAAAAATACCGTGATTTTCACAGTAAACTGATCCCGGATATGGAGAAGGAAAATATCATCGGAATCCGTACTCCGGTGCTTCGCAAATACGCAAAACAATTTGCAAAGACAGAGGACGCAGCCGCTTTTTTACAAGACATTCCGCATACATATTATGAGGAAAATAATCTGCATATGATGCTTATTACAAGTATCAAAGAATACGATAAATGTTTGAAAGAAATAGAGAAATTTCTTCCCTGTATTGACAACTGGGCGACCTGCGATCTCCCGGCGCCAAAATGTTTTGCCGGGCACAAAGAAGAACTTCTGCCGCATATCAAACAATGGATCCATTCGGGAGAAACGTATACGATCCGCTATGGAATCGGAATGCTGATGCGCCTGTATCTGGATGAGGATTTTAAACCGGAGTATGCAGACCTTGTCGCGGGCGTAACCTCCGAGGAATATTACGTCAATATGATGATCGCGTGGTACATGGCGACGGCACTTGCCAAGCAGTGGGATGCGATTATTCCCTATGTGGAAGAGCACCGGTTTTCAGACTGGGTTCATCGGAAAACAATCCAAAAAGCAGTCGAAAGTTACCGGATAACGGACGAACAAAAAGGGTATTTGCGAAGTTTGCGTGTTTAAATGATGTAAACTTATGGTCTGACAATTGACAGAAACGGGAGCTATCTCACGATAAATCTTCATTTTTATCGAAGAATAAAACAGTCTTATTGCATAAAACTCGATATTTATGCAATTGCGACTTATTCTTCTCTTAAAAATATCGATTTATAACGTTCGATAGCAAGTTTCGTCGCTTGTCAGACCATAAGTTTAATAAGTAACTATTAGGCCCCCACATCCTTTATTTGCATTTACGAACACTCCGTGTCCTTTCTCGCCTTTGCAAAGCTAAAAATGTTCATAAGGGGGAGGGAGCCATAATATGTTTTTACACCTTTGCTTTATAGAAAAAATAAGTCCCTGCTTTTATATGAGGGATTTAGAACACCGTCGGTACATAGAGGGCGTAGTCTGCCCTCATGTACCGCTACGTGGGTTCTTCTAAGCGAAAGCGGTCCCGAATGGAAAAGCAGGGGCTTATTTTTCTAAAACCAAAGGCTGCAAAATCCCTGTTGACTTTTGCCCTAAATGTGATATGATACAGTTAGAAATGACTAACACAGCAGAAACGGAGGTTACATATTCATGGAATTTCAGACAGTATTAGAAAACAGAAGAAGTGTACGTTCTTATGATGATTCTAAAAAAGTGACAAAAGAGCAGATAAATGAGATCGTTGAGGCGGCGATTCAGGCGCCATCGTGGAAAAACTCACAGACGGCGAGATATTATTGTATCCTCGATGCGGACAAGAGCAGAGATTTCGCACAGAAATGCCTGCTTCACGGAAACGATAAAAAAGTAGACGGAGCCGCACTTGTCGTGACGACATTTGTATCGAATCGCGCAGGATTTGACCGCGAGGGAAATCCGGACAACGAATGTGGAAATGGCTGGGGCTATTATGACCTTGGACTTCATAATGAAAACTTCATCCTGAAAGCAAAAGAACTTGGTTTGGATACCCTTATCATGGGACTTCGTGACAGTGACAAGATTCGTGAGATCCTTGGTGTGCCGGAGACAGAGACCATTGTCGCTGTAATCGCAGTAGGATATGGCGCAGAGTCTCCAAACAAACCAAAGCGTAAGACACCGGAAGATATTGTGAAGTTTTATTAATTAAGGGTAACTATTCAGGATCAATGTATGGGATGGGAGCCTGAATAGTTACAATTAAGGTTTACAGACCGAGCAAGGAGTCAGCCCTTTGCTTTTGGCCTCGCTTAATGTCGTTTTAATACTGCTGCTACGCAAGTAGCGGCAGTTTTTTGTATGGTATTTTGTACCGGTTTTTGTAATATAAACAACCTCGCTTACATCCTTAACCGACGAAGATTTTGCGGCAGAGGATTTTGTGGCTTTGGAAGAACGATACGAGGAGCGGCTGTAGGAATTTCCGGAATGCGTCACTTTTTTAAATCTGATTTGTAAATTTTCTCCATTTGTCGTAGCGATGATGCACCCTTTTTGATCGGTTCGGTACAAGGCTTTGGCGTACGTTTCCGCACGGCGGACAACATTGGCGACGGGGTGGCCGTAGCTGTTATTTTTTCCCACCGAAATAATGGCTGTCTTGTATTTGGAAGCCAATGCCTTTTTTACGAAAAGAACGCCATTAGCGGTGTCGGAGCCGTGGTGAGAAAGCAGATAAATGTCTGAAGCAACCGCTTTTCCGGAAGCAAGGATCGCATTTTCGACACGGGCGGTCGCATCGCCCATATAGAGAAATGAGCGGCTGCCGTAAGTGACGCGCATAACGATACTGGCTTCGTTGGTATCCGAACTGCTCGCATCGGCAGAAAGAACGGTGCCTTTGCACGAAGGGGCCAGTTTCAGGGTGGAGCCGGTCCGCGGATGGATCCTTTTTACCTTATGTTTTGAAATGGCAGACATCATCCGTTTGTAACATTGTGTCGTAGAAGCAATCTGCGGCAAAATGATTTTCTTTACATGATAATCGGCGATTACGTCATCCGCGCTTTCCATATGGTCAGCATCGGGATGTGTTACGACGAGCGTGGAAATGGTTTTCACGCCAAGCCTTTTTAACTGAGACTGCAAAGTACTGTATTCACTGTGCTTTCCGGTATCGATCAAAACCGCCTGATTTCCTATTTTAATCAATTCGGCGTTTCCCTGAGCGACATCGAGATAAGCAAATGTCGCATTTTTTAATGCTTTGGCATTTACATTATCCGGAAATACAGAAATGGAAAACAAAGCCAAAAACAGGATAAAAATAAAAGGAATGTGAGTTCCGGTTTTGCCTTGATTGGATGGATTCATAAAAGAGCCTTCTTTCTTTATATTGATTTTGACTATAGTAATAGTATAGTAGCATGGAAATGGAAAAGCAAGAATGGATTGCGGGAAATAGTGAAAAAATAGTGAAAAAATAGTGAAAATGACTGGATAAATTGCCGGGGATGCGGTATACTAGGTATAAGAAGGGGGAGCTGAGATGATTAAAATTGTATTGACAAATGATATTGTGAAAAGGATTTCTGCAATCGATGAAAATCGATTTAAGATGAATACGATTCATATTCCCCACCGTATTGCGGATCATTTGCGTAAAATTTCGAAGAAGAAGAGCTCTTATGCTTCCAATAAAATAGAAGGAAATCCGTTAAGTGAGCAGCAAGCGGACGAGGTAGTGGAGCAGGATCCGCATCGTCATTTTTTAAAGCCGGAACAGGAAGTTCGAAATTACTACATGGCGCTGCAGGTATTGGAAGAAAAAGCAAAGCAGAATGTGCCATTTTCAAAGGAATTGATTCTTGAAATACAGGCGTTGGTGGAAAAAGGAGCATCGGAGGAAAAGATTGGGCTTCGTGGTGAGATGCCGCCGGGATTTTTATTTGCGGTATATGATTCAGAAAGTGGAGAAGCAGAGTATATTCCTCCCGAATACTGTGATATCCCGGAACTTTTAGACGAGTTGGTTGAATATGTAAATACGACAGACGACCATCCGCTGATTGTGGCGGCAATTGTGCATTATCAGTTGGTTACGATTCATCCGTTTGAGGACGGAAATGGAAGAACGGCAAGACTAATGTCGGGGTATGTATTGACTCAGCGGGGCTATGGGTTTCATGGCATTGGATCGCTTGAAGAATATTTTGCTTATGATGCGGACGAATATTATCAGTCTTTGCAGATGGGGTTGCCGGCATTGTATTATTCCGGCAGAGAGAATCCTCCCCATCCGGAGATATGGTTTGATTATTTCCTGCGCATGGTGGAATTATATTCTACGAAAGTTTGCGAAATATCGGAAGAAAACGAAACGCAGAGTTTATATACATCATTGTCACATCTGCGGCCGCGCGAAAAGGAATTTCTTGCCTTTTTGCTGCAAAACCATATATATGAATTTACACCAATTGATGTGTCAAAAACGCTTGGAATTACAAATAGAACAGTGATAAACCGCTGTACAAAATTGGCAGAAAATGGATTTGCTGTTCCTGTTATTGTAAAAGAACGAATTCGTTCGTATAAACTAAGCGATTACAGTAAATTAAATGAACAAGAAATCCAAAATAAAATCATAGGAGGTCATCAAAATGACAGGAATGGCACAAAATGATCATCTCAGTATGACGTTGTTATTTTTTAAGAGACAAGGGGGCGGCAGCGTATGAAATATGCAATGATAACGGGAGCAAGTTCCGGAATCGGGCGCGAATTTGCCAGACAACTCGCGAGAAAAGGATATTCGCTGATTCTTGTGGCGCGCAGAGGAAAACGTCTGGAAAAGCTGGCACAAGAACTGGTAAAATATGGATGCCAAACAGAAATCATCGCAGCGGATCTTTCCCAGCCGAAAGAATGTGTGCGCGTAATGAAGGAAACGAAAGAATTTCCGATTAAAATATTTATCAACAATGCGGGATTTGGTGCTTGCGGCGATTTTACCGATACTGATGCGGCGACCGAACTTCAGATGATCGATGTCAATGTCAAAGCGATGCATCTTTTGATGAAACTCATGCTTAAGAAAATGGAAAAGCAGGAAAACCAAGGATATATTTTAAATGTGGCATCTTCCGCAGGACTTCTTCCGGCGGGGCCGTTTATGGCGACGTATTATGCGACAAAGGCCTACATGGTCAGCCTGACGCGCGCCGTCGCAGCAGAACAGCGCAGCAAGCGGAGCCGCATTTATGTCGGAGCCTTGTGCCCGGGACCGGTCGACACCGAGTTTAATGATGTGGCAAAAGTAAAATTTGCGCTGCCCGGCATCACGCCTCAGTATTGTGTGTCTTATGCGCTTGAGCAGATGAGAAAACGGAAAACAATCATTGTGCCAAAATTTACCATTCGCGCGGCGACAACGATGGCACGTTTTGTTCCTCAAAAAATGCTGATTCCTGTGATCGGACAACTGCAGAAAAAGAAATTTTAAGCACGGATGGAGAAGGAGAAGACGATGAATAAACATGTAGAAGAAGCAATGAAACTTAGAAATGCGACGCCAATGTGCAACAACTGCGCACAGACGATTCTCCGCGTGTATGCGGAAGAAATGGGGATGAGCGAAGATCTGGCAGCTGCGGTCGGAAGCAATTTCGGATCCGGAATGCGCTGCGGAGGTACTTGCGGAGCAATCACGGCGGCACTTATGGTGCTTGGAGCCAAAGGGTATGATTCGCCACAGGCATTTCAGGCATACCGCCGGAAAATGGCAGAAAACCACGACGGAATGACCGACTGCGCGGACCTTTTACGCGCCAATGCAGAAAAAGGCGGCGAGAAAAAGATGCACTGCGACAATATGATCAAAGAATCCATAGAGGTTATGGACGAAGTTATGAATCAGGCGTAATGGATGCAAATAGTGAAAAAATAGTGAAGTAATAGTGAAAAAACTACCGCGCGAACCAGTTTAACATTTCCGCGCGTTCCAAATTTTCATCGGAATGCTCGATTTCCCGCGAATAGCGGTAAACGACTTCAATTACATCGTCCATTGCCAATTCGCCGTGTTTCAGCCACCGCCCCAAGAGAAGCAGGTAAATCTCAATGGTGTGGCCGATGCAGGCATCCACTTTGCCGAGTATATTTTCATCGTATACGGCGCCGAGCAGATAGACGGAAATAAAATAGACGACAAGTTGTTCCAAAACAATATCAAGAGGAGTCAGATTACTTGTGTTCCACCAGGTTTCGAACTCCTCTTTATTTTGCTCAAAAACCTTTTTGCCTTCGCCAAATAAAAACAGGCGAGATTCCACCAAAACTTCTGCCCACTGCGGGTACAAGATTTCAAACTCTTCAAATAAAAACAGAAATAACCGCTCAAATAATTCATATTCATTTTCTACACAAACACGATCGGATTCCTCGAATTCATTCCATGAAATAAGTGAACCGGCATCATAATGTCGCTGCACGGAAACACTAATCTGTAATATTTTGTCAATTCTGTCTCGGAGGTTTACATTGCGGTCCTGTATAATTCGGATCATTTCTTCGCGAACGTCTTCAAGCTCAGAAAATAGAAAATAATCAAATTCTTCATAACACTTGTCGGTCTCATCTTCTTTGGTAACAAAGGTAATGGGTTCTGTCGTATTCATCACAATTTTTGCAACTTCCGGGCAGGAAAGAGACAGTGTGATTTCCCGCAGATTTTCAAATTCTTCGGTGTGCCGCGGATATTCCCGGCAGGTAGTACACAAACTATCTTCGCCCATATGGATGTACATATCGCACAGATCATCGTCACGCAGAAATGCGCATTTTCCACGTTTATTGTGGCCAAACACGCCTTCTTCCCAATCAATATTTTGACAGAGCGTCTGCTGGTAATCTCCTTTGTAGTTTCTGTATTTTTCCAGCGACTCATCGTCAATGACAATCTGCCATTCTGCACAACAAGTATCGATACATTTGTCTGCGATACAGTGAAATTTTTTATAGTAATCCGGGTATAAATAGTACATTTTATTTTCCTCTGCTTTCTGCCTTGTATGGAGCGGCAAATCGCTGCCATTCAAAGCACTAAAAGTGTATCATTATTCCGGGGGAAAATCAAGTGGCGTGAATTTTGACATTGTTTTCTATGTTCACCGCAAATGTGGTCTGACAAAAGTAATTCTGAATATTGAACCCCAAAAAGACGAACCAAGTAAATATCCCATCTTAAACCGCGGAATCTTTTACGTAAGCCGCCTGATCTCATCGCAGAAATATCGCGACTTCAAAGGTCAGGAATACGGCGATATCTGCGAAGTTTACAGCGTGTGGATCTGCATGAACATGCCGGAAAACAGCATGTGCCACATTCATCTGACACAGGATGATCTGGTGGGAGAGCACAAGTGGGATGGAGATCTGGATTTGATCAATCTCGTGATGATCGGAGTTTCCAATGACCTTGCAGAACCGGATGAAACACATGAATTACTACGATTTTTGGGGACTTTATTCTCAAAAGGCTTGACAAGCGAAGAACGTATTAGTATCATGGAAGAAGAATATGATATTCCAAGTCAAGTATTAGGAGAGGAAGTGGAAGCCATGTGTAATTTAGGTGAAGGAATCTGGGAAGATGCAATTGCCGAAGGTCGCGAAGCAAATCTTTTAGAACAAATATCGAAAAAACTTGCCAAGGGGAAATCGCTTTCACAGATTGCAGATGAGTGTGAGGAGACGGAAGAACGAATCAGGGAATTGATGAAAAAACTGTAAAAGTTGATATGAGTAAACGCGGAAAAGCTGCCAGAGATGGCGGCTTTTTTGTTGTTACAAGATAGGTGTTTCTATAAATGGGTATATAAATTTAAAAAATGGGGGACGGGGGTGGTCAAAGTGCGGAAAAACAGAAAAAAAGATATGGTAAAATAATAGCAATATTTGGAAGATTATGTTGAAGGAGGATGTGATGCATTATGTTGAACATAAAATTAGCGGATAAAAGGCATATAAAAAATCTGACAGAAAAGGATTTGGACGATTTAGCAATAAAATTTGTCCAGAATAATTATGGTGCTTCATATGGGGAGGCAAAGGAAGCAGTAAAAGAAATCAGAGAAATGCCAACGGATATAATTGTAGAAAGTAAGAGGGCGAGAGATCCTTTTAAGATTCCGGCGTTAATTGGCGGCGGAATTGTAGGGGTTTTTATATTAGTAGCTGTTTTGTTTAGTTTGGCAGATGGTGGTAGTTCGGCGAAAACTACTTTTGCACCTCAAACAAATTTGAATTATGAAACTCTTGTTTCAAAACGGGGAAAGCCGCTTTTCCACGGATATTTATATGAGTTAAAAACGACAGTATCATCAGCTGATTCAGATAATGTTTATGCTTGGCAAATTTTTAAGCAGATTGCGCTTTTACCAGCAGATTACCGCTATTATAATTATGCTATGTGGATAGAGGGGGCGGTTTTTTTGGATCAAGATGGAAATTGTATAGAAGATTCCTCAATTTATCCATTGTTGCTTGCTCATTACCTGTCAAGAACTGCATAAATGTGAAATCAAAAATCATGAGGGAAGTGTGAGGTGACATAAATGTACAATAGAGTAAAAGCGATGCTTACTTTAAGTATAATGGTATTATGTTTAACCGGATGTGATGCTCGAACATCTATAGTTGACATTGTTACAGGGAAAGAAAATGATAAACAGTCGACATATGAATCAAGTTCGAGTGTTACAGATGATACAACATCAAGAAATTATGAAGAGCAATCGGAAGAGAATTCCAATGAGACAAAAACAGATTCTACAGAAAAAGATTCTATGCAGTCGGATTCCTATTCGAGAGATGATTCAGATACATACGACGCGAATCAGGAAGAGGAAAAAACAGATGAGCAGAATACCGATGAAAACGAAGATTGGTATGATGATAGTCAAAATGATGACTGGTATGATAATAACGAAAATGAAGAGCTGGATACGGTTGATAGCGAATATATTATTCCGGATTCCGATACGCGAAGAATTACGAACAAAGATTTGAAGGGACTGAGTAAAGAGGAATGCCGTCTGGCTAGAAATGAAATATACGCTAGACATGGACGAATGTTTAACGATTCGCAATTGCAGGATTATTTTGATTCACAACCATGGTATGAAGGAACAACAGCTCCGGATTATTTCAATGAAAGTGAATTATCAAAAATAGAAAAAGATAATGTAAAAAAGATCAGCAAATATGAAAAAAGATTTCAATAAAAGTGGAGGGTAATATGTTTTGCAAAAACTGTGGAAAAGAAGTAGAAGATAAGCAAAAATTTTGCCAATATTGTGGAAAAAATTTGCAAGAATCATTTTGGAAAGCACCTGCTGTGGTGGAAGAGAAGAAAGAAGTAGAAGTTGTGATTCATGGATATACTCAATGGTTTGCTATCCGCCCTATGGTTGTGGTCGAATATGGTTCACAGGAAATTGGAAGGGTAGGATATAATGAAGTAAAGATATTTAATCTTCCGTCAAAAGGAACACTTACTTTTCGATGTATGGGAAAAGTATATGCAATACGAATGCAGAAAAATGATTTTCATGTATACTTAAAATGGAATCGATTTACAGGAGAATTTATTGTTGAATAGAAGGAGGAGAATGGACGATGAATGAAAACGATGTAAAGCCAGTAACAGGAATAAAAGAACAGATGAAAGGCAGCTGGATGTCGCTGTTTTTGATGATTGTGTGCTTATTCACAATGTTTTTAGTACCAGTGTTTCGGCATTCTGGTGAGGCTTTTTCACAGGATTTGGGTATTAAAATATATGCAAAATTAGGATGGCTTCCTTTGATTGAAGTTACTGGTATGCAACCTATTGTATATGATACAAGAATAAGTACTCAAATAATCTTTTGGACTATTATTTTAATTACACAGTTTTTGGCGATAGCAGCTGGATTTCTTTTGGTAAGAAGAAAAATGTGTAGTTTTATTTTTTCGATATTATTCATTATGGGAAATGTTATACTATATTTTGTGCGAAGTTATAATTATAATGAAGAAGGATATCATCTTTTTGAAAAGAGTAAAATGGGAGTTGGAATATATGCATGTTGTTTTGGATCCCTTTTGTTATCATATATACAATTCCAAAATAAAAAGGTACTGAAGATAATGTTTTATATATTATGCAGTGTTGTGACTTTGGGTGCAGCAGGGGCAATTGTGTATACCAAAATAGATAAAGAAAAGACGGTAGAAATATTAGAAGATATAACACCTGTTTATGAGAATAAAGAAGAAGCGGCGATAGAAATAGCAAAAGAGATAGGTGCATCGAATGATTATGATATACAACAATATTCTTTTTATAAAGTTGTAGATGATCAACATGGCAGATATGCCGTTATCTTTAAAAAGAGGAATGAATGTCTTGGGGTATATGTAGAAAACCCAAACTATTTGACCGGGGGGTGTTCAGCCTATAGTATATGGGAATACTATGATGCGGATGGAACTAATTTTGTGGAGATTTTAGAGAGTAAAATTGAAGATTGGCGAGCCGAAAATTCATATAGCGTGGCGGAATTGCCGGATTCCTATGATGAATTTAGTAGAGATACAGAGGTGAAGAAGGGAAATGTTATTGAACGTAGTTCTTGGGAATATGATATTAGTACGAGGAGGAAATGAGATGAGGTATATTATTTGTCAAAGATGTGGTCAATTATTGAATCCGCAAGAAGTATTTTGTCCGACTTGTGGTTTAAAAACAAAAAGAACGCAAAATGTTTGGAGACCACTATGGATGTGTATTTTATGTATCATTACGATGCTGTTTACAAAGGCTTCTAATAATTTTGCACGAGTACGAGCATGGTTATGGGAGTGGGAATATAAAAGTGCTGCGAGTACGTCGTTTAAAATAAATTTTGATTATCCAGATGGTATTAAATTATTTTTTGCGATAACTATTTTACTATTATTGATAGCGGTCATTATGTTTGCAGTGGAACGATATTTTTATTCAATGCTGTTTGTTGTGCTATATGGAATTTGTTTTGTAATTGGTGATTATTACCAGGTCCAGATACATGGGTTTTCTTATGATGATAGGCTTTTATGTGATATACAAGAAATATACAACGGTTATTTGAGATGGGCATGCGATGGTCTTACGGACACTATAATTATTACAAATATACTTGGAACACTTGTACATATTTTATGTGTTGGAATGTTATTATTTTCTATTGGCATCTGCACAATAGATACAACAAATCCAAAGAAAAAATATATGACACGAGTATTTGATGTGCTGGCAGCTGCAACAACCCTATTCGCAGTTATTGTAACTGTCAGGGATATAGTTTGTAAGTTCTAGCAGATAAAAATAATATTAATAAAGGAGATGGAAATTATGTTTTGTAAAAATTGTGGAGCAAAATTGGATGAGGGTTCAAAGTTTTGTAGTGGATGTGGAATGGCAGTAAATGCGGAAGGAAAATCACCAGAAACGGTTGCTGAAAACCCACAGCCTAATCCCTATATGAATCAACAAGCCGCAACTATGGAAAATGCATATCAGCAGAACACATATCAACAAAATACATACCAACAGAATGCGTATGGAGGAACTGCTTATAATGCGCAAGCACAGGCGGCTATGGGAAGGATGAACAATCCGTATCCAAATCAGAATTACAGGCAACCGGATCCAATGCAGCAAGAGTCAGTAAAAATGAGAAACTTTAAAATAAACTTAGGAAACAAAGAAATGACAAGCGGTATTATATGGATCAGTATTGGAGGCTTGCAGGTATTGTGTTCCATTTTTGCGTTTTGGTATTTGATAATCGTCGGAATATGGAATATTGTAGTGGGAATTATGCGCATTACGAAAAAGGGCGAGCTGTATCAAAAATCCGGAATTGAAATTTATAATGAATACGCAAGTCGTTTGACGTCTCTTGTTGTATTTCTTATTGTTAATATTTTATTTGGTGGAATTGTTGGTATCGCTGCATCCATTTATGATTTAGTGACTAGAAATTACGTAATACAAAATTCTTATATGTTGAGAAATGAAGAATGATTTGGAAGATTATGTCAAAGGAGGAAAATAAGATGAAACAGGTAAGAAAAAGTTTATCAAAAATAGTAGCTGTTATGTTGACAGCTGCAATGCTGATTCAGCCGTATGGCGTGCAAGAAACCAAAGCAGAAAAATCAACATATGGAATTAACAATCCGGTAATAACATCGACGGCTACAATATGGGATAGCATTTATTTTGGAACCTATAACAATGAAAAAATAAGATGGCGGGTGTTGGATGTAAATGGAGAGGATGCGTTCCTTTTTTCAGAGTCCGTTTTAGATGTTCGGCCTTTTCATAATAAGAGCGATAACAATGTATCATGGGCGTCGTCTTCACTGAGAACATGGCTGAATAGTACTTTTTTGGACAAGGCATTTACAGAAGATGAGAAAAAACAGATAATGAATTATCCATTTGAGGTAGATACAAATCCTGAGCAAGCTACAAGTTTTCCGTGGTCAGTTACGGTTGATCAAGTTTCACTGCCATCGATCAAAGAAGTTTCAATGGGAAAATATGGATTTGAAAGTGTATATAATATTGCCAGTGCTACAAGAGAAACAGAAACGGGGACAGGTGTTTGGTGGCTGCGTACAAACGGAGGTGGAGATGGCTTAATTGCGGATGTTACAGAGGATGGATGTGGTGTATACACAGGAATTTCGACATGGAATGAATTGACAGGAGAGGCGCGAACAGCCGGAATACGCCCGGTAATTCATTTGAACTTGAAGGGCGCAGATTTTGAAAATGCTGGAAGCATAAAAAAGATGGTAGAAAGAAACACACAGGTTATCAGTACAGACGCACCAACGCAGCAACCAAGTACAAATAGTCCTACACAGACTAAGACTCCTGATCTGTCAACCCCTGAACAAAGTGAAGCACCAACTGCAAGTCCGGATAAGACTCCTGTGCCTTCGAATGATTTTGAGGATGATGCGGAAATACCAAAGGGATATGAAGCAATTGCCACTATTGATGACTTGGCAGGAATACGAAATAATTTAGAGGGAAAGTATATCTTGACAAGGGACATTGATTTATCTGAAACAAAAAGTGGTGGACTCTATGATAGTGGAAATGGCTGGAGACCAATTGAGGACTTTGCTGGAGTTTTGGATGGAAATGGTCATAAAATCAAGGGAATGCACATATTTGGAGAACTGGAAGAAAGTAAGACATATGATGTAGGACTGTTTGCAAATTTGAACAGGGGCGCTGTGATAGAAAGATTAGGAATGACTGGGGTAGATATTGATGTAACTACGGGAGATGTAGATGATGGACATCTTATTTCGCATCTGCGTTATAATATAGGCGCTATTGCGGGAAGAGGTTATAAATGTAGTATTTCAGAGTGCTATGCAGAAGGAACAATAAGCGTGAAGGGAAAAGAAGGAGATGATATAGGTGGCATTATAGGCCGTATGGTAGGTGAAGGTTATTACAAGACGGAAAAGATAAATGATTGCTATAATTTGATAAACATACAAGCTGAAGATACTAAAAACGTAGGGGGAATTTGTGGCTATTTAGAAGAGATTGAATTAAAAAAATGTTATAATATAGGAAAAGTAAATGATGGAAACAATGGGGGAGCTATTTTTGGAACGCTAATATTTTTTGGTAGTATATCTGACTGCCTCTATCTGGTAGGATCTGGCACGAAGGATTCGAAAGGAACCCCTCTGACAGAAAAACAGATGCAAGATCCAAACTGGTATACAAATTTTGATTTTATTGATGTGTGGGATATTGATTCCAATAGTGGTATCCCATATCCGCAGCTGAAAAGAAATCCGCAGGTAAGATTAAAAGAAATGAAGATAAAACATAATCCTGTTAAAGTTGAATATAATCAGGGAGACCAGATTTCATTGCAAGGGGGAGACGTTGAACTCCAATATGAAAATGGAAAAACAGCACTTGTTTCGATGGATGAGACGATGCTTGGTCACTATGATATGATGAAAATAGGAAAGCAGACAATTGAGGTGAAAAGGCTGAATAAAACAGCATCTTTCACCATCAATGTAAATCCAATACCAGTTAAGCAGATTACATTAGATAAAACGCAGCTGGTTTTGAAAAAGGGAGGAACCGCTACATTAACCGCTACAATTTCTCCGGAAAATGCAACGAATAAAGATGTTGAGTGGAGCAGCCAAAATAGTAGTATTGCACGTATTGATCAAAATGGAAAAATTACAGCAGTCAGTCCGGGAAATACTGTAATTGAAGCAAAATCGGAATCAACAGGTACCGTGATAGCGACGTGTAATTTGAGCGTGATTGTTACTTGTGATAGTTTGTCAATAACAAATAAGACAGTATGGGATGACGATGCGGGGGAGTATTGTATTACATTGAATCATGGAAATACGTTGCAATTAAAATGTGATGTCAGTCCGTCAGATGCAACGGAAGGCATCATATGGCAATCAGAAAATTCTATGGTAGCTATCGTTAACGCGCAGGGCGGTGTTACCGCGGTTGGACCGGGAACGACGAAAATTACTGCCCGGAGTGAATCAGGTGAAAGGGATTCGATATATATTTATGTGCCTAGGACGATACCAACACCGGCACCTGCGCCTACTGTACCGAACCGGGAAGAGACAGAACCAGATACAACATATGATGATTCATCCTACACACACAATGCCAAACAAAGCAAAAAACCGGTACGCCCGGGAAATACACGTGTTAAAAAACTTAAAAGCATAAAAAAACGACTTTGGGTACAGTGGAGTAAAGCCAAAAACGCAAAGTATTATCAAGTTATTGTTGCGACAAATAAGTCTTTTACAAAAGGCCTGAAAGGTGGAAAATTGACCGGATTAAGAGGCTGGTGTAAGATTAAAAGAAAAAAGACCTACTATGTCAAAGTGCGAGCTATAAGCAGCACAGGATTAGTGGGTAAGTGGAGTAAAGCTAAAAAGATCAAATGTAAGTAAAAATTTCCCTTCTATCTGTAAATCGCATTACAGGTAGAAGGGATTTCCTTAGTAATATAATACAGTTTGACTTGGATACAAAATATGATATAATTTTAAAGAGATAATATGTAATCTGAATCGTTACGTTTTAAGTATAAAAGTATGCAAAAGAAGGAGCCCCTTATGAAAAAATCCATAAAAAGACGAATTGCATTCCTGCTTATAGCTGCCATAGTGCTTGTGGGATGTTCAACGGATATATTGACCGGCGGGAAGCGGGTAAAAGCAGAGACACAAACCATTCAGGTGCAATGGGAAGATGGCGTATTGACGATACAATCTTCAGGACCAAGTGTTGATACGGATTTGGACTTGTATCCTGATGATGGGTTGAAACGATAGAGGGAAGTATTGATAGACAGTTGTTAGATGGAAGTCAAAATGTTGAAGAAATAGAAATAGGACAAGTAGATACGATTGACCAGGAAGCATTTATTAATTGTAAAAAGTTAAAACGAGTATCGATTCAAACGGGGACGGTAACCATTTGGGATCGAGCATTTTCCGGGTGCTCTGCGCTTGAAAAAGTAGAGATAGGAGCAAATGTAAAGGCGATTAAAGCGAGAGCCTTTCAAGGCTGTACGAGTCTTAGTACATTGAAATTACCGGATACCGTATTCGAGATAGGGCAAAGTGCATTTGCTAATTGTCCGGAATTAAAGCAAGTTGTGATGCCGGCGGATTTACAGACGATTGGAACAGGGTCTTTTGGAAAGGGTGTCTTGTTTTCAACTTCTTTTAGAGGAGCGTTATCAAAGAGTGGCATTTGAACTTCCGGACTGGTTTAACGTGGACGACTATGCGTCGTTTACTATAAGTGCAAAAGTGGGAACGCAGCTATTGGTAGATTTTTGGGGAGAGTCATTGGAACAATCCTTGAAAAAGGGAAGGCTGGTGGCAAACGGCTCTGGGGTAATAGGGTCAGTGTTTCCTTTTGCAAATTATGGGACGAGTGAAATAAAATATACAACCGAAATGGAGAAAATTCCGGAAAAGCTAGAAAATGCTACCGAGACAGCAAAATATCTTGCGATTGGAAGCTGCCTTGATCCCGATGAAACCCGAGATGATTTTAAACGGGAGTACCTTTTCTACCTCTATTCCATTAACTTTAATCCAGTCAATCCGGAAGATGGCAAAGTGGTATTTACTTGCAGACAGCCGGAAAATGCACGATACGTCTTTCGTATATAAAAAAGAGACAGGAACTTTGGTTTAAAGAGCGTACTTATACGAAAAATAAGGGCAAAAAGAAGTACCGTGCGTATAGTAAAGAGAAGAAAATAAGAGTATAAAAAGTGGTCATTTTGCGGAAAAACTTCTGCGCTTTTTGTGATACTATCTAGGATAGGATAGCTACAGGAGTGATTTTGGAAAATGCTGCGTAAAATGAGGAAATGGAAAATGAATCGCAAACAGGTGAAAAATGAGGGGGAGTATACGCCATGGATTCATCTGAAAGATGTCCATGATAAAACGCGCGTGTATGAGTATAAATTGGAAGGGTGCATGGTAGTGGGGAGAGATCCCCATTTGTGTGATGTGGCGATCGTAGAAGAGCCGACGGTGTCCGGGAGGCAGTGCCGGCTGTATACGGAGGAAAATGAAGTATATCTGATGGATCTTGATGGAACCAATCCGACGTATCATAACAATGTGAAGGTAGTAGAGGATGTCACACTACGGAGTGGAGACGTCATTAGTTTTGGTGAAATGGATTTCTATGTTGAAATCAAGTAAGAGAAAGTGTAAAATGGAAGACAAAAGAAATACAATTGATGTAAATGAACAAGTTAGTAAATGCGAAAGCCTTGTAGAATTGCAGGAAATTCTGAGCAAAAACAGCAACTACTATAAAGACTGGAAACAGTACATTAACCGGCTTGTCGAACGCAAACATATGAATTATGTACAGCTCTCAAAAGCTTGTCATTGCAGCCGGAATACGGTCAAAAAATGGTGCCGTGAGGGAGCGATGCCGCAAAACCGTGAGACATTTTTGAAGATAGGACTCGGGCTGCGGTTGAACCTCGAAGAATTTAATGAACTGCTTTTACGTTATGGCAGATATCCGAGACTCTATGGGAAAAACATGGAAGATGCGGTCTGCCTGTTTGTTATACGGCATTATCCGAGTGAGGGAGATGCGTATGAAGTGTATCTTCAGTTAAAAGAGCATCTTTTGAAACGGATGCGCGAGTATGGAAAAGGAGATGCCAGACCGCTCGACACGATGGAGATCGAAGAGCGGCTTATGGCGCAGGAAAGCACAGAAGAATTTGAACAATTCATCTGTGAAAATGCGGGTTCGTATGAAGAATCTTATCATAAACTGGCGGAGTTTATTCAACTGTTTATCAAAGCGAAAGAAGAAAATGTACATCGTTTTGTACAGACAAATTCGCTTTCTTTTTCCTATGAAAAAATGATGTCTGCATTGCGGCAGCGCGGGGAATGCCCAAATCGTATAAAGCTGATTTTGCTCGGTGTAAATCTCAATATGTCGATGGAACAGATCAATTATATGCTCTCTTTGGCGTATATGAAACCGATGTGTGCGAAAGATAATCTGGAGTGCATTATTATGTATGCGGTTGAAAATGCGTACTTGATGAATCCGGCGTACTCGGTGGAAAGTGCCATTATTTTACAGCACTACAAACAGAATCCGGTATTGCAGAAAAAATGCCGCGATATTCTGGCACAGTATTGGGAAACGGGTTTGTATGCGGAAGAAAGAGAGACACTTCGTTATCTGGAAGAGAGCATTGGAGATTATTTGAAAAATATCCTGCAGGAACTTGACTGGGAGGAACAAGAGATTTTTCGCTATTTATAAAAGGTTCGTGAAAGGGGATTAACATGCGTAAAAAGGTAAAGATATGTCTGGGATGTCTGCGAGAGATCTCTATTCATACTGGAATTTGCCCGTATTGTGGGTTTGATCCGTTAAAAAGTGAAAATCCAAAATTTTTGCGTGTGGGTACGCGGCTGGCGAAGCGGTATACGGTCGGAAAAATGCTGGGAGAAGGGGGATTTGGGATCACCTATACCGGATACGATAACAAAGAAAAACGGCCGGTTGCCATCAAAGAATATTTTCCTGCCAATATCGTATCACGGGATACCAATTCCGGGCGTTCTCAGAAAATCTCCTGTTTCGACGGAAAAGATGGAAAATATTTCCAAGAAGGAATTGAGCGGTTTAAAAAAGAAGCAAAGACGCTGGAAAAGGAAGCATTCTGCAATCATGTTGTACAGATTTATGATTATTTTGAGGAAAATGAAACCGGTTACATAGTGATGGAATATGTCCCGGGGATTACGGTGTGGCAGCAGGTGGAAAAACAGGGAGTATTTCAGCCGGGGGAGATGCTTGCGCTGTTGGAACCATTGATGCGTGATCTACAGAAATTGCACGAAAAAGGGTTCCTTCACCGCGATATCAGTCCGGATAATATGATACTTCGCCCGGATGGCGTGGTCAAATTGATTGATTTTGGCGCTGCGAGGAAAGCGGAGGTAGACGCGCAGGGGAGCCAGAAAAGTATGACGGTAGTGGTGCGCCAGCAGTACGCTCCGCGCGAGCAGTTTTCGAGAAATGGCAGACAGGGACCGTGGACCGATATTTATTCGCTTTCAGCGACGATGTACTACATGCTGACCGGCAAAGTTCCGGTATCTGCATTGGAACGCGAGTCCGAAACGGCAAGCCGGAAAATGCAGGAAAATTTAAACCGGATTTCGCCGGCACTGGCAGAAGTGCTGGAAAAGGGAATGGCATTTCAGCCGGAAGACCGTTATTCGGATTTTACGGTCTTTTTGCATGCCTTGAAAGAGGCAGTGCCGATGGAAAAAGAGCGAACGAGGATTGAGAAAACCGTTTATTTTAACCGGGAAAAGAAAGGGCGTAAAGTGCTTCCTCTGTGGAAAAAACGCCAGATTCTGATCGGAGTGTCGGCTGCATGTATCCTTGTTTTGGGAAGTGTTATTGCTTGGCAAAAAATGTCAGGAGAAAAAGCGGCGCCGGTAACCGAAACCGTTCGCATGACTTCGCCGGAGCCCTCAGCAGAAACCGAAGCACTTATTACGATGCCGCGCGTAGAAGGGGAAAGATTAGAAGAGGCGCTGCAGCGGATCAAACAGGCGGATGACAGTTTGTCGGTTGTCGTTGAGAAGCAGTACAGCGAAACGGCGAAAGACCGGATTGTGAGCCAGAGCATCGCGCCGGGTGAGCAATATAAAAAGGGGAATAAAACCGACGTTACTATCGTTGTGAGCAAAGGTATAGAAAAGATAAAAGTGCCAAATGTCGTCGGAAAATCGTTGAGCGAAGCGAAAGCAGTACTAAAAGCAAGCGGGCTGAAAATTTCATTGAAAAAAGTCTTTTCAAATGACGAAAAAAATAGTATTCTAAAACAGAAAGAAAACGGAAAAGTGAAAAAAGGATCCGTGATCCATCTGACCGTGAGCAAAGGCACAAAGACGCCGGCAAAGACGGGGAACAGTACGTCGCAATCCCGTGCAGCGGAAAAAACAGGTGGAATCCAGATCATTACAGATTGACAAAGGAGATTCGTATGGCTCGGAAAAAGAAATATTTTATCCTTGTAATGGCTTTTTTGCTGGGGCAGATTGTCAGTATGTTTCCTGTTTATGCAGCCCAAACGGCGATATTTGATTCAGAGTTTCAAAAAGCCGGGATTGTGTATGAGGTTAAAGCATTTAATGATAAGCAGAAAGAAGTTCAGGTGGTGCGCGGTACGACAGCCAAAAAAGTGGTACGCATCCCTCAGAAGATCCGTTATCAGGGAGTGAATTTTTCAGTTACCGCGATTGCCGACAAGGCTTTTTATAAAAATAAGAAACTGGAAAAAGTAGAGATTGGTTCCAGTGTGCGCACAATCGGCAGCCGGGCATTTTATCAAACGAAAAAACTGAAATTTATTGACATTCGCTCGAAGAAATTAAAAAGCGTCGGCAAAGCAGCATTTATCGGCATTCAGAAGCAGGCGAAGATTAAGGTTCCGCGGGACAAAAAAGCGGCCTATGTGAAATTACTTGCAAAAAAATACGGTTGACCCCTTGACGAATCAAAAAAATGGTGCTATAACGTAGTTGTAAATAAAAACAACAGTTGTAACAAGAGAAACGAAACGCCAATTTAATATCGACATTCCGCAAACTTCCCTATGTTATCAATTTGTATGAATGGAGGAAAAGACAAATGACTACTTTAAGAGTACAAAGAAGAAACATGGAAACCAAGGCTAAAAAGCTGAGAAGAGAAGGTTATGTAACCGGTAACCTTTTTGGAAAAGAGATTGAGGGTTCGATTCCTGTGCAGATCGAAAAGAGCGAAGCAGAGAGAATCCAGAGAGAGTGCATGAAAGGAAGCCAGTTGTATTTGGAACTGGAAGGAAAAACTTACGATGTACTGATCAAAGAGATGGATTACAATACCATGAACCATCAGATTTTGGAAATTGATTTCCAGGCATTGGTAAAAGGAGAAAAAGTACACTCTGTTGCGGAGATTGTCCTTCACAATAAAGAGAAAGTTGTCGAAGGTGTACTGGAACAACTTTTGGAAGAGATTTCTTACAAAGCCACTCCGGAAGAGCTGGTTGAGAAAGTAGAAATTGACTGTAGTTCCCTGAGACTGGGTGACATCATCAAAGTATCCGATCTTGACATCGCTAAGAATGACAAGATTGAGTTGCAGACACATTTGGATACTCCGATCGTCAGCGTCGTAGCAAGTAAAAATGTACAGTCGGCTGAAGACGAAGAAGAGACTCCAGCTGAGGAAGCATAATCAAAAATATGTAATTTTTCAAAGAGTCACTATTTTATTGTAGTGGCTCTTTTTTAACTTGTCCAATTGTAAAAAATATGGTATAATTGAATAAAGTTTTTGTAAAATCCAAGCGATTGTAGAAAAAGGAGGAAAAGAGAATGAAATCTCAGGAAAAGTTGAAAAAGAAAAAAGGAATGCGTCTGGCATTCAAATTGAGTTTAACGGTATCCATACCGCTTCTGCTGATCACGTTGATCGGAATCGCAATCAGCGCAGGAAAGCAGAACAGCATATCAAAGGATTTGGTAGAGCGTGAGGTTAGCGGAATCGCAGCCAGTGTAAGAGAGGCTTACATAGAGATGGCAGATGGTGCAGATTTTGCGATGAGCGGAGATACACTGAAAAAGGGAAATGAGACATTAAGTGAAAATTATGAACTCATTGATAAGCTGAAACAGGAAAGAGACGTGGAACTATCCATATTTTACGGAGATACCCGTGTTCTTACGACATTGAAAGACAGTTCAGGAAAACGTGAGATCAACAAGAAGATGTCCAAAGAAATATATGACATAATTCAACGTGGAGAAAGTTACTTTACAGATGATCTGGAATTGTTTGGAGTACCGTATTCCGGTTGTTATGTGCCATTGTATCAGCCGAATTCCGATAAAATTGTTGGAAGTATTTTTTGTGGACGAAGTCAGGCAGAAGTCAATGCGGCAGCACATAGTACGATTGTTTCCATGGCGTTGTCGATGATGGGCGTATTTATTGTTGCCATTGTGATCGGTATGTTTGTGATCACAAGAATTGTCAAACATCTGGATGGTGCCGTAGATTATCTTGGAACATTGTCAAAAGGTGCTCTGAATCTGACAGTGAAAAAAGATCTTGTGGTACGAAAGGATGAAGTAGGTGATATCGCCCGTGCAATTCAGCGTCTTGTCGAGTCCATGCGTGATATTATCACGAATATTACGACATCATCCCAGGCGCTTCAAGGATTTTCGGAGAAATTTTCCGCTTCCTTTGACCGTATTGCAGAGTCGATCAACAATGTAAATATTGCAGTAGACGAGATTGCAAACGGTTCTTCAAGTCAGGCAGCAGAGACGATGAGTGCAAGCCAGAAGGTAACGCAGATGGGAACCGCATTGGATGAAACGACGGCAAATGTTGAGACACTTGGAAGCAGTTCCGTAAAAATGCGTGAATATAATAAAACAGCCGCGAAGAATTTGGATGAATTATCTGCCATCAGCGAAACGACAAAATCATCCGTTCTTTTAGTTCAGAATCAGACAAATCAGACCAATGATTCCGCACAGGAGATTCGTGAAGCAACAGAACTAATTACAGATATTGCCAATCAGACAAACCTTCTTTCCCTCAATGCGAGCATTGAAGCGGCAAGAGCAGGGGAAAACGGCCGCGGTTTTGCCGTTGTGGCAGACGAGATTCGTAATCTGTCAGAGCAGTCCAGAGAATCTGCAGAACGTATTGTAGAAATTGTAAATACATTGATCGCCAATTCAAATACAAGTGTAACTACCATGAACGAAGTGGCAGAGAATATTCGTACTCAAAATAACAAAATAGAGGAAACCGGAGAAATGTTCCGCTCCCTCAATGAAGAAATTGCCGAGGTGACAGAGGCTATCGAAAAAATTCGTAAGCAGACTGAAGCATTGGATGTCCAGAAGAAAGAAGTATTGGATATCGTGGATGGATTAGCTGCAATCGCTGAGCAGAATGCAGCCGGAACCGAAGAAACTTCGGCATCCATGGCTGAGTTCCATGAAATCATTGATTCCTGCCATGAAGCTACGGAGGAATTGACAAAACTTGCTCAGAATCTGGCAGATCATACAGAGAGGTTCACCTTATAACCAATGCGTTAAAGAACTAACGATAAACAGATCATGACGGCGATGATCCCCAGTGCTGCAATTGCATAAATGCGGGCAGCGCGGGATCTGCCGGAAGTGTCTGTGTCAGAAATCGACATCTGCTCGATACATTTTACTGCATTTTCTGCATCTTCTTCGGATACATAAATCTCAAAGGCAGTTTCCATTTTTCCGGTAATTACGTTCATATCACTGATTTCACGTTTTTTTGCGGAGATGTGCTGTGATTGCAGTGTGGCGATGATTTGATCTGCTTCTAAAAAAGTTTTTGCATTGTAAATTTTTGTCATAGTAAATCCCCCGTTCCGTACGTTATTGTTGTTTCCAGTATAAGGGATAAAATGGGGAAATGCAAGGAGATTTTATATTACACCAAAGAATATTTGGTCCCAAAAGGGATACATGGGTATACCATTACAAAATTTTCAGAGGGAAAAATTTTGAATTGTTGATCCTGGATGTGATGAGGGAGGAAGTGGATGGCATTGCATTGGCGAAAGGTATCCGGGAAAGGTGCGTGAAAAGCCTGGAATCCTTTTTTATCTTTGCTTTTGCCAAAAGGATATGTTATGATATTGATAAAAGTTTTTGCATTATCACAATAGAAATAGGGGAAAACCAATGAAAAAGATTTTAACCTGTCTGCTGCTTATAAGTATATTAACGGCCTGCTTTGTAGTGGGTTTATTCGCTTTATCTGTAGTAAAAGACGACAAAGAATTTAACGAAGTGACGACAGAAGTGACGAAAAATATAGACGACAAAACCGACGACACACAAAAGGGCAGCTCTACGAAAAAGGATGATACGAAAAGCGAGCCGACGGTGGCACCACAGCAGGAAAATACGGACGATGCGGTGTCTTTTCAGCCGCATGCTGTAAAGAGTACAAAGCCATCCAAATACATGAAGATGACGCAGATCAATGTAAATGGAAAGACGTTGTCGAATAACAAAAAATATCGTGCCAAACAGGAGATTTCTTTTGAGCAAGGCTCAGAGTATACAGCGGCAAATGGAATTGTTACTTTCCGTGGAAACAATTTCCGCGATAACCCGGTTTGGGGAACGGCGGACTTTGCGGAAAATAAACTGAAATCGGATTGGACATATCAGACCGGAAAACTTACCTCGCAGGGGAAAACGTGGACCGGCAGCGGCTGGACCGGACAGCCTCTCGTGGTCAAATGGCCGCGTGCGACAAAACAGGTGATGAATATGCATTCCTGGGCGAAAGAGGACGATTCTCTGGTGGAAGTGATCTATGCCTGTCTCGATGGACACATTTATTTTCTGGATATGAAAACAGGTAGGCAGACACGTGATACGTTGGACATTGGGTACACATTTAAAGGTGCCGGGGCATTGGATCCGCGTGGCTATCCGATCATGTACGTGGGTTCCGGCTACAATAGCAGCAAAGGGAAATCGCGCGTATTTGTGATCAGCCTTATTGACGGAAACGTGCTGTATACATTTGGCGACAGCGACCCATTTTCTTTGCGTGGCTCCCTCAGCTTTTTTGACTCTTCCGCACTTGTGGATGCGGAGACGGATACATTGATCTACCCGGGCGAAAATGGAATTTTATACCTGATCCATCTTGGAACAAATTACGACGAGGCGCAGGGAACCTTATCGATAAATCCGGACCGGATCGTAAAGTGGCATTATCAGGGACTTCGCACCGGCACTTCCAAATATTGGCTGGGGATGGAGGACAGTGCCGTGATCTACAAAGGGTATTTATATATACAGGACAATGGAGGCCATTTCATGTGTCTCGACTTAAATACCCTACAGCTGGTATGGGTTCAGGACTGCCTTGACGACTCCAATGGCTCGCCGGTTATGTCAATCGAAGACGGCAAAGCATATCTGTATGCAAGCACTTCCTTTCATCTTGGCTGGCGTAGCAGTTCCACGGCTCCGATCCCGATTTGGAAAATTGACGCAGAAACAGGAGAGATTTTGTGGAAAACGGAATACGACTGCCGTTCGGTAAGTGACCTTTCCGGCGGTGTTCAGTCTACGATCGCGCTTGGAAAAAATAATTTGTCGGACAACCTTTATGTCACAGTGTCGCGGACAGGCGGCTTAGCCAATGGTGTACTCGCCTGCCTTGATAAGAAAACCGGAAAGATAAATTGGGAACACAAAACCGCGTATGCCTGGTCCTCGCCAATCTGCGTTTACGACCAAAAGGGCGATGGCAGAGTGATTTATGCGACAAGCGCCGGAATGATGTATCTGTTAGACGGAAAAAGCGGAGAAGTGCAGGACGAGCTGCATGTAAGCGGCAGCTGCATCGAAGCCTCGCCGGTGGTATACGACGACAGGCTTGTGATCGGAACCAGAGGGTGCCAGATCTGTGGGATAAAAATTTTGTAGTGGTGTTTTGGGGGAGAGAGTAAAGGTGTTGAGATAATGAAAGAAGTAAATGCAAATATATAAATGGACATAATTAGAAACAGAAAAATGGTAATGGAAAGGAGCAAAAAATGACAGGATACATGTCGGAAATGCGTAAATTAGTCGGACACAGGACAATCATTCAATGTGCCGCCAGCGTAATCTGCGTAGATGTTAATGGGAAAATTTTACTTGGGAAAAGAACAGATAATCACAAGTGGGCGTATGCCGGCGGCTCTGTTGAAATAGACGAATATGCGGAGGATTGTGCAAAAAGGGAATTGTACGAAGAAATGGGGATTTCGGCACAATCTCTGGAGTTCTTTTTTGTAAATTCAGGCCCGGAAACGCACTATATTTATCCAAATGGAGATGAAGTTTCTAACTTTGAAATCGTCTATTTATGCAGCGAGTGGGAAGGCGAGCCTAAGATGCAGGATGGCGAAATGGAAGAACTAAGATTTTTCACAGTGGATGAAATTGACCTTGATGAGATTTCACCGCCGACAAGAAGGGTAATGGAGGAGTATGTTCGGAGATTTGGGTGAGGACGAATCAGAATAAATTACACGAAAATAGTGATCCGTTTTAAATTTTTTGCTATAATGTAAGTGAACCTATACGGAAAGGAGGGAGTTGTTATGCCAATAGTAACGGTTGATATTCAGCCCGCTATTATAAAATGGGCTCTTTGTCAAACGAAAGAAGAACAACTTGGTGAAAAGTTAATGAATCACATAAAACGATGGCTTGATGGTACTAAAAAACCAACTTTCCGTCAAATAGAAGAATTTAGTCGCAAAACCAATATACCTCTTGGATATTTTTTCCTGCAAACACCACCTGTTGAGGAAATACAGCTTATAGAATATAGAACGGTTGACAGCAATGAATTGGCTGATCCGAGCAGAAACTTAATTGATACAATTCACGAAATGGAAAATGTGCAGGAGTGGATGAGAGAATACAGACAGGAGACAGGGTTTGATGTACTGCCTGTTGTTGGCTGTGTCAAGGGTAATAATGATTTTGAGAATATTGCAAAAATCATAAGAAAAGACCTTGATTTAAGCGAAAATTGGTACGAAACCTGTAACGATATGAGAGAAGCGTTCAACTATGTGAGGACTTTATTGGAGGAATGCGGAGTTCTTGTCATGCTTAATGGTATTGTCGGAAAGAATACACATAGAGTGTTAAGCATAGATGAGTTTAGGGCATTTGCTATGGTTGATGAGTGGGCTCCTTTAATTTTTATTAATAGTGCAGATTCTAAAGGGGCAAAATTGTTTTCTTTATTCCATGAGATAGCTCACATTTGGCTCGGAGAAAATGATTTATATAATGACAGGAGAAACAGCCGGAAAGTTAAGCCGATAGAGGTGTTATGTAATGCAGTTGCAGGTGAGTTAATGGTTCCATTTGGTAAATTTATTGTTGAATGGAAAGAGTCGATGGCTGCTGATACCAGAGAAAAAATAACAAACCTTGCAAAAATTTTTAACTGTGGGGAAAGTGTTATTGCCAGAAAAGCATTTGATGCAAAATTGATTGGTTATGATTTATATGAAACAGTTGTTAGGGATGCAATTGAAGCCTATAAAGAAATGAAAAAAAATCAAGAACCGGGTGGCAATTATTATAATAACTTAGGAAGCCGCTTGGACAGTCATTTTGTAAGAGCACTGTGTGAAAGCATTAGTAGTGGAAGAACGACATATTCGGAAGCGTATAGACTTACCAATACAAGCAGAAAAACATTTTCTGAAATTGCTGTTAGATTAGGAGGGGTTGTATAATGGGTGATAATGAAATATTTCTTGTTGATTCGAATTCCTTTATGACACCTTTTCGATTTTATTATGCGTTTGATCTTGTTCCAGCATATTGGAAGGAATTGAATAAACATATTAATTCTGGAAGAATTGTTGTTTTAGACATTGTTAAAGATGAAATTGATAAGGGGAATGATGATCTGGCAAAATGGATTGCAGATTTGGATCAGTTGACAGTTGTACCAAAAGTAACAGAAAAAACGGTGGGATGTTATCAAGAAGTCATGCGGTATGTTGCAGAGTGTGGTTTGTATAAAGAATCTGCTGTACATACATGGGCTCCGGGTAATGTTGCCGATCCGTGGCTTATTGCATCTGCCAAAGCAAATGGATATACAATAGTAACCGAAGAAAAGTCATCAACCGGATTGAGCAAAAAAACACCTAATAAAGGTGCAAAAATTCCGGATGTGGCAAAGTATTTTGGGGTAAAAACGGTGGATGTGTTTGATATGATGAGAAAACTGAATATAAAAATCAGGTAGAAAATCGGATGAAATGGCAAATGAAGAGACCAATTTAAGTTTTAATTTCCACTTAAATTGGTCTCGGTTTCTCGATTAGAGTTCAAGATCGTGATGATCTTGGCTTTGAATCCTTTGTTTCTCTATGTTTTTTCGCTTTTTGACATCTTCTTCACATATTGCTTGATAATCTGCTTTCGCTTGCTTGATTAGCTCATCAAGATGTTGCAAAGTTGGGGAGTCAGGTTCAACCTCTTCTATGATTTTAGGCTTATTTTTTGAGTCCGTCTCCTCTGCTGGCACAACTTTATGGGAGAGATTCAAAGATAAAGCCGGCAGGTCATCATTGGAAGAGTTGTTAGAGGAGCTGTTCTTTGCTGAATCCTCTTTTTTTGAACTCTTTTTTGATGTTGCTGCGGCAAACTGTAAAAGTTTGTCAATGATTGGTGCGTTATTTTTTTTCATAAATAACGTCTCCTTTCTTTTTAAATTTGATTTTTTGAAACTTTTAAGACCATTTTTTCCGATAGTAAATCATCATGTTCAGTATGTACTGATGTGCCTATATCAAAAAATCTGCTTACCTATATTATGACTTTTTTTTATTTTTTTCTTTTTTTTTCTCGCTCATCACTTTAATCTATATAGATAATATCCCTATTTTCAAAATCTGCAGAGTTTTTTCAATAAACAAAAAATATTAAAACTACCCTCCCAACAAGAAACACATCGCATACCGAATGGAATAAATACAAGAGAAATCTACCAATAAACCTACCGAGAAATCTTCCTTGAAAAAGTGTAAAATAGTAAAAAACTATAAAGGAGCGAAATGACATGAAAAAATTACACATTAAAAAAGTATTAGCAATGTTTCTTGCTGTCGCGCTTGTCGTGCCGAGTTCTGCCTCGAACTTGACTGTAAGTGCAGCAACAACGCAGGAAAGCAACGATGAAAGTGCGATTCCGGAAGGGTATACACCGATTTATGATGCTGCCGACCTGTATGCAATTCGTAATAATTTGGATGGCAAGTATATCATGATGGCAGATATTGACTTGAGCGAAGCAACGGCTCCGGGTGGAGAATTGGATACCGGAAACGGCTGGAATCCAATTCAGAATTTTGATGGAACACTGGATGGAAATGGACATTATATCAAGGGATTGACGATTTATGGGGATCCGAAGACATACCGTGTAGGTCTGTTTGACGGTCTTAATAGTGAGCCAAAAATTTGCAATTTAGGCATGGTTGATGTTAATATTAACATAGTAAGAGATTCTTCTGGTAGTTATTATAGTGAAGATTGTGACACAGCAGCGTTAGTGGCCGATGGGTGGTCTAGCTATGCGAAAATTGAAAATTGTTTTGTTACAGGACAAATATCATCAAATAAGGGACGGATTTCTGGAATCTGTACTACCGAGTGTAAGGTCGAAAACGTGTACAATTTAGCTGAAATCTCTTATACATCTGATACCGACGGTGTGATGGCTGCAGGTATTGTACGATTTAATAATAGAGAAGTCAAATGCACATATAATCGTGGCACGATTAATAGTGGGGATGGAAATAGCAAGAACGGCTATCCGATTGGTGCTGGTAGTGATTATGAACATAATTATTATCTCCAAGGAAATTCAGCTGATGCGAATAATGCCACCCCTCTCACCGAAACCCAGATGAAAAATTCCAAATTTTACACCGGTTTCGACTTTGAAAATACATGGTTCATTGATCCGTATTCCAACTATCCATATCCGCAGCTGCGCTCCTGCCCTCAGAAACGAATCAATTCCATCGAGGTGACGAAGCAGCCAAATAAAACCGTGTATCAGCAGGGCGAGAACTTTGATTTTACCGGAGCTACCCTGCATTTGATCTATGAAGATGGATTGGAGCAGGACGTACTTCTGACCAAAGATATGATCGGAAACTATGACATGAATAAAATCGGCAAGCAGTCCATTCCGATTTCTTATTGTGGAATTGCAGAAACTTCACTGGACATTACAGTAAAAGAGACTGCCGTTGACAAAGTTCAGTTAAATAAGTCGCAGATCAACCTTTACAAAGGAAAAACAGAGACATTATCTGCTACGATCACGCCTTCTAATGCTTCCAACAAACAGATTGCATGGAGCGTCGTAAAAGGTGACTGTGTAACCGTTGATAACAACGGTACGATTACCGCCAATAAAAAAGGAACAGCTACGGTACGTGCAGCATCTGCCAATGGAAAATATGCAGATTGTGTTGTAACGGTTCAGGTTCCTTGTATTCTCCTGCAGCTCACTAACACAAACATCAAATTCAAAAAGGGAGAGACCAAATCCATTTCAGATACGATCGGTTATGTGATGTCTCCGCTTGACTGCACCGATTCCGTGACATGGAAGTCATCAAACGACAAAGTATTGCAGATAAATGACAACGAATCCATGCTTGGACTGGCTGCCGGAAAAGTGACAGTCACTGGAACGACGACAAGCGGTACAACGGCAGTGGCAAATGTAACCGTACAGCGCGACATGAGCGAGTTTACGGTTACCGGCGTCTCCAACAAATATTATACCGGAAAAGCCATCAAACCAAAATTCGCGGTTTCTGACGGAACGACCACATTGAAAGAGAATGAAGATTACAACGTAACCTATGAGTCAAACACCAACGTAGGCACAGCAAACATCAAAATTACAGGGATTGATCCATATGTTGGAACGATCGAGCAAAGTTTCCAGATCCTTCCCGTAGCAGAAGAGATCACTCCTGATGATTCTTCTTCAGGCAATGGAGGAAGTACAATAACCGCCCCTGCAAAAGTTAAAATCAGAAAAATAACGGCTGCCAAGAAAAAATTAACCGTAACTTGGAAAAAAGTTGCCGGCGCAAGAGGCTATCGCATTCAGATCGCCAGAAACCGTGCTTTTACAAAATCGCTCAAAACGTACAATGTATCCGCGAATACGTCCAAGAAAGTCTTTGGCAGACTAAAGAAAAAGACGACTTATTATGTTCGAATCAATGCATTTTGTAATGACGAAGACGGCAATAAGCTGGTCGGAAAATATAGCACAGTGAAAAAGAAAAAAACGAAATAATAGTATTTTATTTTTTAAGGGCTGCCGCTTTAACTTATAAAAAGTGTTAAGGCGACAGCCCCTTTTTATTGAATTTAACAAAGCGAAAAACAAAAGCAATTATCCCCAATATTTTTTCTCTAATTCCGTATACGCTTTGTCCAAAGAAATTGTTTTTGCTCCATCGAAAATTTCCTGCTCAGCCTCGTAAATTGCTTGGTCGATAGAGTTGTTTTGGATGATAATAGGGCTCTGCTCCTCGTGGTCGATACTGGAAATCTTGGTTGTATTGTGTGTATTTTTAATCGCCATAATTTTTCGCTCCTTTTTAGCAAAAGTATAGCATAATTATATTCAAATAGCAATGAAGAAGGTTGACATCTTGTAGTGTGATGAGGTATACTAAAAATAGAAAGAAGGTGCTTCTATGAATGAATTATTTGAATGTTTAGGAGGAAAATCAAGTGGCTGTTTTGCACAATCGATAGAAGATGCGTTGAATGCTGCGGATAAAATGGCAGAAAAAACAACCGAAAGATATACACATGAAGAAGTGTTTGCAAAATGGAGAGAAGTAATGCAAGGAAAAGGAGGTGCACTCAATTGTATGAAATTAAGCTTCCCAATGGTATGACAGTTAAAGTGGTTCCACCGGAAGAATACCGCGACTTTATTTCTGAATCGGATGCGGAAATGGATTATCGGGCACAGGAAGCCGTGAAAGCCGCGCTTCATAGAGCGAAAGTTTGCAAGAAACCGATCGCGCGTTATGACATGGATACAAAAAGGGCATATATAGAATATCCAAATGGAGAAAGAAAATATTATGATTAAGGTGAGGTGTTAATTTATGGGTAATTCAAAGCAAAAGATAATTGAAAAATTAAATTGTATTCCGGATGATTTATCAGAGGAAGAGATTATAGAACGGCTATATCGAATGATGCGTCTTGAACAAAGTAAACAACGGTGTGAAAAAGAGGGGAGTTTTACCGATGAACAAGTGACGGCACATTTTGCGGATAAGTTGTCTGCCTTAGATCGTGGGATTGAGGATATGGAAGCAGGAAGAGAACTTCCCTTACAGGAAGCAATGGAAAAAGTAACGGAGTTAAGAAACAAGTTATTTTAACGAATAATAAGTTTCAAGATCTTTGTCAAGTTCATTTATAGTTAAGTCAAAATATGGAAATCCGATATTTGCATATAAATCAATCAGATCAAGTTTTAACATTCCCAAGATTTCCGCTGCACGTCCGTGTGAAATGCTTTTGTCTAAAATATAAGGATACAAAAGAATTGCATTTTGCCGAAGTTTGTTAGTGCTGTCTATATATGGTTTCATTTCTTCCGGTATTTCCCATTGAATGGTTATCATGTTCATGATAAACTTCTCCTTTAAAGAAATTTTTTGTTTCCCTTTTTGCGTTATATCGCTAACAGCGGCAAAAGTCTACTCAATTTATGAGACAAACGTGGAATCTTTTTGACTTAATCTGTAAAAAAGAAAATAAAGTCATATGAATTCGAAAGACAATTTGACTCAAATACCAATTTTTTTATATGAGTCACAAAAAATAGCGTGTTAATATGGTCTAGGGAATAAAAGGAAGTTCTGAGTCAAATAACATGTGGCAGTTGTTTGATCTAGATAAGCGAATTTATTATAGGGTCAAAAGAGCGAGGCAAATCATTTGACTTTTAGGAAAAAAGTGCTAGCAGGGTCAAAAACCATCTCAATATCGCTCAAATTGCTGAATTTTTCGCGATATTTCGTCGTGCAGTCAGCCCGGCAGAGCCGGTCTGCCCGCGGACGTTCGTCCTATAGAAAAGAGTCCACTTATAGCCACATGCAAGTAAACTTGCGTGTCTATAGTGAACTCTTTTCTGCACTCCTCAATATCATGTCAAAAAACCGTGCCGGGTCAAGTGCTCGTTCCTCACGCTTGACCCACGGGCATGTGCCCTATAGAAAAGAGAAGCTATAACACCAAATTCAAGCAAGCTTGAAAGGCGTTAAACTTCTCTTTTCTGCACGGCTTTTTGCCTTCGCGAGTACTCCCAGTAGGAATCGAACCTACAACTGCCCCTTAGGAGGGGGCTGTTATATCCATTTAACTATGAGAGCATGCCGGCTCGAATCCTTCGAGCCGGAATATCAAAACATGTAAATCTTTTACAGATATTTCTTCAGCAGATCCACTTTGTCAAGTTTCTCCCAAGGGAGGTCGAGATCGTTGCGGCCGAAGTGTCCGTAAGCTGCGGTAGCCTTGTAGATTGGGCGGCGCAGGTCGAGCATCTGGATGATGCCGGCTGGACGCAGGTCGAAGTTCTCACGGATGATATCGACTAACTTGTCTTCGGAAAGTTTGCCGGTGCCGAAAGTATCGATGCGGATCGAAGTCGGAGAAGCGACGCCGATTGCATAGGAAAGCTGGATCTCAGCTTTGTCACAAAGGCCGGCAGCTACGAGATTCTTTGCTACGTAGCGGGCTGCGTAAGCAGCAGAACGGTCTACTTTCGTGCAGTCCTTACCGGAGAAAGCACCGCCGCCGTGACGAGCCCATCCACCGTAAGTATCGACGATGATCTTGCGGCCGGTCAGACCGCTGTCGCCGTTTGGACCGCCGATGACAAAACGTCCCGTTGGATTGATATAATATTTTGTGTCATCGTCCAAAAGTTCTGCAGGGAGAATTGGATCAATAACTTTTTCACGGATATCTTCTTTAATCTGATCCCAGCTGACATCCTCGCTGTGCTGGCTGGAGATGACAACGGCATCGATACGGGAAGGGTTTCCGGATTCGTCGTATTCTACCGTTACCTGGGATTTTCCGTCCGGACGCAGGTAAGGAAGCGTTCCGTCTTTGCGGACCTTCGATAACTGGCGGGAAAGACGGTGAGCCAGGTGAATCGGATATGGCATGTATTCGTCGGTTTCGTTGGTAGCATAGCCGAACATCATACCCTGGTCGCCGGCGCCGATTGCTTCGATCTGGCTGTCGGTAAGTTTTGCTTCCAGAGCCTTGTCAACGCCCATGGCGATGTCTGTAGACTGCTTGTCCAATGCCACCATAACACCGCAAGTGTTAGCATCGAAGCCCTTTTCTGAAGCATCATAGCCGATTTCGCGAATCGTATTACGGATAATATTTTGTAAGTCAACCTGAGCCGTCGTGGTCACTTCACCCATGACCAATACAAGGCCGGTAGTAATTGCTGTTTCACATGCTACACGGCTCATAGGATCCTGTGCAAGCAATGCGTCCAAGATTGCGTCAGAAATCTGATCACAAATTTTATCTGGATGTCCTTCTGTTACGGATTCAGAAGTAAATAGTATTTTACTCATCATTAAACCTCATTTCTGTTGCATAAAATGTCTCACACCTTAGCATACAACAAAAAAGGGCAAACGTCAAGAAATTCTTGCGTCTGCCCAGTGGATTTTTGTGGGTTTGTCCGGTAAATTTCATAAATTACAGACGATCTGCCAATTCGTAGATCAGTTTCTCTGTCTTTTCCCATCCGAGACAAGGGTCTGTGATGGATTTTCCGTAGACGTGGTCACCGATCTTCTGGTTACCGTCTTCGATATAACTTTCGATCATAAGACCTTTCACCATATTGTGGATATCTTTGGAAATGCGGCGGTTTTCAAGCACTTCCTTGGAAATACGGATCTGCTGTTCAAAATGTTTGCCGGAGTTTGCGTGGTTTGTATCTACGATAACAGCCATATTTTCAAGATTTCTCTCGCTGTAAATCTCATGGAGAAGAAGCAGGTCTTCGTAATGGTAGTTTGGAAGGCTGCGTCCGTGTTTGTTTACGCTTCCGCGAAGGATCGCATGCGTAAGCGGATTTCCCTGTGTCTCTACTTCCTGCTGGCGGTAGATGAAATGGTGGCCGCACTGGGCTGCTTCGATGGAATTAAGCATAACCGAAAGGTAACCGCTGGTTGGGTTTTTCATACCACATGGAACCTCAATTCCGCTGGCAGTCAGGCGGTGCTGCTGGTTTTCTACCGAACGCGCGCCGACAGCGATATAAGAAAGAATGTCAGAAAGATATTCGTAATTTTCCGGGTAAAGCATTTCATCGGCACAAGACATACCCGTCTGCTCTACGACAGCGATATGCGTCTCACGGATAGAATGAAGACCTTTGAGCATGTCCTCTTTTTCTTCCGGATTAGGCTGGCTTGCCATTCCTTTATATCCTTTTCCGGTCGTTCTTGGTTTATTGGTATAAACACGAGGAACGATAAAAATTTTATCTGCGACCTTTTCCTGGATTTTTGCCAGGCGCAAGGTGTAGTCAATAACAGCTTCTTCGTTATCTGCTGAACAAGGTCCGATGATCAAAGCAAAAAGATCGCTTTTTCCCATAAAAATATCACGCAGGACAGCATCTCTGCTTTTTTTGATCTTTGCGACTTTTTCCGATACGGGAATTTCTCGTTTGACCTCGTCGGGGTCAGGTAAGCGACGTAAAATATTCATAACAGTATCCTCCAATCTTATCGTATTTCACGATACCATTGAAAAAGAGCGATGTCAAGCAAAAAAACATTATGAAAATGAAAAGAAATGTGTTAAAATAAAATTATCTTTGAGAAAAAACAGGGAAAGCTGGGTGAAATCGAGGAAAAATGAGTAAAAATAATAAAAAAAAGAAAAACGTAAAAAAGACAAGAAATACGTTTATTATATTGGCGGTCTGTCCGATCATGGTACTTATTCTGATGGTGACACTTTTTGCCTATGGGGAAATGAAAAGCATCCGTAGTACGTATCAGATTTCAGCGGAAGATATGCCGTCGCCGTACAGCTTGTTCGACCGTGTGCTCCTGTTAAACTCGTATACCAAATACGATTATATGGATCTGCAGGACCGTGCCATGAGGGATCCGAAGGTATTTCTAGACAATGAATATCTGAACAAAGAAAACAATTATTTGAAAGAAAAATACTCCTTTCTGGCAGTGATCGTGGACGGCGGATTTACATTTTTTGGAGATTTCGACCAGTATGATTATGTATATCGGGATTTGTTGGTGGCCAATAATAATTATTCCGAGGAAAGCGGCCAGTATTGCGGAAAAGAAGATAAGAAATTTTTATTTAAAAAACTGGGCGTCATAATGCCGGATGGACGAACCGGAAGCGTGTGCATTGTAACGGATCTCAATGTAAATCTTCCCCATATTACTGTATTTTACGTCGGTCTTTTGGGAATGATCATTATTGTCTGTGTTCTGATTGTTGTCGGAATCATTGGGCATACTTATTATAATGTCCTTGTGCCGATACGGCAGCTTCAGGTGGCGGCGATCCATATCAGTGAAGGGGATCTCGAATATGAACTGCCGTCGATTGAAGGCAGCGAATTTGATGGACTGTATAAGGATTTCGATACGATGCAGACTAAATTGCGGGAGACGACGGAGGAGAGAAACAGGGCAGATGCACTGACAAAAGAAGTAATTGGCAATATTTCCCATGACCTTAAAACGCCGCTTACGGCGATCAAAGGCTATGCAGAGGGAATTATGGATGGTGTGGCGGCGACGCCGGAACGAATGGAGCGGTATGTCAAAACGATTCATTCAAAGGCGGTGGATATGGCAGGTCTTGTTGATGAACTTTCGTATTTCACAAAAATTTATCAAAAAGTGGAAGATTTCCGCTTCGCTCCGGTAAAAGCAAGTTATTTTTTTGCGGAGTGCATCAGTGGAATGAGCCTGGATCTGGAAACCCGCAATATACAGCTTTTGTATCAATGTGATGTCGGCGAAGACGTTGAGATTGTCATTGATGAAGAAAAAATAAAAAGAGTTGTTGCAAATATAGTAGGGAATGCGGTAAAATATATACAAAGGGAACAGGGGATGATCCTTGTCAATGTAGAAGATCAAGGTCCTTTTATCCAAGTCATGATTCGTGATAATGGAAAAGGGATAGGTAAAGAGGAACTGCCATTTATCTTTGAGCGGTTTTACCGGACAGACAGTTCCCGAAATTCACGAACCGGCGGCAGCGGCTTAGGACTTGCGATTGCAAAAAAGATCATGGACGAGCACGGTGGACGCATTTGGGCAGAAAGCGAGCTTGGAAAAGGGACAGAGGTATACTTTACATTAAAAAAGGAAACAGAACAAAAGGAGGAACATGATGAGTAAGAGAATTTTGATTGTAGAGGACGAATTACCAATTGCAGAATTGGAAAAGGATTATTTGGAATTGAGTGGTTTTGAGGTTGTGATCTGCAGCGATGGTACCGAAGGTATGAAGATGGCGACGACAGAAAAATTTGATATGGTGATACTGGATCTTATGCTTCCGGGAACGGACGGTTTTGAAATCTGCAAAAAGATTCGCGAGACATCCGAGATTCCGATTATGATGGTTTCAGCAAAGAAAGAAGACATCGACAAGATCCGCGGACTCGGACTGGGAGCCAATGACTATATGACCAAGCCATTCAGCCCAAGTGAACTTGTGGCTCGTGTAAAGGCGCATTTGGAGCGTTATAAAAAATTAGTCGGCAGTGCGATGAAAGAAGAAAATGAAGTCATCGAGGCGGGCGGATTGAAGATCGACCGTACGGCGCGCCGTGTTTATGTGGACGGTGTCGAGAAGAATCTTACGACAAAAGAATTTGATCTTTTGTTCTTCCTCGCACAGCATCCAAACCGCGTATTTTCGAAAGAAGAACTTTTGGAAGAAGTGTGGCAGCTGAGTCCGGTCGGTGCAGACATTGCGACCGTTACGGTTCATATCAAAAAAATCCGTGAAAAGATTGAAAAAGATACCCAGAATCCGCAGTACATTGAGACGGTTTGGGCAGTCGGCTACCGATTTATTGTAAAAGAAGCAGAATAAATCTTATCAAAATGGTTCATACTAACCGGGTATGACAGATACGTAAGCACATCGAGGAACCCCGGAAAGGAGAATACCCATGAACCATGTAAAAAAATACAAAAAAGTATTGATCTTATTAGGAACTGCATGTGTAATTTATGTAAGCTTTTGCTATATTTTACCACTTGTGGTTCCTTTTGTATTGGCGCTGGTATTTGCCAAAGCTTTGCAGCCGTGGACGAAAAAAATACATACGGCGACACATCTGAATCGGAAAGTATGCAGTGTTCTTATGGTGGTTGTAAGCCTCGGTGCGCTGGGGTGTTTTTTATTTTATATCGGATATTTGTGCACCAGCCAGCTCGTCGAATTTATCCGTCATCTTCCCGGGCAGGCGGGAGCTTTGTCGCATCTCTGCCAAGGCGGCTGTGGTTCCATCGACAATCTGCTTGCGCTGTCAAAGGGAACCAGTTACCGGTGGCTGGAGGCGAGAATGAGTGATATGGATGGACAGATCGCGAGTGTATTGCTGCCTCAGATCACCGGGAGCATTCCGCGGATGTTTCTGCGCATCGGAGAATGGGGCGCCGGGTTCGTCGTATTTTTAATGGCGGTGCTCCTGCTGTCATTGGAAGAGAGAACCGAAGTGCGCTATCCGGCACTTGTGCCTTACGTGAAGAAACTAAAAATCGCGGGATTTGCTTATCTCAAAGCGCAGGGGCTGCTTTTATTTTTTATCGCAGTCATTTCGACGATCGTATTGCTTCTGCTCAAAAATCCGTATGCGGTGCTGATGGGAATCCTGATCGCGATCGTCGATGCATTTCCGGTTCTTGGAAGCGGCACAATTTTAATTCCATGGGCGGTCTTTTCGTGGATCCAGAAAGATTATGTGGCCGCCGCCGTGCTTTTGACGCTGTATGTGGTCACAATGGTCGTCCGCGAAGTGCTGGAGCCCAAACTTATGGGAAAAGAAATGGGGTTAAAGCCGCTTTACGTGCTTTTGTCCGTGTATGTGGGTCTGAAATTGTTCGGCGTCGGAGGGATCGTGCTTGGTCCGATCGGGCTTACGATATTAAAAACGGTATTTGAACAGACATCTTTTAGTCATACAACCTGACCTTTCCTCATACAATGTTAAAACATGAAGGAGGGGTGCAAGTTGGAAGATAAGGTGGAGAAAAGTCTGGCAAATTATGATCTGACTGTCAAACGGCGCTACCGCCACCGCGGAGGGTGGCTGCTGGAAACGACGCAGGGACCGAAACTGCTGCGCGAATACGAGCAGATCCGGGGACATTTTGCCTTTGAAAATAAAATAAAAGAAATTTTAGTGCTGCGGGGATTTGAGCGGGTTGATAAAGCGCTGAAAAATAATGCCGACGAGTACGTGACAGAACTTGAAAGCGGCGAGAAATATGTGATTTACCAATGGTTTTCCGGGGAAGAATGTGACCTGCGGGCAAAGCCGGATCTGGCTCTTGCGGGAGAGAACCTTGCGAGACTGCATCAAACGCTGGAGGGCGTGTGCGTGCTGGAGGAAGAAGGAGAATCACTGCCTGCCGCTGTGCCCCTTTTGGAGCGGGTACAGAAGCACACGCGGGAATTGAAACGAATCCATACATATATGAAAAAGAAAAAACAGCGGACCGAATTTGAAATTCAGGCAATTGGCTGTTTTGAGCGGTTTTATGAAAAAGCGGTTGAGGCTTCGGCCTGTCTTGAAAACTGCAATTATTACTGTAAAATAATGGAAGATGGAGGGCGGTACTGTCATGGTGATTACAATTATCATAATCTGATCCGGCAAGCAAACCGCCTCGCGACGGTAGGATTTGAAAAGGCGGGAAAGGGGATTCCGCTTTTGGATCTGACGTATCTGATGCGTAAATCATTGGAAAAAAATGGATGGGACAGAAAAAAGGGAATGACCATTCTTGAAAGTTATGCAAAAAAAGCGGATCTGGCGAAGGACGAACAGGAATTTATTTACATTATGCTCTTGTTTCCGGAAAAATACTGGAAGCTGCTAAATGGATATTTTAACCATAAAAAGAGCTGGTTTTCGGAGCAGAGTCTCCAAAAACTACGTAGTTTGGGCGAGATGGAACAGTGCCGCGAACAGTTTTTAAAAAACTATGAAAACGGTGGAAGTTTTCTTTGATTTATGATATACTTACTTTAATTGAAGTCTTCGACAGAGAATGAGGTGCATGATGAGAAACAAATGGATGATGGGGCTGTTTTTGGCGGTACTCAGCTGTCTGCTCATTTCCGGATGCGGGAAAAAGACAGCGAGACCGGCAGCGACGCAAAGTCCGAACCCCAATGCAGCAATTACGTATGAAAAGGGACGCGATTTCGTGGGTGTTTTGACAAAAGCAGAAGCCGGCACGATGACATTTTACGAGCCGGAGCTGGAAAAAGAGGCGACCTATACGTATAACGGGGCGACAGAGGTTTTGACGAAAAATGACAAACAGATTTCGTCGGAGTCTCTCGAGGTTGGACAAGTATTTGATCTGTATCTTGATGACGGAAAGACGACATTGCAGAAAGTGCAGAGTTCCAAGGATATATTGGAAACGGAAGACGTAAAGGATGTTCAGTTTAATACGGACGAATCCTATCTCGAGATACAGGGGACGCGCTACCGCTACGGAAGCAGATTTCAGGCGTTTTCCGAGGGGAAACCCATTGATCTGCAGGAAATTGCTGCCACAGACGAAGTGACATTCCGGGGAGTCAAAGGAAAGGCCTATTCGATCGTGGTGACAAAAGGCCATGGCTATATCAAGCCGGCCAAATATAAAGATTTTATCGGTGGAACGATGACCGTTTCCGGGGTACGGATTCTGCCGGTGACAGAAAACATGCTGGTGCCCGTTCCGGAAGGAACGTACGAGGTTTCCATGAAAAATGGGGACTTTGAGGGGAGCCGGAGTGTTGCGATTGAGCGCGACAAGACATTGGAACTTGATATGTCGCTCTTTAAGAGCACGGTCAAAGACAAGGGACAAGTCGTGTTTGACATTGATCCGCAGGGCGCGGAACTGTATGTCAATGGAACAATGACCGATTACAGTAAACCGGTGTCTCTCAAATATGGGAAACATTCGATACAGGTTATACTGGATGGTTATACAACATACACCGGCATCGTGGACGTGCAGTCTGCCAATCCGACCGTGAGAATCAGTCTGGCGGAAGAGGAGGCCGAGGTGTCGAGCGATGACGAGAGCAGTGTGGAAAAGGATGATTCAAATCAGCAGAACACGGTGACGGAAAGTTATGACAACGATCATAAGATCACTGTCAGCACACCCGCCGGGGCAAGCGTTTATCTGGATGGCAATTACCAGGGCGTAGCGCCGTGCAGTTTTCCGAAAAAAATCGGAGCGATCACATTGACGTTAGCCAAGGATGGATATACGACAAAGAGTTATTCTGTCACGACAACCGACGATGATGAAGACGTTTCCTGGAGTTTTCCGGATCTGACGGCAAAGGGAAGCGAAACCAATTAATGGAAAGGAGATATTTATTATGGGTTACATGGAAAATTATGAAGAATGGTTGGCAAATCCTTATTTTGATGAGGATACTAAAAAGGAACTGGAGTCGATCCGAGGGGATGAAAACGAGATCAAGGAACGTTTTTATGCGGATCTTGAATTTGGTACAGCGGGACTTCGCGGGATTATCGGAGCCGGTACCAACCGTATGAATGTATACACCGTACGTAAGGCAACACAGGGACTTGCCAATTACATATTGAGCCAGAAAGGCGAGAAAAAAGGAGTCGCAATTGCATTTGACAGTCGTAGAATGTCGCCGGAATTTGCCGATGAAGCTGCCTGCTGTCTGGCTGCAAACGGCATCAAAGCCTATGTATTTGAGAGCCTTCGTCCGACGCCGGAACTTTCGTTTGCCGTCAGAGAACTTGGCTGCATTTCCGGAATCAATGTGACAGCAAGCCACAATCCGCCGGAATACAATGGATATAAAGTATATTGGGAGGACGGAGCACAGATCACACCGCCTCATGACACCGGAATTATGGATGAAGTAAAAGCGGTGACGGATTATGCGACCGTTAAGACGATGCCAAAAGAAGAGGCGGTCAAAGCCGGATTGTATGAAAATATCGGCGCAGCGATCGATGACCGTTATATGGAAGAGTTGAAGAAAAATGTGCTGCATCCAAACTGCATTAAAGAAGTGGAAAAAGATCTTCGCATCGTATATACACCATTGCACGGAACCGGCAATATTCCGGTGCGCCGCGTATTGAAAGAATTGGGATTTACCAATGTCTTTGTAGTGCCGGAGCAGGAACTTCCGGACGGCGAATTTCCGACCGTCAGCTATCCAAATCCGGAGGCGAGAGAAGCCTTTGAACTGGCTCTTGCCCTTGCCAAAGAAAAGGATGCCGACCTCGTTTTGGCGACAGACCCGGATGCCGACCGCCTCGGTGTTTATGTAAAAGACAGTAAATCCGGCGAGTACATCTGCCTGACCGGAAATATGAGCGGTTCGTTCCTGGCAGATTATGAGATCGGACAAAAATTGGCATTGGAAGGCAAACTGCCGGAAGACGGTTATATGGTAAAAACGATCGTAACGACCAATCTTGTCGATGCCATCGCGAAATATTATGGCATTAAAGTTGTAGAATGTCTGACCGGATTTAAGTGGATCGGCCGTGAGATCTTAAAGAGTGAGCAGAGCGGAGAGGGTACGTATCTCTTCGGATTTGAGGAAAGTTATGGCTGCCTGATCGGAACCCATGCCCGCGACAAAGACGGTATCGTGGCTTCCATGGCACTTTGCGAGGCAGCAGCTTATTATAAAAAACGTGGCATGACATTGTGGGATGCTATGATCAATATGTATGAAAAATATGGATATTACAAAGACGATGTTATCGCGATCACGCACAAAGGCATCGAAGGACTGGAGAAGATTAAGTCTACGATGAGCGGTCTTCGTGAAAATCCGCCGATGGAGTTTGGTCCTTATAAAGTGACAGCGATTCGTGACTATGACCGCGACACCATCAAAAATATCCAGACTGGTGAAGAAGGAAAGACAGGGCTGCCAAAATCAAATGTATTGTATTTCGAATTGACCGACGATGCATGGCTTTGCATCCGACCATCGGGAACCGAGCCAAAGATTAAAATTTATTTTGGGGTTGTTGGCAAGGATATGGACGACGCAGACAAAAAGTCAAGGGAATTGGCAGAAATTGTAAAGAAAACGCTTCTTTGATTTGGAGGAGGTTGAAGAAAGAGTGAATGAAATACTGAAAAAGTGGATGAATCCACATTTGATCGAAGAAATGGAAGAAGGGGTGATCAATGCTCCGCAGGATCTCCTTGGAATGCATTTTTACGAGGGAACGCAGATGTTTGTCGTGCGCCGGCCGGTAGCACAGCGCGTGTGGATCACCGATGTGTCCGGAGAGACTGCGTTTGAAGCAGAGGAACTGGATGCAGAACTTGGACTTTTTGGATTGGAGATTGAGAAAAAGAAAGACCAGTTGAAAGATTACCGTGTCCGGATCCAGTATGGCGAGGGCGATGTGGTTGAGACCGCAGATCCGTATGCCTACAAAACGGAGATAACGGATTATGATACTTACCTTTTTGCGCAGGGAAATCATTATGAAATCTTTGACAAATTAGGCGCGCATGTCGAGACGATTGACGGTGTGACGGGGACAAGATTTGCTGTATGGGCACCGCATGCAAGAAGTGTGAGTGTTGTCGGATATTTCAATATGTGGGATGGACGGCTGCACACGATGAGTCTGATCGGCCCAAGCGGTATCTATGAATTGTTCGTGCCGGATGTCGGTGAAGGTGCCGTGTACAAATACCAGATTACGACGCGGAGCGGAGAGCTTCTTTTTAAGACCGATCCGTATGGAAATTATGCACAGATGCGCCCGGACAATGCGTCCGTTGTAACATCACTTGCGGGGTATGAGTGGCAGGACGGCGACTATGAAAAGAAACATCGTGCGAAGACGAGAGAAGTGCGCGAACGTGCACCGATGAATATTTACGAGGCGCATCTCGGGTCGTGGAAAAAGCGCGTCGAAGACGATGACAATGGCTTTTATTCGTACCGTGAACTGGCGGAAATGATGGGCGATTATCTCGTAGAGATGGGATATACCCACATTGAATTGATGGGAATTGCAGAATATCCGTTTGATGGTTCATGGGGTTATCAGGTAGGCTGTTATTATGCACCGACGAGCCGTTACGGAACGCCGAAAGACTTTATGTATTTTGTCGATGAAATGCACAAACGCGGCATCGAGGTAATTCTTGACTGGGTTCCTGCGCATTTTCCGAAAGATGCACATTGTCTCGGAAATTTCGATGGACAGGCAGTGTATGAACACAGTGACCGCCGTCGTGGCGAACATCCGGACTGGGGAACGTATATTTTCGACTATGGAAAGAAAGAAGTGCAGAATTTCCTTGTTGCCAATGCACTTTTCTGGATTGAAAAGTTCCACATCGACGGACTTCGTGTGGATGCTGTGGCTTCGATGCTTTATCTTGATTACGGAAAGCAGGATGGCGACTGGCTTCCAAACAAAGACGGAGGCAATGAAAACTACGAGGCAATGGACTTTTTGCGCCACTTAAACAGCATTATGGAAAAACGTCATCCGGATGCCTACATCATTGCGGAAGAATCGACGGCGTGGCCGGGTGTCACAAAACGTGTTAAGGACAACGGCCTTGGATTTTCCTATAAATGGAATATGGGATGGATGAATGACTTCCTGGAATATATGAAACTGGACCCGTATTTTAAGCAGTTTCATCATGATCAGCTCTGCTTCAGTCTGTCCTATCATCTGAGTGAAAAGTACATTCTCGTGCTTTCCCACGACGAAGTAGTACATGGAAAATGTTCCCTGCTCAATAAAATGCCGGGGCTGACCGGAGATAAATACGCAGCACTGAAAGCGGCGTTCGGTTTCTTCTACGGACATCCGGGCAAAAAACTTCTGTTTATGGGACAGGAATTTGCGCAGGAGCGTGAATGGAGCGAGATGCGGAGTTTAGACTGGTTCTTATTGGATCAGGAACCACATCAGGGAATCCATGCGTTCATCAAAGACATGAACAAACTTTATCTTGAAAATGATGCGCTGTATTACAATGACAACGATGTGATGGGATTTGAGTGGATGGACTGCGAACGTGCGGAGACAAGCACGGTAGCGTTTGTGCGCCGCGGAAAGACGACGAAAAAACAGTTGATGTTTATTCTCAATTTCACACCGGTAGCGCATGAGCAGTATACGGTAAAAGCGCCGTGTGGCGGTACATTCCGCGAGATTCTCAATTCCGATGCACCAAAGTACGGCGGCCAGGGCCGCCTCAATGAATCGCCGATCAAGGCGAAGAAGGTGACGACAGACAAGAAAAAAGAGACAGCATATGAACTTACCTGCTATCTTCCACCATTGTCCGTTGTCGTGCTGGAATACGACTATAAGAAATAGAGAGGAAATAAAAGATGCAAGTAATCAAACCGAGTATAGAAATCATAGATATGGAAGATTACGAAAAGATCGTAAAAAAGATTGAACGTATCGGCCGTGTCTGCTACAAAAGTGAAGGAAAGATCACGGAGGATTCGGCAGAGAAATTTATCAAAGGTCTTTTGACAAGACAGCATGAATCGGTGATCGAGCATGAAAACGTGACCGTTCGTTTCGTGTGTGACCGCGGTGTGACACATGAGATCGTGCGCCATCGTATCGCAAGCTACAGTCAGGAAAGCACACGTTACTGCAACTACAGCGGTGACAAATTTGACAATCAGATTACGGTGATCGACCTTGCAAGCGGCTTCCAATACGATCTGTCAAAAGAAAATGACAAAGCCAAATACGAAGTATGGACCAAAGCGATGGAAAACGCTGAGCAGTCCTATTTCCGTATGCTTGAACTTGGTGCTACGCCACAGGAAGCACGTTCTGTCCTTCCAAATTCTCTGAAAACGGAAATCGTCGTAACGATGAATCTCCGTTCCTGGAGAAACTTCTTCCGTCTGCGCGTGGATTCTCATGCCCACCCACAGATGCGCGAAGTGGCGACGATGCTTTACGAAGAATTTAAGAAACGTCTCCCTGTATTTGTAGCAGATTTAGACATTCATTGATCCGTAAGATGATCTTCTAATACAGAAAATGCACTCGGACCGGCAGAAAGCACATATCGGTGGAACTCCTTTTCCGAAAAGGAGTCTCCCTGATGGCTTTTGGCGGTCTTTTTTAATCTGGCAAATTCCATATATCCAATCGTATATTTGAGGTAAGAACCCGGCTCGTCAATGATATTATCATAAAGAGAATTGGATGTCTCACGGTCGTAAGAACCATTTTGCAGCAGAAAGGCATACACGTCATCTGCACTCCATCTGAGCAGATGAATGCCGATATCACATATCCCATAAAGGCAGAGGGAAACAATCATATTATTTCGCAATATTCCAATTTCTTCCTTTTTATACCCGAGATATTTGTATGAATAAATTTCCGCATAGGTCGCCCAGCCTTCGGTGTAACCATTGAAATTTAAGGCGTAAGAAAGCAGCGGATGATTCTGGCTGCGATCGTATACATTTTGATACAGATGTCCCGGGTAGCCTTCGTGTGCAAGTGTGGTAAACAGATCTGCGCCGGCAAACCGGTCACTTCCGTTGATGTAGATCGCATTTTCGTCATAGGCATCAAGCGGCGGTGTGAGATAAAAAGCAGGACTCAGATAATCTTCCAATGACGGATCCACGTAGGAGACTTTATAACCCACCTCTTTGATCTCCGGAAAATCATCCTTGATCGCAGTTGTCAGATGTTCTAACTGCTGCTCCGGTGTCAGTCCTTTTCCCGGCGACAAATTCAGATTGGCAAAAAGCGAGGCATCTTTTTTCGCATACGCAAGAAGGGTTTCTTTTGACTTCTTTAACTGGGCTTTTAATAGCTTTAGATATTCCTCCGGACCACGCGAAGATCCGGACTCGTCGGCAAATAAATAGCGGTAATACTGCTCCCCGTTTTGATAACTGCAAAGAGCTCCGTTTTCCGGACAGGCATCCAATCGGCTGTTCAGACCGGCTGCCAGATTCTCGTACGCATGCACAAATTCTTTTTTGATCAAGGATTTATTTTCTTTGCGGTAACGTAACATTTCTTCCTGATCGATAAAATCACACGCCTCAATGCGGCTTCGAAATGACGTGAGCAAAAGTTTCCAGCCTTTGTCGGACAAAAAGGTCTGGCACTGCTCCAAAATATGTGACATTGTACTCCGACAGGGCAGCAGGCCGGCTTTTTCCTGATGATCGTAAAAGACGAGAACCGATTCGAAATACGAAGGGATGCTGCGAAGCAATGTAAAATAGTTTTCAATATCCTCACTACAGTCAAAAGTATACTCCGCTAATAGAACGGGAAGCTGCGCCTGAAGCCCGGTAACCGGGGAGAAAGGACGGGAAAATAGAAAAAATTCTTCTCCTTTTTGATTCATTTCCAGCGTATATTTTAAATTGTCATATAGGATCTTTTCCGGCTCGGAAAGAGAATTCCTGTCAAAACTTTCCAATTTCGCAAGCGTATTTTCATATTCGGAGGAAGCCTGTGCCGTCTCCGATACCGAAAGAGGTGGAAATCCACCGGCGGTTTTTGAAATTCCATAGTTTTCCGGATGCGCGAGAGAATAATTGAGCGACAGCGCATCACTTGAGACGCTCTCTCGAAACAGGGCATCCGTATATTCTTGAAAACTTGTATTTGAATGGGGATTTTTGTCAGAAACTGAGCCGTTGCTGCCACCCGGAGCACAGCTGCACAAGATCAGACAAAGGGTAAGAAATAGAGCGAGATATCGTTTCATAGCATTCACCGGCATAAGGCAAGTTGATATATGTATATGCCGGTGAACGGGAGAGTATGCCGAGGCTTAATTATTTACAATGAATATCGTACCCATTGGTAGTCAACACTTTCAGAATTTAAAAGCGTCGAGACGATGAAATCCCCGTTGTCTCCGGGAAGTTTCGCATATCCATAAATGGAATTAAATGGGGCTTCGTGAAACAGTTTATCGTTTTCGTTGTAATACAGATCCTCTGCCGGCAGGACAAGGGTGTTCCATATTTTGTCGCTCAATTTTCCGCTGCAGATTCCTTTGCTTGTTACGATATAACCAATATCATCTGCAATTTGCAGACCGAGTGCGGCGGTCGTCTCCGAAATCAAGCCCTCGCCATCGATGAGACACTGAATCACACGATCCGGCATTTTGTCATGGATGGTATGGTGCTGTATATATTGTCCGGAGGTGGAAATGGCATAATATGTGCCATCTTCAGCAAACGTAACATATTTACTGATTACAGACCCTTTGTCGATTATTTTCTGCCGGACAAGATCAAATAATACAACATCCGAAGCCACTGTGGGATCCGTTGCATCATCGGCAGATTCCTGCAATACTACTGCGATTTCTTCGTCTGTGACAAATTGGATATCGACAAGTTCATAGTCTTTATACGCCTTATTTATCTCCGAAAGATCGATTTCTTTATAGTCCTCGGAATTTCCCATCTGAAATAATCGGATCCCCTTCTGCGGGTCCACGACGCTGATGTAAATGAGTCCATTTGAATCTCCACTGATAAAGGAAGGACCTTGCGGAAATTGTTTATTAAAAGCACTTCCCCAAGGAAGTGCAGTATCTTCCCAGCCGTTTTCGCGCAGGGTATAACCGTGGTATTCGAGCCCCTTACTTTCATCCGATTCGTCGATCATTGTTATCGTTATGATCAAAGGATCCTGATCCTTCGCTAAAACGGTATAGTCAAGGCTTACTTTATCGGAAATCGGTTTGTCAAACACCTGATATGTAATGCCGGATTTGGTTTTATGCAGAACCGGCGCGGCGCTGGATGACGTATTTGAAGCCGTATTTGTACTATCCGCACAGGCAGATAAAAGAAAACACGTTAAAGCAAGTATACAAAATAATGTTCGTTTCATAAAAATCTCCTTTTCAATGTGATTTTTATTTAAGTATAGCATAAAAAGATACGTTGTAAATGGTTGTCTGTCCCTAAATAATTGTCGTTCGTCACAAAAAGGTAACGCTTGTCACAAAAAAGCGACGTTCGTCACAAAAACTGTTGATTTTTGGAAAAGGTGTGTTATACTTGAATAAATATTTTTGAATGTACAAAGAGGAGAGAAAGCCTATTTTTATACAGATCGCGGAATTTACAAATTTCCTGTTAAGGAAAAAATGAGCCATGGACCGGCGTTTATACAAGGGTTACAAAATATTAAAGAAGATTCGGTTTGGAAGGTGAGAAATTTAAGAAATGAAGTACAATAGAAAAATTATTTATTTTAGCTTAGTAATGATAATAGGATGTATTCTTTGTAGTTGTACAAAGCAGAGAGATAATGAAACACAAACGCATATAAATGAAAAGAAAGAAAATGAACAAATTGTCAGTGAAATTATACAAGATCCAGAAGCACTTAATAGTGCGGAAATAACAGGATCATTTGTGGTAAATACAGAAGATATGCCTATTGTGATTAACATGGTAGATGATAAAAAGGAGAATCGAGTTCATTATGAAGTTAATTATTTGAACGAAGATGGAACTTGGAAAACTACAAAACCTAAGTGGAATGATTATTTTAATAAGAATCATACATACGGTATGATTGGAATTGTTATAATGGTCTCATAAATCAAGACACTGAACACGACATTTCTTAATGAATCTGATATACTATAACCAACAAATGAAAGAAGGTACTT